>Ga0207094_1007_pt1 | contig 33447 bp, 29 predicted proteins | sample Alteio_BWMinHeat_90_FD_153518 | JGI IMG/M metagenome (GOLD analysis project Ga0207094, IMG submission 153518) | Enriched cells from forest soil in Barre Woods Harvard Forest LTER site, Petersham, Massachusetts, United States -... | ecosystem: Environmental > Terrestrial > Soil > Temperate forest >... | reverse complement strand
AATTTCCTTCCGCGTTTAATTACTTACTCGGCTCAGCAGCGTTGATTGCGTTTTTTGTTACCGGAGACTGGTTTGAAGGCTCGCTGATTCTTCTCATTGTGTTATGCAACAACCTGCTCTCCTTTTACCAAGAATACAAAGCCTCGCACTCGTTGAGCATCTTAAAATCACTGCTTATTTCCCATGACAAAGTGATACGCGATGGGGTGATAGCCGAAGTAGAATCGCGGACCCTGGTTCCCGGGGATCTCTTGATCCTCGAACCGGGCGACATTGTACCGGCAGATATTCGCGTGGTTACCAGCGAGGGGTTGCAAGTTGATGAATCATCGTTGACTGGCGAAACAGTGCCGGTAGGAAAAAGCGTTGAGCAAATGGTCCAAGCTCCCGCTGACCATCAGGCGGAAAATATCTGTTTTGCGGGCACCACCATCGTTGCCGGTAAAGCAACGGGCGTAGTAGTAGCCACCGGCCACCAAAGCTCTTTAGGCCAGCTCGCGGGGCTGATGGCTCAAACCGAGCGGGAAAGCACTTTTACCAAAAACATTAACAAGTTCTCCAAGTTTATTGTGCACATGGTGGTCGTTACCTTCGTGCTGATGTACGTGGCCCATATCCTCGTAAAACGGGGCTCGCCGGGCCTACTTTTTGACCCTGAGTATTTAATTTTCTTCATCGCACTGGCAGTTACCATTGTTCCCGAAATGTTGCCTTCGGTGATCACCATTTCTCTCGCCCGTGGTGCGCAGCAAATGGCGGAACATAAAGTAGTGGTTAAGCGTCTGACCGCGATAGAAGATCTTGGAAGCATCGACATTTTATGTACTGACAAAACGGGTACGTTGACCGAAAATATTCTCACGGTCTCTGAGGTTTCTAGCTCCGACCCCGAGACACTCTTAAGCTATGCCTTGCTCACCGCACAACATGGCCCGAGCAAAAAATCGGGCGGCTCTTTTGACGAGGCGATTATTTCTTACTGCTCACCAGCAATTGCTGAACGCATCCAAGGTTTTAGCAAAGTGGCAGATATTCCCTTTGAGCCGGCACGGCGCCGGTCGAGTGTCTTGGTGAGCAAAGAGGGAGCCTATACCCTCATTCTGCGTGGTGCGTATGAAGAGCTGCTCAAAAGCGCTGCGGGTATTACCGGCACCATGAACCAAGATATTGCCCGCTGGGTAGCGACTCAAGGCGAACAGGGCCGCCGGGTGGTCGCAATTGCTACCAAACAATTTTCTGCGCAACCCACCAACCTCAAAGACGCAGAACAAGATCTGACCTGGCATGGGCTGTTGGCCTTTGCCGACCCTATTAAGCGGACCACCTTTGAAGCAGTAACCCAAGCACGTGCATTGGGTCTGCGGATAAAGATTTTAACGGGTGATAGTCCGGAGGTTGCCGGTTATGTGGGGGAAAAGATTAAACTTATTGCGTCTGTGCAAGAGGTGATGACCGGTGAGGCCTTTGCCCAAAAATCTCTTGAAGAAAAGCGAGCAGCGGTGGAAAAATATGCGATTTTCGCCCGCATTGCCCCGCAGCAAAAGCTGGAAATCATTAAGCTGCTCCAAGAAAAATATGAAGTAGGCTTTTTGGGAGATGGTATTAATGATGCACCGGCGTTGAAAGCGGCTAATGTGGCCCTCGTGGTCCAAGGAGCCTCTGACATTGCGCAAGAGGCAGCTGACATTGTGCTCCTCAAAAAGAGCCTCATGGTGATTATTAATGGCATTGTGCAGGGCAGAACCATATTTGCCAACACGGTCAAATATATTAAATCGAGTTTGACCGGCAGCTTCGGCCACTTCTATGCGGTAGCAATATCCTCGCTCTTTGTGGATTATGTGCCGATGTTACCGCTGCAAATACTACTCATGAATATTCTGACCGATTTGCCCTTGCTCGCCATATCAACCGACAATGTGGAAATCTCTGAGCTTAAGGAGCCTAAGCAGTACAATATCCGGGAAATTGCCTTTGTAACCACCTTCTTTGGCTTGCTCAGCTCGATCTTCGATTTCTTGGTCTTCATCATGTTTATGCCTTGTGGTGAATACCGCTTACAAACAGTCTGGTTTATCGAGAGCCTCATCACCGAGTCTTGCTTTCTCACCGTTTTTCGCACCAAATTACCCCTGTTCAAGGCCCGGCGACCTTCTAACATGCTCAGCTTCATGATGATTTTCGTCATCGCCTTGGGAGTAGCTATTCCCTTTATGCCCTGGGCGCAGAAGATTTTCGGCTTTGTAGCCCCACGGGCTTCGGAACTAGGCTTTTTAGCAGGGCTTGCCGTTGCCTATATGATCACCATGGAGTATGCCAAGATGCTCTATTATCGATTCATGAATGGCCGGGTGAGTGTGCCGAAGAGATAGACTTCCTTTCGCCCGTACAAAACGGTACATTTTCAAAGCCGTTCGTGGCAATTATTTTCCTCCGGTCATGGTGAGTGATTGCGTTGCGCAATCGTATCGAACCATCGTATCGGGTGTGCCCTTAACCTACTGTACCTATGACCCGAAAAATTGGCCTCAATACCATCTTTACCACTTTCATCGGCTGCATACTCTTTTTCTTCGTCTGCAACCGCTTGGTCTATTTTGCACCGAGCGGGGTGGAAACCCTCTTGGCGCAGGTGGTACACCCGGTCCTTGAGTTGCAGCATCGGCTCCTGGAATCGTGGAAAAAGCGGGCGGAAAATAAGAAGAGTATTGAGCAGCTGCAGCAAGAATTGCTGTTGACTTATAGCGAGCGTGACTTGCTCCGCGCCCAGGTGACGGAATTGCAAGCAACTACTGCCTATGCACGGACGGTTCAGGAACTCTTGGCGTTCAAAAACAAATATGAGCAGCCGCCGGTGTGTCTGGCCACCATTATTTTACGCCAGTTAACCGATACTGCTCACTACGTGCTCATCGATGCGGGGCAACAACAGGGGGTAGATGCAGACATGGTCGCGGTCTATCAAAATCAGCTTGTGGGTCGAGTGGCAGAAGTATGGCCTAAGTACAGTAAAGTAGTTTTGATTACCGATGTCTCTTGCAAAGTGGGGGCGCTCTGCGTCGGCTCCAATATCCAAGGCATCCACGAAGGCGAATGCCGCCTTGACCGCTCAACCATTACGCACGTGAGCCACTTATTGCCGGTGCAAGAACAGGAAGCAGTGCTTACCAGTGGACAAGGACTCGTCTTTCCCTTTGGTCTTGCATTAGGGGTTATTACCACCGTTACTCCTGCCGGCATGTACCAAGAGATAACGGTTAAACCACTAGTGGATATTCGGGCTATTGAAGCCGTTTGGATTTTGCCCAAGAAAACCTGAAATACGTGCGCCCAGGATAGGCAACGGGTTCCGCGTGCTTACAACGGCGCATCCGTGAAAAAGTTTTGACTTTGCAGACCGAATTGATTACCTTTTGGGGACTTTTGAAGGGGGGAGTTTCCCCCGTTGAAATCAAGGACATTAGGGGCGATTAGCTCAGCGGCAGAGCATCAGTCTTACAAACTGGGGGTCGTAGGTTCGAATCCTGCATCGCCCACCATTTTCGGTGGGCTCCTATGTCTTTTGGATTCCTCGGTAGCTCAGTGGCAGAGCAAACGACTGTTAATCGTTGGGTCGCAGGTTCGAATCCTGCCCGAGGAGCCATTTTAAATGTTGGGGGGCTGTAGCTCAGTTTGGTTAGAGCGTTCGCCTGTCACGCGAAAGGTCGCGAGTTCGAGTCTCGTCAGCCCCGCCAGAATTTCTTTCCTCATCTTGACTCTTCTTCAAACCCTGCGAATTATGGGTAATCATTCCTGTAATTTTTTCGAGGAGAGTATGAAGAGAATCCAAAGCTTGGTTGCAAGCTGTCTATTTGCCTGTGCACTGCAGGCAAAACCCATCACCCACCCCACGGTTGTTACCACCATCGGCAACGTCGGCGATTCACCTTCTGGTTCAGCGTTGACTCCCGATAACAAGTACCTCTATGTCGCCATTGATAATAATGATGGGCTTCCTAATGCTGATAGCGTTGCGGTTATTAGCACAGTACAAAATAAGCTGATACAAACCATCTATGATCCAAGTTTTCAACAGCCGTATACCGTGACCATGAATAAGGCGGGTACCAAGGCTTACATTACCAACAGTAACAGCTCCACCATTACCATTATTAATACGGCAAATAATGCGGTCAGCGGTGTGATCCCGGGCTTTGATGGACCATCGGGCATGGTAATAACCCCCGACCAGAGTACGGGCTATGTGAACAACTATGGCGGTCCCGGTGGTGTCATGAGTGGCAATGGCAGAAGTGTCTATGTGGTGAATTTGAATACCAATCTCATTACCGCCACCATCAACGTCAACCTCGCGCCAGCAGCATTGGCGATTGCACCTAGTGGTGCCTATGTGTATGTGGCCGATTATGTAGACGGTAACCTTGGCACGGGCCTCGTTGAAGTAATACGTACGAGTGATAACAAAATTACCGCTACCATTACCGGTTTTTCAGGGCCTTTTGATATTGCAATTACCCCCAATGGCCAGTATGCCTTTGTGACCAACTTTGGCAGCAATAATTTCTCGCCTGTTGGCACCACCGTCAGCGTTATTAACCTGAGTAACAACACTGTGATAGCAAATATCTATGTGGGTATTCAGCCGGCAGGGATCGCTTTTTCTCCCGACGGCCGCTATGCCTATATAACCATCTACGACACGCTCTATTTGGGCGCCGGCTTTACCGACCTCACCGCAGCTCCCGGCATTGTCGTCATTATTGATATCTGCACGTTAAAGGTTGTTTCGTGCCCCATACCGGTTGGCGCATCTCCTTCTAATATCACCATCAGCTCCGACGGTGCTCGTGCCTATGTGTCTAACTACACGGGCGATAGTGTGACGGTGCTCAACATTCTCGAAAGAATGTGGCTGACCCCAAACAGCTGCTGCCCAACAACCTGTTGCAATTAAGGAGGGGAAACAAGTGAAGAAATTAATAATTATCTCGGTATTGGCCAGCGCTGTTGCAACTCCTGCAAGTGCTTCCATATTTAGACGCTCTGAAACCAATTTCTCCGGTGCATTTACTGCCGGCTATGTTTTTAAACGTGATCATCTGTTTAAAGAAGTTTACGGTCTCGGCGCTATTAACATCATCACCGCCGATGGCTGTTATACCCCCTTTGAGTATTGGGGTATCGGGGCAAAGATTAGCTATTGGTTTACTCCCGGTGATACTACCTTCTTTGGCCGTGATACTTTCCTACAAGAGGTTCCTTTTACCGCCTATCTGCGCGGGATACTCAATATGCACTGCGGCCTGCGCCTCTACGCCTCGCTCGGTGGCGGCGGCATTTGGGCATACGAAAAGAGTTACTTGGGCAAAGCTCATGTCCTCAAGCCTATCGGCGAAGCAGAACTGGGCATGAACTACTGCATCTACCATCGCGTTAATTTCACCGCCGCTGCTCGCTACTTGTTCCCTCGCGAAGCTGTCACCTGCCCACCGTGCGTGCGTAAAATAGATCTGGGCGGGTTTGATATCCGAGCGGGGATAGGGTTCGATGTTTAGGACCGTTATATGAACTTTTTAGGCCGTGCATTGGGTTGTCTGGGGGCACTAATCTTACGAACCTTTTTTTGTGGCTCTGGACGTCGTACGCCCCTTTTTTTCTTAGCTAACACCGGTGCACGCCTTAAATTCCGTAATACTTTTTTCACCGAGGCGGGTTCAGCTTGAATGACCGCAAGAAGAACCTGAGAGGGACCGCTTGGAGCCCTTCGATGCTGTTCCCACTCTTGGACTGTTCTTTTGCTGATGGCAAAAACGTTGCCAAATTCCTCTTGCGACAAGCCTATTTGCTGGCGAACAGACTTCACATCGATTTCTGGAACTCTAAAGCGCGATACGGTGCCTCTTGTCTTATCGCCTTTGGCATATGCAACCGCATCAGCCAACCCTTCTAAAACTCTTTCAGCAAACCTTTTTTTCATGCGTTTTCTCCGTGGTAAATACGTTTCAATTCTCTAACAAATTGGGCAAACATAGCTTTTTCTGCTTGCGTAAGATCTTCTCTCTCGTTTTTAGCAAAAATATCAAGCATGTATATCGGACAACATCCATCATGGTAATAATACACGACGCGACATCCGCCTCTTTTGCCTACGCCAGGAATTTGATGGCGAAACTTACGCACACCGCCACCTCCCGGTATAACAACCCCAACCAAGGGGTTTCCTTCGATAATGTCTTGCACATCCATATTGAGCTTATCTCGATCAAGCCCCTTGTGTGAAATTTTTGCAAGCCCTTTTTTGTAAGAACTGGTCTCAATAATTTTTTCTAGATTTGAAGCATGCTTCATCACTTATCCTCTACCTTGAAAAAATCCAACGGTCATATCGTACGTCAGAGCGGCATTGATTGTCAAGGGCATGTGCCACCTTCCCCGCTTTGAAGATATTGGAAAAACAGAGTCCGGTACGAATGACTGCGCCACTGCCGGGCAAAATCCACTGGTGGCGAATGGGTATCCCTGACCTGGTTGCGGAGTTATGTTGAGGGGCACCCCTTGACTCTCGACCAAGCCTTGAGAATGCTGGGGGAGCATCCCTTTAGAATCCCAGGAGACCTATATGATAATGTTACTTGCCTCTTTGTTGTGGTTTTTGCCGGTATTTACCCAGGGCGAATTTGTTGCCAAGCAGGTTTCTTCGGGTTGTCTGGAAAGTGAAACCAGGATCGAATACACATTAGACAGAAAATTAATTGGGTTTGCCCACTATACGCGGATTCCTTTTTCGATATATGCCCTGCATAGTCTTTTTGTGTATCCAGAATTTCGTGGCAAAGGATACGGCAAAGAGCTTATAAAATGTGCCGTGCAAAAGATTAAACAAGCAGGGGGGAGGTTGATTTTTATCCAACCGGGTCCTTTTGACCTCAAAGGTGATATGTTCCAGGACCTTCCAGAAGGTAATGAGAAAACTGAAGGCGTGCGTCGACTCGTGAAGCTTTATAGGGCTGCTGGTTTTCGACCAACTAATAAGTTGATTTCTCAATGTTCACGTTTGATTTATTACTTGGCAGCAATCCAACAGAATCCAAAGTACTTGATGTCATACGGATGCTAAACATGAAATTCTTATTGCTTTTGTTATTTGTATCAATACTGGTGTTGTTTACTATTTACAAAACCTCCAAAGTAAACGTAACTCCAGAGGCCGATGCTATGTATCTGGCACAAACTCCAGAAGAAGAAGATGCCATTAACATTTGGTCGAAAAAATCAAACGATGAAATTAACGAAGCTGCAAGTAAGCACGATCCTGTCGCCCTATACCTTATTGGTATGTGGTCTTTACAAGACCCAATAGATGAAGAGCTTGCCAATCTGGCTTTTTTTGAATCAGCTAGTCTAGGATTTGCCCCAGCTATCGAACAATTATTTTATGCATATAGAGAGCACAATCCTTGGCTGGCTTTGGTTTATTTAAAGTTGGCTGTGGCCTCGGGACATCCTGAGCTTCGACCTCGTTGTGAGAAAATGCATAAAGAAGTTTTAAAAATTATGGGTAATGCGGCTGTAAATGAAGTGATTGAAAAAATTGCATTACACAAAAAAGAAATTATTGAAAGAAACAAAACTAACAAGGGTGCTGGTATAGATGTATTACAAGAAGTCGAAAATAACGTTGCATATGATGATGTGCTTTTTGATGAAGCTTTTTGGTTTCTTATTGATACCGGCAAATTGATACCCGAAAATCTAGAAGAATGGTTAAACACTAAGGAAAATCGCGATCAGCGGTTTTTGCGAAATAAACAGAAAGCTCATGCATTTCTCAAAGTAGACAGGACCAAGTAAAACCATGTCTCTTCCCGCGAAGCGGCCACCTGTCCACCGTGCGTGCGCAAAGTAGACCTTGGTGGGTTTGATGTTTAGCGAACGCCATATTGGGCGTAGAAGCAATTTGCAAACATTTCCTTCGGATCATATTTTCGCTTGAGCCGGAAGAACTTATCAATCTGTGGATATGCCTGGCGCACCTGCTCTTTGGTGGCGTGCAATTGAATCGGAAAATAATGTCGGCCGCCAAGTTTAATGGCGGTATCGATTAAATACCGGGTCCATCTTTGTGTTTGCTCATTGCCTTCCGGGGTGAGCGGCTGGTTAAAAAAGAGTACCACGCCAGCAACATCGGTTGAAGTGTAAGAAAGCAGGCTCTCGGTATTTTTGGGGATGAACCTAAATGCCATATGCATAAGGTTATGGTTGAGTTTTTGGGTAATGTACTCAACTGCAGTCACAAAGCTCATGAGGTTGTCTACGGGGATAAAATATTCCTGCAGCAAGTTGGTGGATTTTGGCAGTTCAACATACAAGTGAGACGCGGGTGGCCGCATGATGTTGTTGCGGGAAATAACCTCGCCATGGCGCAGGCCTTCAGGGACCCAGTGGAGGGCCTTATAGAACTTGTGCTGCGCCCAGAGACCAACGCTGATGCGGTGTATATCCACAAAAGATTCTTGGAACAGATGCCGTTTGCGCGGGTGTTTGCGCCGCCATTTTGCGGTATCCACTTTCTTAAAATTAAATGCCGCTACTTTTGAAAAGAGCTGTGTGCCAGTCAGGCTGAAGGTGACAAAGGCGAAATGGAAGCCGATCTGCGGATCTTGGCCGACAGTTTTCAATAATTTAACGTACTCGGGTAGTGAAAGCAGCAGGTTTTCACGTTTGTAGAAGCTATCTTCCACTACTTCAAGGGTTGCTTCCACAATAATCCCCATGAGCCCGTAGCCACCAATGGCTGCGGAAAATAGTTCGGGGTGTTCAGTGCGGCTGGCGGTTCTTATCTTGTCATCAGCGCAGAGGATTTTGAGCGAGCGAACCGACTCGATAAACGGCCCACAATGAGGATCGATGCCATTGCAATTGACGCTCAATGAGCCACCGACGGTAAATAGGTTGGCAAACTGCATGATCTTCACCGCAAGGCCATGCGGCTGTAGAAATTCCTGAATCTCTTTCCACGTAGCGCCGGTCTGGACGGTAATCAGTTTTTGTTGCGCGTCTAGCGCGAGTACCTTATTGAGCTTGCGCAGGCTGATGACTATCGCACCGGGGTAAAATGCCTGACCGCCTTGGCTATGGCGTGAGCCGGCAAGAGAGATTTTGAGGTTGTTTTTGGTGGCAAATTGGAGGATGTCCTGGAGCTCCTGGTAGCTCGCAGGTGTTTGCAAGGAGTGAATCACCGTGGCGTTGAGGCGGGAAAAATCGTTGATGGTTCGGGGCGTGGTTTGGTGTACCGGTTGCTTGCCGCAGCCTGCCAGCGCCAGCAGGGCAGAGAGGGGTACAAGAATAGGTACTAAGCGGGCGTTGTTCACGGGGTTACCTCCAGTTGCCCTCCAGGGTACCCAGAAGGCCTCCAAACGCAACTGGTCCGGGGGGCCCCAAACCTGGAAAAGCCCATTAAACGTTACAATTGGTGAAAAAAGCCCTATACTATGGGCCTGGGGAAAGCCATAGGCCGACCCGGCTGAGGCGGTAGTGACCCGCCCGGTAAGTACATCCTCCTTGGTACCTTTTGAAAGATATCGAACCAGGGATTATTAGGAGCCACCATGAAAAAGAACCTACATCCAGAACTACATGAAGTTACTGCACGCTGTGCGTGTGGCTACTCATTCCCTACTATTTCAACTGCAACCGATCTACGAGCAACCATCTGCTCACATTGCCACCCATTCTTTACCGGGGCGCAAAAGTTTTTAGATACTGCGGGCCGAATTGAAAAGTTTGAGCAGCGGTATAAAAAAGCAGATGAAGCCAAATCGCAAGTAGCTGCTCAGAAAGAAAAAGCGGCTGCTGCAAAAGTAGCGGCGGCTAAAGCGGCTGAAAAGAAGAAACCAGCAAAAAAGAAAATGCTGTAAATGAACCTGAATTGGCAATCTCTTAACGAAAGATTTCAAGAGCTGGAGACGACATTGCTCTCTCCAGCTCTTGATCAGTTTCAGCGGAACAAGTTGCAGAAGGAGTATTCCTACCTGCGCAACTTGCTCACTTACCATGCCGAAATGGAACAGCTGGAAAAAGAGCTCAGCCAAGCTAAAGATCAGGCAGCTACGGAGACCGATGCTGAGCTGCGTGAGCTCTTTACGCACGAGATACAAACCGTCAGCCACAAAATTGATCAGCGCACCAAGGAATTGGATGCTATTTTGTACCCACCAGATCCTATGGATGACCGATCTTCATTTATCGAAATGAGAGCGGGTGCTGGCGGCCAAGAAGCGGCGCTCTTCGTGGGTGATCTTGCCCGTATGTACACCAACTATGCCACGCAAAAAGGCTGGAAGGTCTCGGTTGCCAGCGTAAGCCAAACAGAACTTGGCGGCTTTCGGGAAATGATTCTGCACATCGAGGGCAAAGGCGTCTACGGCCATTTAAAATTTGAATCGGGCGTACACCGTGTACAGCGTGTGCCCAAAACAGAAACTGCCGGGCGTATTCATACCTCCACTGCTACCGTCGCCGTGCTTCCCGAAGTAGAAGAAGTGGAAGTGACCATCAACCCCTCAGATTTACGGATTGATACCTTCCGTGCCGGCGGTGCAGGCGGTCAGCACGTCAACAAAACCGACTCTGCAGTCCGCATTACCCATTTACCAACGGGCCTCGCCGTTGCCTGCCAAGATGAGCGCTCTCAGCACAAGAACAAAGACAAGGCGATGAAGATGCTTCAATCGCGCCTCTATGCCCTTGAAGCAGAAAAACAACGTAAAGAAATTAGCCAAATGCGCAAAGAAATGGTCGGCACCGGTGAACGTGCCGAAAAAGTGCGCACCTACAACTATCCCCAAAACCGGGTGACCGATCATCAAGTGGAAATTACCCTCAAATCACTCGACCTCTTTATGGAAGGTGATATTGATGAGGTGATTCAAGCTCTACGCCAAAAAGAGTGGCAAGATCGGAAAAAGCACCCGGTGCTTTCACTTAATCTCACGTAACAACCATCGCAACAACAGGAATAAGCAACAATGATAAAAAAGACTTTTTTGATCCTCGCAACATTATTATGTATGCCGGCTGTGGCCTCTACCGCACCAGCACCACAACGGTTTTCGACACTGGCTTTGACGGCCGGGGGAATATTAAAAGTTGCTCCGTTTGAAGGAGCTTGTTTACCAGGAGCAAACATCATAACCGCTGACTGGTGTTATCACCCCCATCACTGGTGGGGTGTTGGCGCGAAAATGAGCTATTGGTTTTCACCATTCTTATTGGGTTACAAGGACCGGAACGATGTTGGATTGCATGAGATACCCGTGACGGCATATCTACGGGGTATTGCGGGTTCAGGTGGCAACGTACAAGCCTATGCATCTGTTGGAGGAGGGTTTGTTGCCGTATTGGGCATGATGGGTCTTGGGGTTGTTGGCGCTATGGAAGCTGAAGTGGGATTGAATGCTACCATCAGCGAGCGTACCAAATTTACCACCGCAGCTCGCTATCTCGCTTATGGGCATCCTAGTGTTGGAATATGTCCCATCGGTACTGCTGATTTCAGAGTTGGTGTCTCCTTCGAAATCTAACCCCTTATTTTTGTACTGCCAGCTGATATACTCCTTCGAATTCAATTAAAAATTTTGAAACCTAGGAGTACCGATGTTTGGATATCTGCAGGACATAGCCGCCTATTTACAAGCCGAAAACCGTTACATGAACATCATCGGCATCGGCGTCATCTTGTTCACCTGCTGGTTGGCGTCGTATGACCGCAAAAAGATTTCCTATCGTCTGATACTTAATGGTTTATTACTCCAATTCATTATCGGTTTCTTTATTCTCAAGACCGGCGTCGGCCATTCAATCTTCGAAAAAATTTCTTTTGGCATCGGCAAGTTGTATGAGTTTGGCCTTGAAGGTACCAAGTTTGTCTTTGGTAGCTTGGCGACTCCGAACCCTTCCTTCGGTTTTGTTTTTGCGTTTGGCGTGCTGCCGATCATTGTGTTCTTTGGCGCCTTTATGGCGATCCTGTTTCACCTCGGGATTATTCAACTGGTTGTGATGGGTATCAGCCGGGTTATTCGCCCGATCTTTGGCACTTCGGGGGCAGAAACCTTGTCGGTGATTGCCAACAGCTTTATTGGGCAAACGGAAGCGCCGTTGGTAGTGCGCCACTACCTAACTTCCATGACTGATTCAGAAATTGTGACCCTTATGGTTAGTGGCATGGCTCATGTGAGCGGTTCCATTTTGGTGCTCTATGCGGCGATGGGCGTACCTGCACCTCATTTACTCGCGGCGAGCATCATGGCGTTACCGGGTACTATTATCATTGCCAAAATGCTGATGCCTGAAACGGAAAAACCGCAAACGGGTAAAGGGGGCTCTATTAAGCTAGAAGCCACTTCTTCAAATTTCTTTGGCGCGGTAGCGCATGGCACAAGTGACGGTATGTACCTGGCGCTTAACGTGGGTGCAATGTTGATTGCTTTCATTGCGTTGATTGCGTGTGTAAATAGCTTGCTTGGTTCGCTGGACGGCGTGGTAAACGCCTTGTTTGCCCAGCTGAACATTGCCTGGACGATGCCGCATCTGACGTTGAATGACATTTTTTCCCACCTCTTTGCACCCTTTAGCTATTTGCTCGGATTTACCGGCGAGGAAGCGTTGAAGGTAGGTGAGCTTCTGGGGACTAAACTGACCATTAATGAGTTTGTGGCCTATAGCCAAATGGTTAAAGAGAACCTCTCTGAACGTACGGTGGCGATTGTGACCTATGCACTCTGTGGGTTTGCTAACTTCTCGAGCATTGGTATCCAAATTGGCGGCATTGGTGCCCTGGTACCAAGCAAACGGGAAGTACTCGGTAAGTACGCCATGGTTGCGCTGCTCGGCGGCTCACTCTCGAACCTGCTCTCGGCGATGATTGCAGCGTTGTTGATATAACACATCTCTGATGGCGTTATATGTCCACGCCCAGAATGTCGCTCGCGATTGTGAGTTATGTTGTTGGCGTCAGCGTTGTTCTGTTTCCTTGTAAAAGCTCTCATGAATCTCTTATCATTAATGCGTACTTGAATAAGTTGAGGGAGATTATGGATAAACATTGGGGCTTCTTTACCGTAATTGCAATAGCGTGGTTCCCAACAGCAGTTTTTGCTGAGGGGAGAAGCTTTACCATCCGCAATGAAACCGGTGCTTCAATAAGTTGTGAGATGGTTGATCCTGCGAATGTTCGTGGGAATGCTATCGGCATTGATTCTGGACAAGAAAAAGACATATCGAATACCTGGCGTAAAGCAGGCGAAAAGAGTGATCATGTGGCCAACATGATCGACTGTGCTGCTTCCAAGGGAAAAAACGTGTTTTTCAATGGGGATACGGGAAAAATTCAGAGTGGGAGTTTGACTCTGACCCGTGACACCAACAATAAGAACAAATTCATTATCAGAAAATAGAGCAAACAGGAGATAGTTATGAATAAAAAATGGGTCCTGAGTATCATATGTGCGGGTATATTCCTGCCGACAACCGGTTTAGCTGATATAACCATCAAAAACGAGAGTGATAAGGAGGCCAAGTGCGTCCTAAGTACTGCTTATAACAAATATGGTAAGGCAGATGCCCAAACAGATGAGGTGGTTATATCGCCAGGATCTCAAGCCAGCATACCGACTTCTTACACGAGAGGTACTCAGACTTGGTACGTCCATTTGCTTACGTGTAGAAAAAATAATGGTCCGTCGACCAGGATTGATATCGAAAAGGTTGTGCCCTCAACTACCCGTGCTATCTCCATAGTTCCTGCTTCGGAGAAAGATGTATGGATCATCAAATAGAGAAAACTATGCACTACAAGTTGCTCTTCCCCCTTGTTTTATCGTTGAATACCATGCCTCTTATTGGTGGCTGTATTTTGCGTAACGTTATCAACCATTCTGAAACTGCCGATATTGTTATTCGGGGTATTGAGCCGGTCAAAGGTACCACGGGCTTGAAGCATAAAAGCTTGGGTGCACGGGTGCCTCCTAAGCCAAGAAGAGGCAAGGCGACAAAGGTGATCTTCAACCAGCCGACGGGTAATCGGCTCAAGGTTGAGGTAGAAGAGCGAAGTGAGTTGGGTCACACGTGTAAGCGATATTTGTTGAAAGTTGATGAGATGAACAACGAAGTAAATCTCTTGAAACGAGAAAGCTGTGCGCCTCATTTTGGCTATGATATCTGGACACCCGCGGAGTTACTGCCGGTACAGTGTTATGTGGATTTGGTGCTGGGCTCTGATGTGAATAGTCTCCAGTTGAAGGTGGTTCCTGCCGACGAGTTGAAGGCGATGGCGCTGGAGAAGAAGAACGAAGCTTTGGAAAAAAAAGCCACAGCTAAAAAATAGCAAAGCGAGTTATCAACCGCCCTCGATGGGTAGAAAAATTTCAGAAACAACTCCTTGTTCCATTCCCGTCTGCGCAAGCCAACCTACCGTATTATTATGTACCACCGCTAATCCTGCGGCTTGGTATTCGAGTGCCTTAGTAGGGCGTGAAACCCAATTCATAATGTGTTTTTCTCGAAACAGTAATCCTTTATCAGCGGCAGCGAGGTATTGTACAACCTCGTGCGAAGGCACTTCGACGATGCGTACAAAGGAAGTAGGTACCTGCTCAAGGTAAGGCAGAAATGCGGGGCGATCTTGGGTAAGCAGTAACAAATAAGGCTTTGGTGTCTTCTCGTGAAATTGCTCGAGAAAATAGGCCACCATCTGCGCAGGACACTGCCAAGGTTTTGCGGAGCCGCTGTAGCAATAGACGGTGCTCTCGTGGGGGATATTCAGTTGCTCGCGAATGGCCGATCTCCAATACACTTTTTCTTCCGGCGAGAGGTGCGCAGGGATATCTTCTTGGGCTATGGTGATGCGGGACGTGGCGACTTGGTATTCCTGTTGGAGGTAGTCACGAAGCGCGGGGCTGACCGCTTCAAGGGTGAAGGGTATGGACGCAGCGGCCGTATACGTTACGTGTTCAAGAGTGGTATACCACCGGCTGCGCATCGCATGTATTGCTTTCCAGAGCAACCGGGATTCCTGCTGATGCACATAGGCATATTCCGCGGCCAAGAGTCCCCGAGCTTGGATGCAGATGCTTGTGCATGACGTAGTAAGAGCATGGAGTGCAAGCCACCCGGCGTGTGGTCCGCGAGCGATGATTTCGTAGCGGGGGTAATGCGCGAGAACTTTTTTGAGAGAGGGGAGCAAGAAGGCAAGCGTAGGCCGGCCGATGAACGGTAATGGATTTCGTATGATATGTATGGGGCCCGGCCACTGGTGGTACACCGGGTGGTCGGTAGGGAGCGTGGTACGCTCAAAGCTGATCAGTACATGGGGGCGTTGCGTAGCGCGTTGCGCGCGCGCCAACACCTGTGATGCAAATACCGGATTCGTAATACTGTCGTAGATTATGGTGATAAGAGGATAATTCGTTGCCATCTTGTTTGGACTGAGCGTATGGTTGAAAAAACAGAAGAAGAGTAGCAGGGAGTTTGAGGAGCGTCATGTGGTTGCCAAGGGCGATGACGATAAGTTCGGTTCCGTGGGTAGGCGTCATTCGATACAGCCGTTGCACGGCCACTCACCACGAACGGGGAGGGAGGTATCCACTATGAACAAGAAACAAATTCACGAACGTTTGAGAAGAGTGAAGCCCATACAAAGGAAATGTTTATGCAGAAACTGTGGATAGGGGGAATAACGCTCCTTTTATTACTTCCAGGATGCAATCAATCTGAACAGGTGAGGGTACAAATGAGCAACCACTTTACGTTGAGCAGCAGTGCGTTTAAAGAAGAAGCGGCTATTCCTGCTGATTATACCTGCGACGGGGGTAATGAAAACCCCGCATTGAGTTGGCAAAATCCGCCGGCAGGTACACAATCTTTTGCGCTTATTTGTGATGATCCGGATGCACCGCGAGAAAAGCCGTTTGTCCACTGGGTGATCTACAATATTCCGAAACACATGGCCTCGCTGCCTTCGGGAATATCCACCACCGAAAAATTAGAGGTGGGGAGCTCGCTCGTGTTGCAGGGCGTCAACGATGCGCAACGCACGGGGTATTATGGTCCGTGCCCGCCGTCGGGTACGCACCGTTACTTTTTCAACCTCTATGCGCTGGACCAGATGCTCGACCTTGCACCGGCGGCAACGGTGGACCAATTACGTGCTGCTATGCAAGAGCATATTATCGGCACAGCGACATTGATGGGTCGTTATCAGCGCACAAAGGGATCATAAACCATGGCGCGCTACATACAATTTTTTGAACACTTAAGCATGCAGGATGTGGGTCTTGTGGGCGGCAAAAATGCCTCGCTCGGCGAGATGATTCAGCATCTGCAGCCGTTGGGCATTCGGATACCGCAGGGCTTTGCGATTACGGCAGATGCCTATTGGTACTTGCTGGAAAAGAACAACCTGAAGCAGCCGTTGCATGAGCTCATGAATACGGTATCCGAAGATGACCTGGTCCACCTGCAACAGGTGGCGCAGCAAGCGCGCACACTCATTGAACAAGCGCGAGTGCCAGATGATCTCGTGGAGGAAATACGAGCGGCCTACCACGAACTTTCTCGCCGGTATCAAACAGAAGCTTGTGATGTTGCCGTGCGCTCATCAGCCACCGCGGAAGATTTACCGGGCGCGTCATTTGCGGGCCAACAAGATAGCTATTTAAATGTGAAGGGCGATGACCGGGTTATGGAGGCCTTTTCACGAGCAACCGCTTCATTATTTACCGACCGTGCGATCATCTACCGTATGCGCAAAGGGTTTGACCATTTTAAAGTGGCGATGTCGATTGGCGTGCAGAAAATGATCCGCTCGGATAAAGCAATTTCTGGCGTTGCATTTTCGCTCGATACCGAGACCGGTTTTGATAAGGTAGTGGTGATTGATGCGACCTATGGGCTTGCTGAGATGCTCGTGCAGGGTGCAGTCATTCCCGATGAGTTCTTTGTCTTTAAGCCAACATTGGCTACGCATCGCCCGATTCTGCATAAGCAGTTGGGGAGCAAAGAAAAAAAGATGGTCTATGGAGATCAAGAGGAACCTACCTACGTCGAAGATGTGCCCCCTGCACAACAGATGCAATTTTGCATTTCCGACGACCGTATTCTAGAACTGACGCGACATGTATGTGCCATCGAGGATTACTATTCTACAAAAGCGGGTAAATGGCAGCCGATGGATATTGAATGGGCGGTCGATGGCCTTGAGAACAAGCTCTACATTATTCAAGCTCGTCCAGAGACGGTGCATAGCCTGAGTACCTCTGCGGGAACCTTAGCGCGGTATCGCATTACAAGCAGTAATCCTCGTGTTATTACCACTGGCCAGAGTATCGGACAAAAAATAGTGAGTGGGAAAGCAAAAGTTATTCACTCAGTTGATGAGATACATGCCGTTGAGCAAGGCGACATTATTATTACCCGCATGACTGACCCCGATTGGGTTCCTGCGATGAAACGAGCGGCAGGTATTGTCACTGCCAGCGGCGGGAGAACCTGTCATGCAGCTATTGTGAGTAGAGAGTTGGGACTACCTGCCATTGTGGGGGCGGAGCAGGCGCTTGCTCTCATTCATGACGGGATGGCGATTACGCTCGATTGTAGTAAGGGGAAAGAGGCGTTCATTTATGAGGGAGCAGTCCCTTTTACCATGGATACTGTTGAGCTCCACACCTTGCAGCAACCAGCGGTACCTATCCTTATTAATATGAGTGAGCCGGCACAAGCCTATTCACTTTCCTTCTTGCCGGTTGCCGGCGTAGGACTTGCGCGCATTGAGTTTATTATTTCAACCGACATTGGCATTCATCCCATGGCGTTGTTACGGCCGGAGCGCTTGGATGTAACGATGTTACGCACGATTCAGGAGATGACGTCGGCATATCCCGACGGTGCCACCTATTTTATCGAAACCTTGGCGCAGGGAGTGGCGACTATTGCCGCTGCATTTTGGCCGCGGCCGGTAACCGTACGTTTTTCCGATTTTAAAACGGATGAATACCGCAATTTACTCGGCGGAGATCTTTTTGAGCCGCAAGAAGCTAACCCGATGCTCGGCTTGCGGGGCGCCTCGCGCTATTACCACGACTCCTATGCGCCCGCCTTTGCCCTTGAATGCCTTGCGATGAAAAAGGTACGTGACGAGATGGGGCTTACCAACGTAGAGCTTCTGATTCCCTTCATACGCACGGTAGAAGAAGCAACAGCGGTGCTCAATGAGATGAAGCAGAATGGCCTGGTCCGCGGTGTCAATGGCTTGAAGGTGCTTATGATGATCGAGGTGCCGGCCAACGTGTTGCTCATTGATATTTTTAGCCGCTATTTCGACGGCTTCTCGATCGGCTCAAATGATCTTACCCAATTTACCCTTTCCGTGGACCGCAACTCCGAGCTGTTGGCCCCGCTGTTTGATGAGCGGGCACAACCGGTCGAAGAAATGTTGCGCCTTGCCGTCTGTGGGGCACGTGAGCAGGGCAAATATATCTCCATCTGCGGCCAAGCGCCCTCCGATTATCCGGAGGTAGCTCAGTTTCTCATCTGCTTAGGGATTTCGGCTATTTCGCTCAACGAAGATAGTGTACTGCAGTTTCTGCTCAAAAATCCGCAGTGCACCGATACGCGGGATTATTGCGCGGTGCCAGCTGTTCGTGATCACGATTTCGGGAAATGAGCGAGCGCCGTTTCTAACTGCTTGATGATCTTCTTACAATTTTCATTGCCATCAAGCTCAGTTTCCAAACCATGCTCGGTATAGATCATGAATTGCGCGAGCATTTTCTTCAGTTTGCGCTGCCCATTTTCCGTTCGTTGGATACGTTCAATTTCGGTAGCTAACGCCTTTTGTTCACGAGTAGCCATTTCTTTAATAGCGTTGGCGAGATTTACCGAATGTTGGGCGCAGAAGTCTTTAATCTTCTGTAGTGCAGTTCCAATGGATACTCCATAGGGAGTGAAGCAATCGCCCCGTCGTACTTTTTCGTGAATGAGTTGACGGTAGATGCTGGCAACTCCCAGTGGTCCTTCTTGGCTTAAAAGCTGTTCAAGGTAGGGGCGGAGTGTAATCTCAAAATGATGGTTTTCGACCCGGCTAATTTCTTGTTCGATATTCGTAATACCCTTTTGTACGAGCACTTGGGTGATATCCCTAATTTGTAACATGATCTCGTGCATTTGGTATTCATACGATTGTTGCTCGGTGGGAGTAAGCTTAGCAGCAATATGAGGCTGCAAGGTGATGAGGCTTTGCAGCTCTGCCTTCAGTTGCCCGATGCGCAGTACCACGGTGTCGAGATGACCTTGCTTGAGGAGTGCTTGGCATACTGCGGCATCTTCCCCCGATTTAGGCAGTATTGTTTCGACTTCTTGTTTGGTGCATTGAGTGATAGGGAATGTGTATGTGAGGTTGTTACGGTCCAGGAAGTAAGCTGAGCATCCTGCTACAGAGAGGCCGGTAAGGCTGGCAATCCACGGTGAATTCTGCAGGAATTGAGTGACTGCCCCTGAAATAACACCGACCGCTGCGGTGCGTGCCAACCCTTTTAAAAAGTTATTACGTTGTTTGCGGACAATGATCGGGTGGGTACGTACCTTGGTTTCAAAGTAGATATTATAATAGATCGCATAACGTCTTAGTTCAGCATGTGACGTTAACTCCTGTGGTGCGATATGTACCACAATGTCGTTGCTATCATGTTTTTTCTGACAGGGTCCCTCATGCATGATAAGACATGTCTTCACCCGTTCTACCGGAAAACCGAAAGCCCGCGCTGCTTCCTGGGCGATGGCATGGTGAGCCTTACACTGCGCATCAAGGTAGGCCAAAATCGCCTGCTGCTGGGCCAGGGGGATATCAGGTGCGGCCAAAAGGGGGGATGCAAAACCGAGTGCGAGGAGCAATTTCTTCATGGGGCTTTCCTTTAATCAGGGGTATGTTTCCGGAGTTTTTTGAAATATAGCCCCAGATTAACGGAGATGGGCCATCATGCAAGGCGAGGTGGCTTTCTTGTTGGAGAAAATTTTCAAATTGGTATAAGTAGATGGGTTTCAGGGCTGCAAGAAAGAGTTTAAGCGAGGCATGCTAAAGGCAAAAGATTGCGGTAGTTCTTCCCGCTTTTTTCGCCAGCGGTTGATGAAAGCTTCTTTGATCTCAATATCATCGGTGGACACCTCGACACGGTTACGTCGGCAGACGGGGCCACGATGTCGGCATTTCACACAAAAGCCATAGGCGCCATTGGTGCGGTTGAGGTACTTTGCATGGTACCCGTTACACGGGCAGGTACAAGCTACCGGGTGCCAGCTTTTAGTATCGGCAGGGCGACTTCCTTCTTCATCATGATAGGGGCGTAAGCCCGCACGCAGACTCGGGTCCACCGATTCGTAGTAGCGCTCATGGACCATATGGTAACTGTTGTCCAGGCAGCCCACGGCGGCGGTTAACGGAAGCGAGGTGAGCAAGAGTATTAAAAACTTCATGGGACCCTTTGAGGTGGTTGAGGCCGTTGTACCTCGCGTGATGAGCTCCCGATTTTATGTCGTCGATACCCTTGAGGATTACCTTTTTTGCCTGGGTGATATTCCTGCGTGAGTACCTCTTTTTCCTGTTTCATCGCCGCTAATACTTTTTTACGCACGTCGTTTGCGCCGAGTTCCTTTTTCTTGTACGCGCCTTCTTGGATCAGTTGCTTGCCATAACAGGTTGGACATGGCTGAACCAGACCTGGCGAAAGGATGAGACAAATAGTGAGCAGGATGCAGACAAAACGGTTCATTGATTCCCCCTTGTGATTACGAGGCTAGATTAGCATTGAGCTTTTTCAAATAGCAATAAATTAAGGGGAATGAAGGAAAAAAAGGCTGTTAAAATCAGCAAACTTGTGTTGGCGTCTCAGCGAACGTGTTCGATGCTTTTCTGGCTATTGTAAAGAAACGACTCAGCGCCATCGAGGTCGGCTAAAAAGGATTTAATGTGGGGAGCGTAGGCAGGGTCTTGTAAGCTCATACCAATAATTGCCTTAACCCAGCCGATGGGAGTACCCACATCGTAGCGAATGCCTTGAATCTTGTAGGCAAAGACCTTCTCGTTCTGTTGGATCATATGGCCAATGGCATCGGTCAGTTGGAGCTCACCGGTCGCATAGGTGCCCATTTCTTCCAAAGAAGCAAAGATTTTTGACGATAAGACATAGCGGCCAATGATGGCCAAGTTGGAAGGGGCATCTTTCGGGTCGGGTTTTTCAACGACATGGGAAACCTGGAAAATGCTCGGTGATATCTGCTTTTTGATGCCGACGATGCCGTACGAGGAAATGCAGGAAGCAGGTACTTCTTGTACTGCAATGACCGATCCTTTTTCCTGGCGCGCGACACGAATCAGCTGGGCGAGTCCTGGGTTGGCAGGATTAACGATCAGGTCATCGGGCAACATAATGCCAAAGTGTTCTTTGCCAATGAGGTTGCGGGCCATCAAGACGGCATGGCCGAGACCCAGAGGCTCATGTTGGCGCACATAGGTAAAGTGTGCCTGGCGAATAATTTTTTTCAGATCGGCGAGTGCATCTTTTTTCCCCCGCTCTTCAAGCAGAGCTTGCAGCTCGTTGCTCGGGCTAAAATGGTCGGCAAGCTGTTCTTTGTTACGTGAGGTAATCACAATAAATTGATTGATAGCAGATTGTAGGCCCTCTTCAACAATATATTGCAAAGCGGGTTTATGAAGTACCGGCAGCATCTCCTTAGGAACCGTCGCCGTATAGGGCAAGAACCGAGAGCCGATACCTGCTGCGGGAATAACGGTCTTTAGGATTTCCATGGAGCACCACCTTCTTTTTAAAACTGCTTTAGAAAATCGAGCGAGCTGCTATGCAATAAACGGATATCGTGAATGCCATATTTGAACATGACCAACCGCGTCAAGCCAAATCCAAACGCATACCCGGAGTAGACAGCTGGATCAATAGATCCCGCTTGTAATACACGCGGGTGAATGAGTCCGGCACCTGCCGCTTCAATCCACCCCGTCTTCTTGCATATCGAACATCCACTTTTACAAAAAGGACAGGAGATATCAATATCCAAACCCGGTTCGACAAAAGGATAATAGGCAGGACGCATACGGAATTTTAAATCTGCTTTTTCAAATAATACCCGCAACATATGTTGTGCGGAGCTTATTAAATGGGCAAGCGAAATATTTTTATCGATGACCATGCCCTCGGTTTGCATGAACATAAAGTCATGCGTCGCATCAGTCGCCTCATGCCGATAGACCCGTCCGTTGACCGCGAGCGCAATGGGCGGCTTTCGTTGCTGCATGGCGTGAATTTGTACCGGAGACGTGTGCGTGCGCAACAACCACCCCGGTGTCTGTAGCCAGAAGGTGTCATGCATATCCCGCGCGGGATGATCTTCGGGGATATTCAGTGCGGTGAAATTGTAAAAGTCGTTTTCTACCTCTTTGCCGTCGAGTATCACAAAGCCCATTGAAATAAAGAGATCTTCAATCTGTTTGATAACCTGGGTATACGGATGCAGCGAACCCTGCAGTCGTTGCTTGTAGGCAGTTACATCAAAATTCTTCAACTGCTCAGCGGCCTCTCGCTGCGCCGCAGTTTCGAGCTCTGCTTTCTTTGCGTCAAAGAGTTTTTGCACTTCCTGCTTTAACTCATTGAGCAAGGCGCCCACTTCCCGCTTTTCTTCCGGCGCAAGCTTTTTAAGCTCATCGGTGAGCAGGGCGAGAGTGCCTTGTCGGCCCAGATAGGTGACACGAGTTGCTTCGAGTTGCTCGAGGGTGCCGACCGCGCTGAGCGCCTGATGGAAGAGGTTTCGGGTTTCAATAATCTGTTTTTTAAGGTCCATAACTTTCTTTGGTAGAGGCTTTGAATGTTCAGGAGCATACCAAAGGAACCGGCTACCTGGCCAGGGGGGTTCGGTGGGCTACGGTTCTGTTGGTAGGCGAATTTGGCGAAGCGCCGACCACAGTAAGTTCGGTTCCGTGGGTAGGTGTGGTTGGCGAGGCCGATTCTGGTAAGTTCGGATCCGTTGGTAGGCAGAATTGACAAAAATGGGCTGATTCGCCATATTCTCGGTACTTTTTCTTCCTTATAAATGATCACATTTGTATGCCGAGGTAGCTCAGTGGTAGAGCAGAAGCCTGAAGAGCTTTGTGTCGCTGGTTCGATTCCGGCTCTCGGCACCACTCATTTTCCAATCTTGGTGAGCCCTCTAACGAGGGCAGACTTCGGTGGGATCGGTTCCGTGGGTAGGCGAAGTTGAGGCGTCTCGGCACCATTTCTAAAATCACTTCTTGCATAGTTAATTCAGGGTTGCTACATCTTGGGAGATACTCCTAGGGCTGGGTACACAATATCAAAGGCGTTCGTGGTGAGTGCCGCGTTAGCGGTGTATCGAACCATGAACTGTAGGCCGGTTGTGAAGAGAGAAAGAGATGAAGCAAGAGTCTGCCAAAACAGTGGTAGCATGGTTTAAAATTGCAGAGTTTGTATCGCGCGGTGAAAAAGAACGGGCGTTAGCACTCTACCGGCTCCTTGCTCATGCGATTGATGATCCGGCTTTTGTGCAGCAACTCGAAGGGGACATTCTACTCTCCTTCAGCGATGAAGCAGCCTTTGAACGCTATGCCGCATCCGCGCATCTCTATGCCAAACAAGGCAAAACGAATGAGGCGGCGGCGGTCTATGAGCATCTCATTACCCTCAATCCCTCCACCGATGAACGGCTTAAATTGCTCATCGATCTCTATAAGCAATTACCCAAAGTACCGCGCACGTTTGAAGCGACTCAGTTATTTTTACGGGGCCTTTTGCATCGGAGTGAGTTTGAAAAAGCTTCGGCGCTGTTGCAGCAACTGGATGAGATAGGGACCGATTTTGGCATGATCCACCAGGAGTTGGTATCTGCCTGGCTCAACGTAGAAAATCCGCCGACCGAACCACTTAAGACACATGTGAAAAAGATTGTGGATTTCTATTTGAGTTCAGCGCAGCAAAAATCGCTGCAAACGTTTTTAATGACACTCAAAATGTTACACGCCTTGTTGTACCAGGAAGCTTGTTTTTATATGCAGGACGTTTCGACGGCGAAGTAGTTCGATACATTTTTGCTGTGCAAAAACACTCACTACGAACGGGAAGAAATACTGCGTCATCAAATCACAAACGAAACACCAACCGACTGTTGCTCCAACGCCTTCAAGCTCTCGGCACTTACCGCTACCTTTTGTTTTGTCTTGATCCGTAGTTGCTTGTCTTGTTCTGCGAGTATAACCGCCAACGGAATCGTACCGGTGGGCAAGGTGCGTTGTACCTCTTCAAGCAGGGTGGGGGTGATGAGCTCGGGCATGGTAAGGCGTAGTTCTACAATGGGCCACTGTGCGTAAAAGAGGTCGAGCGGAACAAACTCTTGTGCCTTAATTTTACTCTGTGTTGAAGAGGCGGCATCGAGGGCGCCTTTGACCACAAAGACTTGGTAATTGGTCAGCCAGTGTTCGACTTTGGCAAATACGGAAGGAAAGAGAATAATTTCTGCCTTGCTGACCGCGTCTTCGAGCGTTACAAAGGCCATACGCTCATTTTTCTTAGTAAAAATAACTTTGGATGATTTTAAGATCCCGCAACCAACAACAATTGGTTCTTGGTCAGTAGGCTGCTGATTAGCAAGCAGCGTGTTAAACGGAGCGATGTTGAGCCAGCGGATCTGGTTTTTGTAACTATCAAATGGGTGAGCCGAGAGGTAAAAGCCGACCACTTCTTTCTCTTTTTCGAGCGTTGTTTTCTCATCCCATGGGTCGATGGGGGCAAATTCGAAAACCTCTGTTGATTCTTGGGTGGGATCTGCAACACCAAAAAGCCCCATTTGGCCGGTGGCGACTGCCTCTTTGTGTTCGCTGGCACGGTCGATGAGTGTTTCGAGTGCCTGGACTTTTTGAGCGCGTGAGCCAGGCAGCTCATCAAAGGCGCCGGCGCAGATAAGATGTTCCATCACGCGTTTGTTCGAGGTGCGTAAATCGATGCGCTTACAAAAGTCGAGGAGGTCGGTAAATGGTTTGGTGGCACGTACCGATAAGATATTTTCAAGTGAGGTTAACCCGACGTTTTTGATACCTTGCAGACCAAAGAGGAGCTTGCCGTCAACGACGGTAAATCCAATGTGTGAACGATTAATATCGGGCGGCACAATAGTGAGCCCCAGATCCTTAGCCTCTTGCAAGTAGAAGGACATCTTTTCCGCATCGGATGATTCTAAGGAAACCAGGCAGGCCATGAATTCGGCCGGGTAATGGGCCTTGAGGTAGGCGGTCTGGTAGGCGATAAGGGCATAGGCAGCCGAGTGAGATTTATTGAATCCATAGCCGGCAAAATAGGCCATCAAATCAAAGAGCTCGCCTGCTTTTTTCTCATCAAAGTTACGAGCAATCGATTTTTCAATAAAAATGGCACGCTGTTTTGCCATTTCTTCCGCTTTTTTCTTCCCCATGGCACGGCGGAGAATATCGGCTTCTCCGAGTGAGTAGCCGGCGATGACCGAGGCAATTTTCATTACCTGCTCTTGGTAGACAATAACGCCGTAGGTCTCTTCGAGGACCGGTGCCAACTCATCGAAAATATAGGTGACCTTTTGTCTGCCGTGTCGACGCTCAATGTAGTCTTCCACCATGCCGGAGCCTAAAGGTCCCGGGCGGTAGAGTGCGTTAACCGCAATAATATCCTCAAATTTATCGGGCTTGAGTCGGCGAAGTACTTCTTTCAGACCATCAGATTCTAATTGGAAGACACCTGAGGTAGTGCCCGCGCCAACGAGGGCAAAGGTTTTCGCATCATCGAGGGGGATACGATCAATGTCGAGAACAATGTTACGTTGCGCGAGCATCTTTAAGCAGTGATCGATGAGCGTTAAGTTTTTAAGCCCCAAAAGATCAATTTTCAAAAAGCCTAACGTCTCCAACTCCGTCATCGCATACTGCGTGACGAGTTCAGTCGTTTTTGGTGGCACGTAGACGGGCAGCACCTCATCGATCGGTTCGGGGGAGATCACAATGCCGGCCGCATGTTTCGAGGCGTGGCGCGTAAGGCCTTCGAGGCGGAATGCCAGGTCAAAGAGCTGGGAGATCTTCGGGTTCTGGGAAATAAGCTCTTTGAGTTTCGGCTCTTTTTCCAATGACTCGGTGAGGCTAATTTTAAGCTGATCGGGAATGAGGCTCGTGAGCATGTTGGAATCTTCAAAGGGGATCCCGAGCACGCGGGCTACATCCTTGACGACGCCCTTGGCCATCATGGTACCAAAGGTAATGATCTGGCAGACCTTATCGTGCCCATACTTTTCGCGCACGTAGTTGATGACCCGTTCACGCCCTTCAATACAAAAGTCGATATCGATGTCGGGCATCGAGACACGTTCGGGGTTTAAAAAGCGTTCAAAGAGCAAGTTGTATTTGAGCGGGTCGATATTCGTAATTTCCAAGGACCAAGCTACCAATGACCCGGCAGCAGAGCCGCGGCCGGGGCCCACGGGAATGCCTGCGCGCTTTGCCCATTGAATAAAGTCACTCACCACGAGGAAATAACCCACAAATCCCATGGTGCTGATCATCGCCACTTCATCGGCGAGACGTTTGCGATAGGCCGCTTCCAGTTCCGGGGCAATGCGCCCTGAGGTAAGCAGCGTATCAAGGCCTACGGTACACAAATGTTGAAAATACGTCTCAGGAGTATGAGCGGGTGGTATGTCGAACTTGGGGAAAAATAACTTGTTCTTAAAATCGAAGTCGCAGCGGTCAGCAATTTCGCCACTTTGATAGACAATATCAGGTTTATCCGGGAAGGTAGCGAGCATTTCTGTTTCGGTGCGAATGTGGGCGCGTACATCACCAAAGGTAAAGCGGTCGGTGTCGGTGAGCTTGGCATGCGTTTGGATAGAGAGCATCACCTCGTGTGCTTGGCGATCTTCAGGCGTGACATAGTGGGCATCCGAAGTAGCGACCAATTTAATATCTTTTTTTGCGCCCCATTCAAAGAGTGCTTTGTTGAGCGCAATCTGCTCCGTTTGATCTTCTGGTTGCACCTCAAAGAAGAAGCGGTCTTTGCCAAAGACTCCCGTGAACCAGTCGATGCGCTGTTCTGCTTGTTCAAATTGTTGCTGCATTAAAAGCTTGGGGATATGGCCGCCCAAACAAGCGGTTAAGGCAATGAGCCCTTGCGAGTATTTTTCCAGGAGGGCGTAATCGATGCGCGGTTTAAAATAAAAACCTTCTTGGTAGGCATGAGCAATGAGCTTACAAAGGTTGCGATATCCCACCTCATTCTGCACGAGCAAGATCAAATGGTAGTACTTGTTATCAACCGTTTTAACACTGATATCTTCGGTAAAATAACTTTCAATACCCAGAATCGGCTTGATCTTCGCCTTTTTACACTTTTCAAAAAACTTTACCGCGCCAAAGATATTCCCATGGTCGGTAATCGCGAGCGACTTAAAGTTATGGGCTTTGCCGAAGTCGATGAGCTTATCGAGGGCGATTGCGCCATCGAGCAGGGAAAACTCGGTATGCAGATGGAGGTTGGTAAAATGTCTGCTCATTAGACGATGTTTTGTGCTTGTTCGCGGATCTTCTCTAACTCAACTTTGCAGTTGATCACGAGACCGCTAATCGTGGCATCGGAGTTTTTAGAGGCGATTGTGTTAATTTCTCGTACCAATTCCTGCGTGGTGAAATCGATACGCTTACCCTTTTCCAAATCGGGTGAGGCAATAATGGTCTGAACACTTACCAAATGATTTTTGAACCGCACAATTTCTTCATTGATATCGATTTTGGTCAGCTCGTGATAGAGCATCTGCTTATGTGCCTCAATCGCCTCATCGCTTACCTTGGGCAGCTTTTGCAACTGTTCGGCAACCGCAACTTTGCGCTCTTGCATGAGCCGTGCCGATTGCTGTGCAATTGCCTCAATAGAGCGTGAGAGCTCCGCAAGACGCACTTCAATATCCTTGGCCGCGGACTGACCTTCTTTAGTCCGTGTCTGGTGGACGACCATGGTGAGCTCTTCGACTAATCCGATGATCGCTTCACGCGACTTTTGGTCGATGCCCTTCTCTTCCATGGTAAATACATTGGGAAGCTGTGCTAACTCGGCGAGTGTTAAATTGCCTTTGATCCCGGTGGTGGCGCCGATTTTATCGAGCGCGCGCAGGTAGCTTGTGATTACCGGGAGTGCCGGCTCTACTTCTGCCTTAAAAATATTTGAAGGATTAATAGAGATGGTCAGAAAGCAGTGGCCGCGTAAAAATTTCGCTTTACAGAGCTGGATAAGATCGGTTTCCAAGAGGCTGAGCGCCGGGGGTAATTTGAAGGTCGTTTCAAAAAACCGTGAGTTTAAGGTTTTAATACTTATCGTGAGCTGAACTGTGGTTTGCGTATCTAATGCTAATGTGTGTTGCTTGGTGGCAAACCCCGTCATACTGACTACCATGGTGTATTCCTCAGCCTAAGTTGGTGTATACATTTTGTACGTCATCAAGATCTTGTACCGCTTCCAAAAACTCCATCACCTTTTGCTGCTCAACGTCCCCCATATCAACGGGGTTTTTCGGCAGCCATTCAATTTCAGCACTTTCTACTTTGAGCCCCGTGTTGGCAACTGCTTGCCGCACCAGTTCCAACGATTTTACGGGACAATGGATGAAAAACATACCCTCTTCCAGGGTGATATTATCTACATCAGCTTCAAGCAGCGCCTCGAGTAACTGGTCCTCACTCATGCTACCCGCCTGAGCCCGGATTTCTCCCTTGCGCTCAAACATCCAGCTCACCGCCCCTGCTTCCCCGAGCGTTCCACCTTTTTTATTAAAGATATTACGTACCTCGGCCACCGCTTTATTGCGATTATCAGTCAGCACATCGACCAACACCGCCGTGCCAAAGGGTCCGTAGCCTTCATAGGTAATCTGCTCATACTGAGCCCCGGGGATTTCTCCCGTACCACGTTTGATTGCCCGTTGTGAGTTATCAATAGGCATATTAATTTCGCGTGCTTTTTCCAGCAGGGTACGCAGACGTGGATTAGCACCGGGATCTCCCCCCCCCAGCTCGTGCAGCTACCGTAATTTCTTTTATAAGCTTGGTAAACGCTGCTCCGCGCCGAGAATCGGTAACTGCTTTTTTGTGCTTGATCTGTTTCCACTTCGAATGGCCGGCCATGGTCCACAACTCCTGCGTCTATGGTAAAAAGTTGTCCTAAGCTACCCGTTTTTGGAGCTGGATACCAGGGGGTCTAGCCGATACTTTGTTGCCCCAAAAACTTCTTACGCAGATACAGCTGTTTGGCGTGCCCAATGGTCCTGCCGCGAGGCGATACCTGGAGATACCCCTGGCGTAAAAGAAAGGGCTCGATAACCGACTCGAGGGTTTCAGCATCTTCGCCGATCACAGCAGCGAGGGTCTCGAGACCCGTTGGTCCGCCGTTAAACTGGGTAAGTAAGGTATGTAGGAGGTGATTGTCTATCTTGGTGAGCCCATCTTCATCGATGCCTAAAAAAGTGAGTGCATTTTTAACGGAGACGGTGTCGATAGTGGCAACATTGCCTACCTGTGCAAAGTCTCTCACGCGCCGGAGTAATTTTTTCGCAATACGCGGCGTACCGCGGGCGCACGAGCCGATGTGCAACGCGGCTTCGGGGATGATGTGTACCCCCAAAAACCGTGCATTTTGGAGCACAATATCTCGCAACTCCTCATCGGCGTAAAAATCGAGACGCTCGTTGATGCCAAAGCGGCTGCGAAGCGGCGCTGAGATCATCCCGCTCTTGGTGGTAGCTCCGACGAGGGTAAAGGGAGCGAGGGGGAAATTAACCGATTTTGCACCGGCACCTTGGCCGATGATGACGTCGACGCGAAAGTGTTCCATGGCGCTGTAGAGTACTTCCTCAACCGGGGCAGGTAAGCGATGAATTTCATCAATGAAGAGAATGTCTTTGGTCTCAAGGCTGGAGAGTATGGCGACCAAATCGCCCGTGCGCTCGAGCATCGGGCCGCTACAAATTTTAATGTTCACGCCCATGACCTGCGCCATAATCTGCGACAAAGTAGTTTTACCAAGACCCGGCGGGCCAAACAGCAAGAGATGATCAAGTGGCTCGTTACGCATTTTGGCCGCTTGCGTATAGACGTTAAGCTTTTCCTTGAGTGCGTGTTGCCCGATGTAATCATCAAAGTTTTTGGGTACAAAATCGAGTGACCGGTCTTCGGCGGTATCTTGGAGCGTAATAATATCTATCGGTTGTGACTCGTCGGGGCGTAGTTCGTCTTCCATTTCTTTTCCTTCAACAAGTACCCGCATATCTTTGCGTCATGATGATACCATTAACCCACCCCAAACTTGCATACGAGGTCCACAAATGGCTGACTCCATAGCTCATAAAGGGAAGCGGGATGCCCACAATGGGCAAGAGGCCGGAGACCATCGCTATATTAATGATAGTCGAAAGGGCAAGCGGTATGACAAGACCTGCTGCTAAAAGCTGGGCAAATAAAGAATGGATGGTGCCGATCCGCCAAAACAACCGCGTGAATAAAATGATGTAAATGCCCAGCAGCATCAACGCCCCTAGAAAACCCCACTCTTCCGCAACTACTGCAAATATGAAATCGGTTCTGCTTTCCGGCAGGAAAAGATATTTGTTTTGCGTGCCCTTTAAAAAACCTTTGCCCCGCAACCCGCCTGAGCCAATAGCGATTTTTGCCTGCTCGATTTGATACCGCTCTTTACGCATTTCCCCATAGCCTAAGAAAACCAAAATGCGCTTCTTTTGATACTCCTTTAACGAGTTCCACAAAATAGGCGCAGTTACTAAGCCCAGCAGCGCGCTGACGATAAAAAACCACCGCGGCATGCCGGCGAGCCATAATAAGAGGATGCCCGAGGCTAACAAAATAATAGCGGTGCCCAGATCAGGCTGTTTAAGAATCAATAATGAGCTGACACCCAATATTCCTAACGCAGGTAAAAACTCCCGGAATTTATAGACGCCCGATTCCCGCTCCGTTTCAAAATAATAGGCGATAAAGGAAGGAAAAAAGAGCTTAGCCAGTTCCGATGGCTGGACTTTAAACACAAATAAATCAATCCATCGTTTACCACCCATTGCTGCATGGCCTTTAATCATGGTCACCAGCAATAACACCATCACTGCAAAGTACATAAAATAGCCCCACCGGCACAATTTTCGGTAATCCATGCCACAGAAGATCAGGTAAATGATCAGCCCACCACCCATGCCCAATAACTGCTTTTTAAAAAAAGGAGAATACGGAGCCTCCGGCCGGTACGTTGCACTGTAGACGAACATGACACCCAAAAACGAGAGGAAAAAGAGCAGGCCAAAACCAACCCAATCGAAATAGCGGAAATAACGGCGATCAATTTGAAAGGTCATTTTGATTTGCTTTGTTAAAGAGGTGTACAGTAAAACCGATCCAAGTATATACACAAAAGGAAGCAAGTGAGTAACGAAGCACAAGTGCCACCAAACTGGTGGACACGCCCTATTGATGAGCTGATTAAACTTTTCAACACCGATCCGCGTAAGGGGTTATCGGAAGCCCAGGTTCTTGCAAACCGTACTCGTTTTGGCGCTAACGAATATGAACCAATTCGTGCAGCTACCATCACCTCATTAATTATGGAAGGCATTACCCAGCCCATGATGCTGGTGCTACTGGCAATTGCGGGAATTTCTCTGCTCTTTGGCAAAAGACTCGAGGCGATTACCATGATTGGGGTCGTGCTTGCCTATATTACTGTGGAGCTTATCAACAAATTTCGCACCGATCGCACTATGGTGCACCTGCGGTCACTCACGCATGAAACAGTACAAGTGCTGCGCAGCGACCATGCGGTAGAAGTACCCCGGGCTGATCTGGTAGCAGGGGATATATTGATTTTATCCGAGGGGGTTTTAATAGCTGCTGATGCGCGGTTAGTTACCAGTTTTGGTCTCTTAGTGAACGAAGCATCGTTAACGGGTGAGTCTGCTCCGGTGAATAAAAGCGTAGATGCACAAGTGAGTAAGGATGCTCCATTAGCTGAGCGCACGAATGCTATCCGGTCCGGCACCGTGGTGCTCAGCGGCGCGGGTACAGCCCTCGTGTGTGCCGTCGGGGCGCAGAGTGCAGTGGGTAAGATTGCCCATCAAGTGCAAGCGGCGCCTGAAAAAACCGTGTTGCAAAATACGATGACCCAACTCGCCAAAGTACTGACCATCTTTGCGCTTGGTATTAGTTTTTTGGTGCCGCTCGTCGGATATCTGCGGGGTATGCAGCTGCAGGATATGGTACTTACCTGGCTATCTATGACTTTTTTAATGGTACCCGGTCAGCCGCCCATCATTATTACGATGGCATTAGCACTTGCTGCACTCGCGATGGCTAAAAAGCATATCTTGGTCAAACGCTTGCGCGGGGTAGAAGGTATGGGGCAGGTTAATTGCCTCGTGAGCGATAAAACGGGGACTATTACGCAAAACGTGATGGTGCTCGAAACATTTTTCCGAGCAGATACTTTGCAGGAATCTACCGAAATTCCTCCAGAGCTCCGGGCGGTAGTTGGCCAGGCATTGCCTCCATTTTCCAAAGACCCCACTGATCAAGCAGCAGCAAAATTGTTGGAAAGGAACGGAGAACGAAAACAAGTTGGCTTTTCCGGATTTGGGGAGAACAAACCCTGGCGTGACGTGGTGTATCAAGAAGGTGCGGTCTATACCCACGCGATTTCTGGCAGCCCTGAGATGCTTATTGAAAAAAGTGACCTTGCACCCGAACAACGCAGTGCGCTGAGTACGTATGAACAAAAAAAAGCAGCGCAGGGCAAGCGTATTGCCGCGTATGCGTGGTGCAAAAGTGAACAATCGGAGCTCAAAGAGCTGCCTCGTTTAACGTTGGTCGGCCTTGCCGTGATCAGTGACCAGGTTCGGCCGGGAGTTAAAGATGCGTTAGCGGTGTTAGCACAGGCAGGCATCGCCACCGTTATTGTGACCGGAGATTATGCGGCGACCGCACAGGCAATTGGGCGGGAAGTGGGCATTACCGGAGATGTCATGACCGGCGAGCAGCTTGCTGCCATGAGTGATGATGCGCTGGTTGCTCAGATTAAGCAGCACCATGCAACTATTTTTGCGCGTGTTGATCCTACGCAAAAGGTGCATTTGGTTACCGCCCTTGAACGTGCCGGGCAGGTAGTGGCGACGGTAGGCGATGGGGTCAATGATGTGCCCGCTATGCATGCAGCTCAGGTGGGTATTGCCATGGGGAAAATTGGTACCGATCTGGCCAAGGATGTTTCCGACCTTATTATTACCGATGATGATTATTCCCACATTCCGGATGCGGTG
>Ga0207094_1006_pt1 | contig 35416 bp, 30 predicted proteins | sample Alteio_BWMinHeat_90_FD_153518 | JGI IMG/M metagenome (GOLD analysis project Ga0207094, IMG submission 153518) | Enriched cells from forest soil in Barre Woods Harvard Forest LTER site, Petersham, Massachusetts, United States -... | ecosystem: Environmental > Terrestrial > Soil > Temperate forest >... | reverse complement strand
AAGCAGGGGCGAAAGAAGCATCTGAGACCAGATGATAAAAGAATCATAGAGCGGCAAGGCATTTAATATGTTTTCATTAGAGTTCCCATTCCACAACGTGAAGGGGTTATCGGGGTACCAATTAACAAGATATGCGCCATCTATTTCTTTGGCAGCTTGAAGGGTGGTAGGGGTTAAGTTGTGTGCTTTGAGCAAGAAGATGAGGTCGGGCTTTGATTGTTTGACTGTCGCAAGGAAGTTTCTATTGATGATCCGGTTGTTCACCGTGCCAATAAGATTTTGTACGCGTGAAATAGGTGCATGAGAAGTAATTAATCGATTTGCGTAATTTGAGGGGGTTACTTTGTATCCCAATGAGGTGAGGATTCGCTGGCAGTTCCATGCATACGAGATTGGGGTATACTCACCCACCAGAAGAATTTTGTGAAATCTCATGTAACCCCTCGATAGCTATTATGAATCTGTTTCATGTGCTGCAAACGTTTCTGTCACTGAGAGATCGTCTCTTAATGATCTTGTTTGCGGTCTGCTCATTTGGTGTATCTCTTTTAGAGACGGTATGTCTCTCGGCCCTTATGCCCTTTGCTTTTATTGTTTTTAAACAACAACAGATCAAAGACTTTCCTCTGTTTGCCTTATGGGAACAATATATCCCATTACCCGAAAGTTCAAAGACGATTGCGGTCCTCGCCGTGCTCCTTATTGTGCTTTTTATAGTACGAGCGGTGATTACTGCTTGGTTTACCTATGCACTGAATCAATTTGCTCAAAAAAAATCACGTGCCATTTCCTGCATGATGTATGAAGGGTACCTGCGAGGGCCGTATCGGGATCATATACAAGAAAACTCAGCGGCGGTGTTAAAAAAAATATCAACCGATCCGTTCCATGTGGGAGTGGTTATATCTTCCTGCCTCCAGGCTCTTACGGAAGTGTGTATTATCGTGACCCTCTATGCAGCGCTTTTGGTGAGTAACTGGAAATTTACGATCACAGGTACCTTGGTAGGAGGCCTGGTGGGTATCTTATTGGTTCCTCCCCTTTTGCGCGTAGTAAGTTCTTACGGCACTCAAAATGGCTTCTTTTTGCGACACATTACACAGACTTTTAATGAAAGTTTTGGCAATTTCAAAATGATTAGGATTTGCCATGTGGAGCGCCTGTTCTTTGAGCGCTTTGAGCGAGCGGCCCAAGGGTTTGCCCAGACTCAAGCTCGTTATTTTACCCTCCAGTCTCTCCCGAGATTATTTTTAGAAACGGCTATGGTCCTGGTTCTTATTGGTGGCATTGCGCTTGCGGGAAGATATGCCGTTTTTGCTGAGTCTATTTCGCTATCAGATCTTTCTCTGTATGCCATAGCTTTCTATCGGGTGGTTCCCGCATTGAACCGATTACTTACCTATTACACCCAAATAAAATTTTCGTTGGGGCTTATTGGTTCAAAATCTTCTCTGTTGCCAAGCTATCAACAGCCATTACCCACTTTAAATACCGTAAGCTTTGAACGGAGTATTGAGATTCGTGATCTCACTTATGCCTATGAACCGCAGAATCCAGTTCTGAAAGGGGCCTCGCTTTTTGTGCGTAAAGGTGAACGGGTGGGCGTCATGGGAAAGAGCGGTTCGGGCAAAACTACCTTTATAGACATTGTGCTGGGATTACTAGTTCCTACGCAAGGTACTATTGTGGTTGATGGCATTCCGCTCGAGGTTGGTTCCTTGAGTAGATGGCAGCAGTTTATTGGATATCTCCCACAACAGGTTTATTTATTTGATGGCTCAGTGGCAGCAAATGTGGTCTTTGGACGCCCTTATGATGAAGCATTGCTTGTCTCGTGCTTAAAAAGAGCGCGTATCTATGATTTTTTAATGACTAAACAAGGGATAGAGACCCAAGTGGGCGAGGGAGGCACACAGATGAGCGGTGGACAACGCCAACGTGTAGCTCTTGCACGAGCGTTGTATGGCAACCCCTTACTCTTAATCCTTGATGAGGCTACTTCTGCGCTTGATAAAGAAACAGAATCGTTGGTGTTTCAAGATCTTTTTACGGCGGCGCAGGGGATGACCATGATTATTGTCTCTCACCGCACGGAAATGTTGACCTATTGTGACTCGGTATATGAGATGGTGGATGGTGTGTTAATGCCGGCAACCCAGCATCGTTCAAGTCAAAGCATTCAAGCGCAGGAGACCCTATGAAACTCCTTATGTTGTCAGCAGATTTTTTGCCTAATGTTGGTGGTATTACCACTCATATCGTGCAACTTTCTCGAGCTTTGGTGCAACGTGGTCATGAAGTGACTATCGTGAAGCCGAACCAAGAAGCTGAAGAACAGTATCAACACGCGTATGGTTTTTCGGTTATTCACCTTGCCAAGCAGCCCCTTGAGCTTGCTAATACCTTGTATATTCGCAGTTTTTTACGTTCACTGATCAAGCGGGAAGGGTTCCACCTCGTTCATTGGCATCAGCTTGCGGGCTATGAGACCAAGAAGATCGATGTTCCGGGCATATTCACCAATCATACTTCCATGTATCTAGAAGAGTATGAAAGTTGGTGGGGAAAACGTGGCTTGAAGCGCCTGCTTAATCATGCTTCAGCTGTTATTGCGCCGAGCCAAGAGCTGCGCGATAAATCAGAAATCCTCAACCCGCCGGCGGGCATCCATTACATTGCTAATGGGGTTGATGAGCAGATGTTTAGTCCGGGACGTCTACCCAATGATGATTTTTTTGAATTGTATCCCGAGGTACTTACCGCGCGCGCCCAAGGCCGGCCGATGGTTTTGTGTCCTCGTCGTTTAGAGCCTAAGTGTGGGGTGGCATATCTCATACAAGCGATCCCCGATTTGTACGCAAAGTTCCCTGATATATGTGTCGTGATAGCGGGAAGAGGGGGATTTTTTGAAGAGGAACGTCGTTTAAAACAATGGTTAACCGAGCGGTCGCTTGAACATACCACGCTCTTTTTAGGTGATGTGAAAAACGAAATGATGCCTTACCTGTATAATCTCGCATCGGTGGTGGTGTTTCCTTCGCTCATGGAGGCAACGAGTATTGCATGCCTTGAAGCAATGGCTTGTGCAAAGCCTATTGTATCCACCAATGTAGGTGGCCTCAGCCAGCTCCTGCAACATGGTCATAATGGGTTGTTGGTGGAACCGCGAGATGCGGCGGCGCTGGCGCGAGAAACGAGTACACTCCTTAATAACCCGCAACTTGCAGAGCGGCTTGGTGCCCAGGCGCGCAAAACGGTTGAAGAGCAATTTACCTGGAAGATTATTGCTCAGCAGACCGAACAAATTTATCAACAGGCGCAAAAGGTTTTATGAAAGTTCTGGTCATTAGCCACACCTACTGTGAATGGGCCTCACGGGCAAAGTGGCGGGTCTTGGCGGCGCAGTATCAGCCATTACAGCTGCGGGTGATCACTCCACTTTCTTGGCCGACTATTAAGGAGTCAGTCATCAGTCGTCCCGAATCAGATCAATCACTGGTTGTGGCGCCGCAGTATGCCTACTGGACCGGTGATGAAGCATGCCACTGGTTTCCTCGATTGTTTAAGGAGATTTATACCTTTCAACCCGATATTATCCACGTGGAGACAGGTTCTATTTCCTTAACGTTATTGCAATCACTGATGACCCTACCACTTTTGAAAAAAAAGCCGCGAATTCTCTTTTTTACCTGGGTTAACTGGCTACAAAAATTTACTGGTAGAGCTCGCATATATAATGTGATCGAGCGCTTTAACCTGCACGGGGTCGATGGGGCTATTTTTGGTAATAATGATGCGCAATATCTATTTACCACCCAAAAAAAGTTTAGCGGCAAAAGTGTCGTGATCCCGCAGATTGGTACCGATCCTCAGGTCTTTGCACCGGCATTGGAGCTAGAAGCCGCTCGAAGGGCGTACGATATTACTAATCCGCAGACCTTTGTTATAGGGTTTGCGGGGCGCCTGGTGCCGGAAAAAGGGGTGCAGGATTTGCTGAATGCTCTTACCTTATTACCACTAGAGATACAAAAAAATATAGAAGTATTACTTGCCGGTGGTGGTGCTTATGAAAGCGAGTTGCGTAGGTTGGCTGCGCAGCAGGGGGCAGCGCGAATCAGGTTTGTCGGACCCTTAACTCATGCCCAGATGCCCAATTTTTTTAAGGCGCTCGACCTGTTTGTGCTTCCTTCATTTGATATCCCGACGTGGAAGGAGCAGTTTGGGCAGGTATTGGTGCAGGCGATGCTGACAAAAGTAGGGGTAGTGGCGAGTACCGGCGGAGAAATACCTCACGTAGTGGGTGATACAGGTCTTATATTCACGCAAAGAAATATTCAACAGCTTGCTGAGCACCTTGAACGTATGTATCGGCAACCAGAGTTGAGAAAAGCCTATGCACAAAAGGGGTATGAGCGTGCGCAGCTGCTTTTTTCTGACGCTGCCATTGCGCGGCGTACCTATCAGTTTTGGAATGAGCTTTTGGAAACACGCTGATTTGGTGTTCTTGGCGTTCCTGAGTAATATGCGGCTGATCACTTTTAAAACGAAAGATTGAACATGGCGGTAGTAATTGTTGGCGCAGGGTATGTAGGTTTAGTGACGGCAGCCTGTTTTGCTGATGCGGGCATTGAGGTCATAGTTGTTGAGCGCAATACGGATAAAGTCCGGATGCTCACACAAGGAAAATCTCCATTTTATGAACCGGGACTCGATGCTTTACTGGAAACAGGAATAGCTGCATCGAAATTAAAATTTGTGGGTTCATTGGCTGAAAGTGTTGTATTCCAGCCTGGCTTTATCTTTATCTGTGTAGGAACTCCTTCGTTGCCCGATGGCTCTGTTGATATGAGCGCGGTTATGTCGGTTGCACAAGAAATAGGTGCGGTGGTGCCCGATGATTGTATTGTGGTGAACAAGTCGACGGTGCCGGTGGGTACCGCGCAACAGGTTAAAAATAGTATTGATACCCAACTGGCAAAACGCCAACTGCACCTCGATATCTCGGTTGCTTCTTGTCCCGAGTTTTTGCGCGAAGGCAGCGCCGTTGCCGACACGTTACACCCCGATCGGGTGGTTATCGGTACCGAATCTTCGGTGGTCGCCAAGAAATTAAAGCAGCTGTATGCACCTTTTATTACTCACGAAGAACAGTGTCTCGTGATGAAGCCTGCATCCGCCGAGCTGACGAAATATACGGCAAATACCATGCTTGCGTTGCGTATTAGTTACATGAATCAAATTGCCCAACTTGCAGAAGCAGTGGGTGCCGATATTACCGAAATTAAGCGGGGGATATCGAAAGATAAGCGTATTGGGGCCGAGTTTTTAAATGCGGGTATTGGCTATGGGGGTAGTTGCTTTCCCAAAGATGTTAAGGGACTGAGTTGGATTGGAAAAATTAACAACGTTTCGATGACCTTACCCGAAGCGGTCGACGCGGTTAATGATGCTCAGCGCCACTGGTTTATAAGAAAAATACTCGCCTTTTATGGGGCAGCTATTGCGCACAAAACTATCGGTATCTGGGGCCTTTCCTTTAAACCGCACACCGATGATATTCGGTATGCACCTTCATTAGATGTTATTTGCGCGTTACTTACAGCAGGTGCGCGGGTGATTGCCTATGATCCGGTCGCTATGCCCAACGTAAAAGCTCAGTTTGGGGATCAGATTCATTATGCGGCAGCGACCCAAGAAGTTTTGGAAACTGCTGATGCGTTGGTGTTGCTGACCGAATGGCCGGAGTTTATACAGGTACCTTACGAATCGTTTACCGTACTGAAAGATAAGGCTATGTTTGATGCACGAAACATCTTTGATCCTCTGATGATGAACTTCTTTGGTATTCAGTACGTAAGTATTGGAAGGGGAGCACCATGTGCGGTATTGCAGGAATCGTCACCTACCAGCGACAGGCCGAACGCTTAGAGCCTGAACTGCGGGCAATGACCAAGGCAATTGCTCACCGGGGCAATAACGGCCAAGGCTTTTTTGTCTCTTCAAACCAGTATTGTCTGCTTGCGCACCGACGCCTTGCCATTATTGATTTATCTGATGCTGCCTTGCAGCCGATGCATACCCCCGACGAACGGTATACCATTGTTTTTAATGGTGAAATTTACAATTACCGAGAGCTTGCCCAGCTCTTAACCACTGAATTTGATGTTGTTTTTGCCACGAGTAGCGATACTGAGGTTCTTCTACACGCCTATCGCTGCTGGGGCCCTGCGATGCTGAGCAAACTGCGGGGCATGTTTGCGTTTGCTATTTGGGACAACCTCAAAGAAGAACTTTTTGTTGCTCGAGATCATACGGGCATGAAGCCATTTTATTGGGCCTATGAGTTAATGGACGGTAAACCGGTGTTTGCTTTTGCTTCGGAGTTGAAGGGGCTCCTCGCAACCTCTTTTGTACCACGTGAGGTGAATGTACAGGCAATTACCAACTTTCTTACTTTCGGGGCCATCAACCCGCCATTAACTATTCTTGACCGGGTTCACTCTCTCTTGCCAGGTCATTATTTGCATATGAGCAAAAATGGACCAGAGCAGCATCGGTATTGGAACCCAGCTACAATTGCGACCAACTATGACCTTGATGCCGAAGAAATTAAGGACAAGACCGCTCAGCTGCTCCAAGAATCGGTGGCACTCCATATGCGTGCCGATATTTCCGTCGGTGCTTTTTTAAGTGGGGGCATCGATTCCTCAACACTCGTCGGACTCATGTCTCGGTTGAATGCAAAATCCATTGAGACCTTTAGTATCGGGTTTAAAGAGACCACGGTTACCAATGAGCTATCACTGGCCAGAATAGCTGCCCAAAAATTTGGCACGAACCATCACGAAGTAGTTATTTCGCCCCAAGATTTTGCTCGTTCATTACCAGATTTTTTTTATGCCTTAGACCAACCAAGTGTTGATGGCCTCAATAGTTTTCTAGTTGCTCGAGAAACAGCACGACATGTCTCGGTAGCGGTTTCAGGTCTTGGAGGTGATGAGCTGTTTCTTGGTTATCGGTACATGAAGGACTTGGTCCGACTGTGGAAAAATGAGAAGAATCCTATTGCTGCCAAGATTATCCCTGCGTTGGCGCAGCGCGGCATGAATCCCGGGATGGTGCGGTCGTTGCTGTACCGTACGCAACAGGATTGGGTGTTACATGCAGCTGCTGATAAACCTGAGCAGCAGTACGTGCGAACGCGGCAATTGTTTAATGATGCTGAGCTGGCCCAATTGTTACCGAGATGTTCACCATTTTCTCCAGTAATAGACTCACAATTGGCCTCAATTTTTGCGAATGATACTGATTGGGTCAATGGCTTGTCCAAGGCCGAGCTCACTTGGTATACCCCCGGTACGTTGCTACGCGATGCTGATGCCACCGCAATGGCTTCTACGCTCGAAGTACGTTTTCCGTTCTTGGATCCGGTGTTGATGGAACATATGTTGCGAATTCCAAGTGCTCATAAATTATCGCTCACCCAAAAGGGCAATAAACCATTATTAACTGCGCTATTTACCGATCTTTTGCCGCCCGAAGTGCTTGCATTTACTAAGCATGGCTTTGAGTTGCCCGTAGGAGCTTGGATGAAAGATGTTGCAGCGACCGAAATACGACGTCTGCAGGAAATTCCGTGGCTCAATCGAGTGACAATACAACAGATCAGCGAACAGTTTTTCACAAACCCGAGAAACTATCATAAGCTCTGGGCACTTATGGTCTTAGTGGCGTGGCTCGAACGATATTGTGCAGAGGCGCTCTATGAAAAAGATTTTATATATTCATCATGGAAAAGGTCTGGGCGGAGCAGGGCTCAGTCTGCTGCACTTGGTGCGGGCGTTAGATAAAACCAAGTATCATCCCATAGTGCTTTTTTTATGTGCCGATCAAAAACTGATCGATTTGTACAAATCCTATGGCATCGAAACCGTGGGGCCCTTAGGCCTTAAAGATCTTTCACATACGGTGATGCAGTGGTACCGTTGGCACCAGGTAAAGGAATATGCCAAAGTCCTCTGGTCATCTTACAAAACCTGGTGGTCGATTGCTGATTATTGGTACGATCGCATTCAGCCTGACATCGTGCACTTGAATACTTCTTCTTTAACCATCTGGGCCCAACGGGCATACCGCCGTAATATTCCGGTGATATGCCACATTCGCGAGCCATTATCTCCGGGACATTTCGGGTTACGACGATCGTTGGTGAAGAATGCGGTAGAACGTTATGCCACGAGAATTCTCCCCATTAGTTACAATGAAGCTTTACCGTGGAAGGATTCATCTAAAACTCAGGTGGTATACAATGCGGTTGATCCGGTATGGTTTGATGCATCAATGGGATCCCCAGAAAAACGCCAACCGACTATATTATTTGTTGGTGGGTATGCGCCAGAAAAAGGGACGCTCACCATATTAAAAGCCTTTGAGCAGGTGCTTACCAAAGTTCCCCATGCGCGCCTACGTATCGCGGGCTATTTTCAGCCTCCGAACTACCCCCGTTGGCATCCGCGACGATTGTCGGCAGAACAGCGATATGCAAATGAAGTAGATGAGCTCCTTGCACGTTTGCCGCACCATGATGGAACCCTGGCAAGTGGTGGAGTAGAGTTGTTGGGCTCTCGTCAAGATATTCCTCAACTTATGCTCGAAAGTGATGTCGTGGTGTTCCCCGCAGCAGTAGGCCACTTTGCGAGGCCGATTATTGAGGCGGGGTTTATGAAGCAGCCGGTGGTGGCCTCTGCATTGCCGCCCTTGGACGAGTTAGTGATAGATGGGACGACCGGGTTCCTTGTTTCTCCGACCGATATCAATCAATGGACAGAACGGCTGATTACTCTGCTTGTTAACCATGAGTTAGCACAAACATTAGGCGAGCAGGCCTATGTTTTTTGCCGTAAAAACTTCTTACTTGCTGACCAGATCAAAAAAATTGAAACGGTATATGACGCCCTTCAAGAACCTACGGTGCGTCATGAAGAGGGTGTCTGAGTTGAACGATTCCAAGAAAAAAATCGTTTGAACCTGATTTTATCTTGAGACAGAAGCAGCTGATTAATACTCAGAGCAGCAAAGAGTATGCAGAGCACTATGAGCGTAAGCATATAGGCGGCAACTGAGGGCAGTGCTATCAGTCCGGGCAATAGTGCGCAACCGCCAGCCAACACAAATGCGAACGTAATATCAAAAGGTAGCCCCACAAGTGCGTACGCAATGAGACCAACATGGGCATACCGAAGAATGTAGACCATGCTGGTGCCTAATTTGGCAAAGTAATTTTCGAGTACATAGTGTGGGTGGCGCCAGACGAAATCAAAGAAGGCGCTGCGCAGGGTGCCTTCATATCGGTCATCATATTGTACTTCGGGAAATCCGGGGGGCGGTTCAGCGAGGAACAGGCTCGGGTTGAGTGAGCGTACTTTATCGAGACTCGTTTTGTCCTCGGTTTTAAAGCCATACGCATTCTGTATGTAGCCAAGTCCCCAATAGGCAGTATGCCAGAATGGGTGGGGATGAATGGTATCCCATGAGTACTGGGGGAACGTTTTTTTAGCAAACTCTTGGTAGCTCATGATGGAGTGTCGCAGATAGAGTGCGGGCAATAAAAATCCGAGTCCCATGAGCGCGGCATACGATACTTTTTGTAAGCGGGTTGCGTGTGATGAGCGCAGTACTAATGGTACTGCGAAACAGAGTGCCGGTAAAAAGCTATAGGCGCGTAGGCAGTGAGATACGCCAAAGAGAAACCCTGACGAAAAAACGAAGAGCCAGGTCGACCAGCTGGCATCTGATTTTTTCGAGAAGAAATAGAGCGCCCAGGGCACAAATGCCACGGTAAGCGCGGCAGGAAATCGGTAGATATCATAGGTCATACACGAAACATGGGTGGCATAGAGTACCGAGAGTATTGCAACAATACGGGTCATGGGTGTTTTAAAAACAAGGAAGAAACCCACCATGCTCAGTGCCGCAGTCACGAGGCTGGTAAGATCATTAAAATAAATAATTGCCTGATCGATTGAGAGCCCGAAAGAAAGAACCATTTTTGGAATAATGACAAATAACCCCAGGTCCTCGTCAAAGGCTAAAGGAATAAAACGAGTGCCATCGTATTTAACAAAGGGAATACCCGTTTTTTGTATGCCCGCAACAATATTTTGCAATGCGATATAGCGACAAAGTCCAAACCCTGTAGGTATCATCGGTAGTGCTCCTGGTCAGAAAGGTGTGGGGTTCTTTCAAAGGACGTCTTATGCGCATGTGTGCTGTCCACGGTGTTAGTAGTTGTTGCGATGATATAGAGAGGTCGATTTTTTACTTGATCAAGGATGCGGCTGATATATTCAGCGAGAAGCCACACGCAGAAAAACTGGAGGGTCAATGCCCCAAGGATGAGGGAAGTAGCTGTCGAAATAAGATGGAAACAAGAGAGATATAGGGTGGCACAGAGCAGCGCTGTGCCAATAAATGCCGGTATTTTTACCAGGATACTTGAGAATGAAATAACCCCATCAAAGGCGAGGCGGAACATCTTTTTCCACGTGTACCCTGATTCTCCGTGTACTCGTGCGGGGCGTTTAAAGTCGACAAACGTGTGCTTAAAACCGCACCAGGCGACCAGGCCGCGTAAAAATTTAGTTTGCTCTTTGAGTTGGACCAGGATGGTTAGAACGCTACGATCAATCAAGCGAAAATCCCCTACCGACTGAGGGATATCAAGGGGGGAAATGCGCTTAAGAAGCGCATAAAACAGACGTGCGGTAACTTTTTTGAGGAATGGGTCCTTGCGGTTTACCCGTCGGGCATAGACGACGAGTGAGCCTTGTTCCCAGTGAATAAGAAAGTCATGAATAAGCGAGGGAGGGTCTTGGAGGTCAGCATCCATAGAAATAATTGCGTGCCCCTGTGCCTGGGCATAGCCGGCAGAAAGGGCGATCTGATGGCCAAAGTTCCTGCTTAATTTAAACCCGCGTATCCGGCTATCGGTGCGGTGCAATGTTTGAATAATATTCCACGAGGTGTCCCTACTGCCATCGTCGACAAAAATGATCTCAAAGAGATACGGAGGCAGCTTTTCAAGCTCAAGCTGGAGGGCATGATAAAAGAGATGAAGATTTTTCTCTTCATTGTAAACAGGCACTACGAGAGATATCAGTTTCTGCATGAGACGATGCCTTCCTCTGGCGAAACGGCCGTTCTTTTATCGAGCAATGTGTTAGCGCCAAAAATAGAAATAACTCCTGCTAATGATATAAAGCCTGAAAGATAATAGAAGCTGGGGATCGCGAGGAGCCCCGGTAATGAGCTCCACAAAAGGCCGACGGCAAAACTGGGCAGGTAAGAAAGGGGCAATCTCTGCCTCCAAAAGGCCAGGATCCCCAAGAATCCAAAGAGTAAGAGATAAAAAATAATGAGACTGAGTTTGGCAACCAAGACGCGCACGACATAAAAGGTCTTCGTTTTCAGGAGATGTAAGACCTCAGCCCGTAACACTGCTTCATGAAGATCGGTCGTTGAGGATCCAGCCTGTGGGTTTACTGAAAGTGCCTTTTGGGAAGCAACCATATCATCGTAGGATAGGTTTAAGTCATTGGTGATAAAACCGAGCCCCATATAAGCAATATGCCAGAATGAGTGACGTACTCGCACAGTGACATGCTCCGGCATATGTGTTTCAACAAACGTATAATAACGCTGCTTTTGGTGTTCGAAATAGGAGATTGGTAGTGCGAGACCAGTACAGAGGCAAAGTAATGCAACAACCAGGCGCAAGATGCGCGGATGAGCGTTTTGGAGAAAAAGAGCGAGAACAACTAACAGTGCTGCAGTGCCCGCATGTGCTCGTAGGTAATGCGCACAGCCCGTTACCAAGCCAGCAACAAAAAGTAATGAATTCCAGCTTGATTGAGTATTTTTACGTGCTAAGTAATAAGCCCAGGGTACGAGGGCGATGATGCAGGCTGAGGGTACGAGGTAGATATCGTCGAGTCTGAGGTTGATGATAGTGAGCAGTCCGGTTCCCAAGAGAGCGAGTACTCGGTTTGGCCAAGCGGGGTAGAGGGCACAAAAAGCCGCGCTCGCGCAGAGAGCTGCTCCTACCAGTACCGCAAGTAAAAAATAGTGTGCCGCCTGTGTGATCGAAGTATGAAACCATTGGGCAAGCCGAGGAACTATAACATACAGACCGATATCATCATCGATGCACCCCGGTACCAGGTGTGTACCATTATACCCCACCAGCGGAACTCCTGTTCTTTCCAGCCCCTGAAATGTAAGTTGCAGTGAAATGAGGCGGGATGGCATCATGATATAACTGTCTCCAAGGATGCTAGCTGTTCATAAGCAGGTTGTTTACGCATAGAGCATATAATTTCATTACGCTGTTGTTGGGTAAGCCTGCCGTAATGAGAGGGGTCGGTTCTGGTATAGTTCTGGGCGCGATTGTAAACATAGAGTACTTCTGGTACCCATCTAATGCGGCTGGGCCCCGCCATTTCCATCATAGGCCACATAATGGCAACATCTACATCGGGCAGCCATCCCTGGCTATATTTGAGGCTTTCTAGTCTCACTTTTTTAAAGAGTCCTGCGTAAAAAGTCCGTAAATGACTCGCGAAGAAATCATAATCACGGATCTTTTTGTGGTTGATAAGACGCGGCATCGAATGAGTTGGGGCACGGTTATAATCGGGCCAATAAATATATTGGCCATAGGTGAGCCAGACCGAAGGGTCTTGGTAGATTTCATTAATGCGCTCAAACACGCGGTCATGGGCAAGCCAGTCATCGCCATCAACGCAGAGGACAATGGCGTTATTGTTCGGAATAGAGTTGATCATGGAGTGAATATTATAAGCAGCGCCTTGGCGTGTTTTGTTTCGAATGAGTTTGCAGTGAACCTCCATACCATGATCTTTAACGCACTTTTGAATGAGTTCAAATTGCCCGTCGGTTGAACAGTCGTCTACCAGTATTAAAGACCAATTTTTATAAGGGCCATCACCATGTCTCTGGCTGAATAATGAGGTGAGGTTGCGCTCGCAGAAATGCCGGTTGTTGTAGGTAGGGGTTACTACCACCAGATGTTTTTCCTCGCTTGTTTTTTGAGCGTTGAGGGGTGGGGCTTGGTAAAACAGATGCTTTTTAGCTAAGCCATATACTCCAACCGCGGTGATTGAGAAAAAAGTACTCAGTAGAACCATTTTTTTCATGGGGTCCTTAGGCAAGAGCATCAATTTGCTGATACGGAGTTTGTTGATGCAGATATGCGAGCACATCATTCAAAGGTAGGTGATTAAATTGCGGTGGCTCGCTGACTATTCTTTTTGGCTCGCGGTTGTAGACGTACAATATCTCGGGGACGTGCCGTACGCGATAGGGGCCTGCCATTTCGAGCATGGGCCACATCATGGCAACGTCCACCATGCAAGGGATCCAAGAGTCTTTTATTTTGAAGCTTTCCGGCCTAATTTTTTGGGCAAGCCCCGCATAGAATGTTCGTAAGTGGCTGCTAAAAAACCCGTAATCTCTTGCCTTTTTATAGTGATACAGGCGAGGCATATGATGTTCAGGAATTGGTCCAAAATCGGGCCAGTAGACGAGCTGGCCATAGGTGATCCAGACCGACGGATCCTCGTAGATCTCATTAATGCGTTCGAATACCCGGTCATGAGCAAGCCAATCATCCCCATCTACGCAGAGCACAATGGCGTTTTTGTTTTTTATTGAATGCAGCATGGTATAAACATTTGCAGTAACACCTTGGCGGGTTTCATTTTTGATCAGCGTGCAATGCGATTCCATGTTGTGGTCTTTTACGCATTTTTGAATCGTTTCAAACTGGCCGTCTGGCGAGTTGTCATCCACCAAAATTAAAGACCAGTTTTTATAGGGCCCATCACCGTGTTTTTGATTAAACAGCGATAATAATTGTCGTTCGCAATAGGTTTTATTATTAAACGTAGGAGTGATAACCACTAACTGTTTTTCTTGATCAACTTTTTGAGTACGAAGAGGCAATGGGTGATAAAAAACATATTTGTTAAGAAGGGCGTAGGTGCCTACGCCTACAACAGGTAACAGGCTGGTCAGAAGAATAAGCTTATTTTTCATAGAGTCCTTTGTTTGGTGCGTACTTGTACCTCACCTGCTCTGAAAAAACAAGCTGGCTATTGTTGCCCAAGCTCGTTTTTTCTCCTATGGTCTTGCCACTTTTGATCATGGGGAGCAATTGACAACCAAAGTTTAAATTAGAATGAATTGCGAAGGCGTGCGACGTGCTGCTTGAGGTAGCCGCCCTGTTGCGCAATCAAAATTCCGGTGCCTAAAATTCCCAGCATCCCTGCTAAGGAAATAAAGCCGGTTAAATAAAGGAAATTGGGTATGGCGAGTATGCCGGGCAATGCACTCCAACTGAGTGCTGCGGTAAAGGCGATCGTCAGCGAGGAATTTATCACTCGTCTCCATGCGCACCACAGACCGACATGGGCAAACAACAGCAGGTAAAAGAGCAGAAGCCCCAATTTTGCTACCAGTACCCGAACAACATAAAAAGTATGGCGCTTAATGAGAGCAATAGTTTCATTGCGCAGCACCGTTTCATATTCCGCAGAGACATGCAATGGTACCTTCCAGGGGTCAAGCGCAGGGCGAATCGCCTGCGGAGCAACCTGTTCGACACGGCGATGCGGGGCGCCGTCGTCAAAGCTCAGGCCTAAGTCATTGGAAATAAAGCCCATGCCTGCGTAAATGGTGTGCCAAAAGGTATGTTGTACCTGGACCCAGGCATATTCGGGTAATTTTTCTTGAATGAAGGTGTGGTATTTCGTCAGGCAACTATGGAAATAAAAATAAGCAGGCAGTGCACCGCACACCAGCGCGAAGATCGAAATAACTTTTGATCGCCAGGAATCATAGCTGTTGACTATGATGAGCAAGACCATAAAAATGGCGGGCGTAGAACCCGAGTGGCCGCGGATAAAGTGGGCAATCATGCAGGCAAAGCCTGCACACGTAAGAAAGAGATACCGACTCAAGGACGTTTGTTTTTGTAGATAATACAATGCCCAGGGGATGGTGGCGATCACAATGGCGGCTGGTGCGCGATAGACGTCGGTAGTAGTTGTGGTAGCAATTGTAAGGGCGCAAACACCAAGTATGCTCATTATTCTGGACGGCCACGTGGTAAAGTAATGCATGAAGCCAAGCATGCCGATACCGGCTGCACCGTAACTCATGACATTAAAAAAGAGAGTAATTGCCTGGGATAAAGGGATATTAAGTAGCAACGTCAACTTAGGAATGAGCACATACATACCAATATCATCTTCCATGCCAGCAGGAAGAAACTGAGTGCCATCAAATTCAACGAGTGGAATGCCGGTTTTTTGGAGCCCTGCCAACAAATATTTTAAATGTTCTTCTCGACCGGGGTAGACCATGAGGTGACTCCTTGTTCAGGGTATGTACGAGTATATTGTTCGACAGCATACAATGGACGTGTTCGGCTGGCGTCGTAGATGCGACTAACATATTCGAGCGTTATCCAGGCAAACAGACTTTGGGTTGCAAGTAAAACAAAGAAGAGAAAAGTGGGTGACAATGAAATGGGAACAAGTAAAACAAGTGCTGCCATAAGTGAGGCAAGCATGGTTATTACCAGTGGCAGCCTCACCAGCACCCCTGAGAATCCCATAATGCCATCAAAGCCGAGGCGGACCATTTTCTTCCAGGAATATCCGGATGTGCCGTGGATCCGGGCCGGGCAATGGTAGCCGATAAACGCTTTCTTAAAGCCACACCATGCTACAATCCCACGCAGGAATAGGCTGCGTTCTTTCGATTGGCGTACAGCCTGCACAACTGCACGATCGAGCAGCCGGAAGTCACCTACGCCTCGCTGGATGGCTACCGAGGATATCCGCTCCAAGAAGTAGTAATACAAAGAGGCAGTCCATTTCTTAAACCGGGTATCATCCCAATCGGTACGTCGCGCACAAACAACGAAATTTCCTTGCTCCCATGCGCGAATCATCTCAGGAATTAATTGTGGGGGGTGCTGCAAATCTGCGTCCAAGGAAATAACCGCATCGCCCTTGGCGTGGTCGTAGCCGGCCATCAGGGCAATCTGGTGGCCGAAATTTCTGCTCAGTTTAATACCAGTAATATATGAATATCTTGAAGCAAGATCTTGAATAACTGACCATGAAAGATCTGAGCTGCCATCATCGATGAAGATCAGCTCAAATTCATACGCCTTGGCGAGAGAAGAAATAGCAGCCTGAATGCTTGTCAGGAGTAGGGGTAAGTTATGCTGCTCGTTAAAAATTGGAACGATGATAGAGATTTTTCTACCCATAATGTTGCTTACCGGTGTTCTGGTAGGGGTTATTTATCAATAAGCTCTTTTCGTACAAAAAAGGCATTGCCTTCTCCCCAATCAACGGGAACCTCAAAATCACGAGCAACTACTATAAACCCCTGTTGTTCCAGCCATTGCTTAACATCTTTATACAATGGCTGCCCCTCATAAAGATCTACAAAGGCTACCTCAAGATAGAGCGCTTTAACTGTTTTAAGAAGAGTTGGTGCAGACTGGAGCATTGCCAATTCGCCTCCTTGCATGTCGAGCCACAGAAAGTCGATGTGCGATATTTTGTGCTCTTGTGCCCATGTTTCGAGTGTATTACAGGGAACCTCAATAGTTTTATCGAAGGTAATGTGGCGATAATGTTCCGTATGTTTGGCCGGTTTTAATAGAGATCCGGAGCCTACCACTTGATGTTCGGCATTTTCAGCGACATGGAAGGTGACTGAGCTATTTTTGTCGCCCAGTGCGAGGGGGTAGCAGAGAATATTGCTTATTCCATGAGCATTTTTCTTGAGCTCTTCAAATATTACCGGATCTGGCTCAAATGCATGGACAATCCCCTTTGACCATAGTTGGGCCATTTTTACGGAATCAGTTCCATGCGAGGCGCCGGCATCCACAATGACCGGATTTGGTGGTAGATACTGAGCAAAAAACTTCAACCTGCTTTCCGTGTATTGGTCTCCCGAGGTGGGTAATAAAGTAATCATATGATCACGGGATAATTCAGGGCCAACGTAGGTAAAGTGTGGCCCATTTTTTATGCGTCGCATAAAGCGTGCAAGTTTGGGGCTGTAGAGTGGGTAGGCAAGAAGTGCGAAGAGCGGGATTGCTACAAATTTCTTGCTCAGCGTAATGTGCATCTTTGTCTCCTTAAAAAAATCAATGCCGTAATGTAGCACATAAACAATTCATTGCATTCCTCCGTTATTTTTTGTTAATACTCTTAGCGGTCACGAAGATGGTTCCTTCGGGACGCGATGTGTCTTGTCTACAAAAGCTTCAATCAAAGGGTGTATGATGATAAAGCTTTTCTTTCGCTTTTTTTTAGTTTTGTTCGCGCTGTCGAGGTGTCCCTCGATAGAGGCGAGCTTTTTTCAGGCCTATACGGCATTTAACCGAGAGGATTTGGCAGCAGCGTCGAGCTACTGTGCAGGTCTTGGTCATAACCAAAAGGCGTTGTTTCTCTCAGAAATTTTTTCCGGCAATTTAACTGAGCAACAATTTTCCTGGTTTCTCGAGCAAGAAAAAACACTGTCCGATGAAGCACGTGAGCAACTGGGCGGCTGGTTGTTGCCGAAAGCATCAGGGGTAATAGAACGGTCCTTGGGCGCCAAGCAGGTAGCACAGGCGACCGAGTTCTTAAGCACGTTTACTCATGAACATAAAGCGGTGCTGTTAAGCCGAATCTATCCGGCAAGTTTGGGCGGCAAAGAATCCTTGGGCTGGTATGTGGAGCATAAAACGGCGTTAAAGCCTGAGCTCCAACAACAACTTACCAACCAAGAGCTCGTGAGCTTGGCATTGCGAGTTGGTCTCGCCAAAACGTTGCAGCATGTGGGCAGCAAACCGCGCATTGCATTGGTAACTATTCGTTCAACACGTGACACGGGGTATTGCCACGATCTCAATACCTGTGAGTATGCAGCAGCACACGGATACGATTTCTATGTGTTCCCGGTTGGCACCAAAATGGGCGTTATTTCCCAAGTGTTGGATGCCTACGACTGGGTCTGTTGGATGGACGCCGATACGTTGGTGATGAATATGCAAACGAGGCTTGAAAGCCTCATCGATCCAAGTTGTGAGTGTGTGGTGGCAGAGCAAGAAACAACGTTGCCATACCGCGTGCTCAACACGGGAGTGTTCTTGGTAAAAAACTCAGCCAACGGTCGACGCATCGTAGAAGAGATGACGGAAAACCGCAGCTTAGAAGTGCTACCGCTGCTGAACCATTTCGAAGGCGATCAAGCTGGTTTGAATGCGGTTATGCTGCGTGAGCCGCAACTGGCTAAAGTGGTCAAAGTGGTCAGCCAACGTGTACTCGATTCCGCTGCCAATGGTACGGCAAAAGGCAGCTACCAGCTGGGCGATTTTGTGCTCCATTTTGTGAGTGGCTCACCCGCTGAAAAAGCAGAGGCGGTACAGCGCGTGTACCAGTGGCGAGAAGCAAATGGCTCGGCCAACGAGCTTATGGACCTCTGCCGTGCATATCCTTCAGTAACTGAGGCCTACCAAGAGACCAATAATCTTCTGGCTGATCTGGCCAAAAAAGGTCAACTGTTGCTTACTAGCCTCAAAGAGGGCAAAAAGCCGCAGGCGCAAAACCTCTATAACTCATTCGGCAATGATTTCTACCGTGCGGTGGTGTTGGGTCAGTTACTGCCCGGTGCTGCCACTGTCCCGGGTGAGGCATTTGAGTGGCTGTTGCGCAAGAAATTAGACCTTGCACGTGCACACCAAGATAAAATTACCACCCAAGAGTTGGCGGCAGTGCGTCCACGGGTTGAACAGGCCAAGAAGGCTGCTCCGGGCAAACTGCGTATCGCTCTGGTGTCAGTAAATACCCAGGAACGAGTGCAGGGTAATCTACCCGGCGGGTTCTATGGGGAATTAAACAAACAGCAGTATGCAACCAAGCATGGCTATGATCTTTACATCTATCACGCACCTCCTGCTCGTACGGCGGGGGAAATGGGGTTAGTGCGTGAGGGATGTTTTCACAAAGTTCAAGCAGTGCTCGAGGTTCTTGAGGGCTACGACTGGGTCTTCTGGCTGAGTCCGAATGCACTCATCGTGAATATGGAGACCAAGCTGGAGGCATTCGCTGATAAAAAGGCGGACCTGGTTATTACCAAGGAAGCCTCACCGCTCCCTCACCCGGTTGTGAGTACCGGCTCATTCCTCATTAAAAACTCAGCAACGGGTAAGCGGATTTTAAACGATCTGCTCTCGCCTAAGTATCAAAATGCGGTACATCCGTATGCCACCTGCCCGGGGGACCAGAAGGTCCTCACGGCGCTCTTGGCAGCCGATGCTACCCTGAAACCACAGGTGAAGCTCCTCGCTCAACGTACCCTCAATGCCCAGGCCAACTTCTTCGTCGAAGGCACCTACCAAGCAGGTGACTTTGTAGTCAATTTCGACGGGGGAAATGGAGAGTTATTGGCCGCGGCAATGAGAGACGTTTATACCTGTATTCAAGAGAAACGGGCGCCAACCGAGATCGTGGCGCTCTGCAAGAAGTTCCCTGATACCAAGAAGCCACACCTGGAAGCGCTCGAAAAGCTGCCTAAAAAATAGACATAAACAGGGGAAAAACGAGCTAGGGCCGCTACCATTTGCGGTGGCGGCCCTAACCTGCTAGCCTATCTTTCGTTGAATGGTATAGAACTCTCACCTGATCTGCACTGGCCGGTTGGCGATCGTGTCTCTGTAGCAGGCTTATATAAAGGATGCTTCCTCATTAGATAATATTTTTACCGTTCGTGGCGAGTAAGCCATAGAACTTCATATCTGTCGCTCATAATTCATTATTCACTTTAACTTTTGTAATAAACATGAATATATACGTTGGAAATCTCGGACAATCAGTAACTGAAGAAGCATTACGTTCGCTCTTTTCTGCATTTGGTGCAGTTGATTCTATCCGTATCATCAAAGATAAATTTACTGGCTCTCCTCGTGGCTTCGCATTCGTTGAAATGTCGAACGCTGAAGAAGCTGGCCGCGCTATCGAACAACTTAATGGCGCTGAGCTAGAAGGCCAAAGAATTCGCGTTAACGAAGCGCGCCCACCACAAGCCCGTCCAGGTGGCAATGGTGGCCGTCCTCGTCATGGCGGCGGCGGTGGCTTCGGTGGTCCTCGCGGCGGTAGCCGTGGTGGCTTCGGTGGCGACCGTTTTGACCGTGGCGGTGGCCGCGGTGGTCGTGGCGGATTCTAACTTTTAGTTAGCTTCCAATTTTAAAAAGGGCTCTCGGATTTCCGGGGGCCTTTTTTGTTAGGTTGAAAATCGATTCGCCAATTTTTGAACTTCGTCGGCAATTACCGCCAACTTCCGCTCATCCCCCGCATTCTTTAACACTTCATCAATCCACTGGGCAATCATCGCCATTTCCGCCTCTTTCATGCCGCGTGTGGTAACTGCCGGGGTGCCCAGGCGTATGCCACTGCCGATGGTCGGTGGTTGCGTATCACCGGGGATGGTACTACGGCTGACCGTAATGCCTGCTTTTTCGAGGGCTGTTTCGGCTGCTTTGCCGGTGAGCTTTTGTGCAAGATCTACGACGAAGAGGTGCGTATCGGTGCCGCCCGCTACGATACGCCAGCCGAGGGTGCTGAGTGTTTTGGCGAGGTGCTGGGCGTTGGCGATGACTTGTCGTTGGTAGGTAACAAACTCTGGTTGAGCGGCAAGTTCAAAGCAGTGAGCCTTGGCGGCAATAACATTCATGAACGGGCCACCTTGGATGCCCGGCATCACACTTTTATCAATGGTGCCGGCATACGGTGCCTTGCAGGCAATAAATGCCCCGCGCGGCCCGCGTAATGTTTTGTGGGTGGTACTTGTAATAATATCCGCATGCGGTGCCGGGTCGGGGTGCAACTTGGCGGCAATGAGGCCGGCGATGTGGGCCATGTCTACCAGGAGAAGGGCGTTTACTGAGCGAGCGATCTGGGCAAAGCGGGCAAAATCAATGGTGCGGGCATAGGCGGATGCACCGGCGATGATCAGTTTTGGTTTGTGTTCATGGGCCAGTTTTTCAAGTGCATCATAATTAAGAGTCTCGGTTGCGGGGTCGACGGTGTAGAGCACCGGGTTATAGAAGGTGCCGGAAAAATTAACCTTCTGCCCGTGGGTCAGATGCCCGCCGGAGCTTAAGCTCATACCCAGGATGGTGTCGCCGGGCTTAAGCAACGCGAGATACGCGGCTTGATTAGCCTGCGAGCCGGCGTGAGGTTGCACGTTGGCATGCTGAACACCAAAGAGTTTTTTGCAGCGGTCAATGGCGAGTGATTCAACTTCATCTACTACGGTGCACCCGGCATAGTAGCGTTTACCCGGAAGGCCTTCAGCATATTTGTTCATGAGCACGCTGGCGCAGAGCTGCCGAATTTCAGCAGGAGCGTAGTTCTCGGAGGCAATGAGCGACAGGGTATTACGCTGCCGCTCTTCTTCTTGCTGCAGAAGTTGTTGGAGGATTTTGTCTTGGCTTGCCACGGTGAGTATCTGCCTTTGTGTTGCCGATCAGTTATTGTTGCTTTTCAAAATATTCTTTCGCCTTCGGTGCTTTTTCACGCCACGCTTCGAGTATTCCTTCTTTGACCTCTGGAGACAAGAGGAGCCAGAGGTTAGCAACCAGTTCCTTCTGCTTGGTGCTCATGGCCCCAAATTTGTGCATGCCGAGTTGCGTAATGCCATATGCAAAATCAGGATTCGTGTTGTCGAGCGGTGAGATCATATCAATAATGATCCCGATATCCGATGATTTTTTGCTCTTGGCAAGCTCATCAATAGTGCCCGTAAGGTCAGCCGCTGCGGGTTTTGGTGGATTTTCAAAAAAGCGAATAGCGGCACGGGTAACATCCTTGTCCTGTTGTATGCTGCTCAACCAAGATTTTTGAAGGTCGGCAGGCAGTTGGCGATAAAGGCTCATGAGCTGCTCCTTGATGTCGCTTGCAAGAGATGCCTTGAGATCCTTCAAGAAGTCCCAGTTCTCTTTTACAAATTTGCGGAGCCCAAAGACTAATTTTGCTTTTCCTTCGGCCATTTTTACATCGAGCTGTGCAAGCTCATCCAGTGCATTGGTGAGCATTTGCTCCAGCGGGTTGCCGGCCTGAGCCGGGGCGGCTCGTTTTACTTCTTTTTCAGCAGGAAGCAGCTCAGTGAAGAATGCGATGCCTTTGGGATCGAGGCCTTTATTTTTCCAACCCGAGAGCATTGCTTTTTGAAATGGCAGAGAAAGCTTAGCAAAGAGCGAAGCTGCACGAACTTTCTGTTCCTCGTCAAAATCTTTCCAACTTATGCGTATCACGTCAGTCAATTGGTCGGCAAAATCTTTAGTTTTCGGATCAAGCTCGCCTAACCCTTCAAGGCGTTTAGTGATGACATGTGCGGGTATTGGGCTTGGAGCGCGTGGTTTACTTGGTCCTTCTGCACGAGCTGCAGCTCTTCCTTTTTCGTCAGCAGTAGCAGGGTTGCTGATCCTTGCAGGAACCGGCTCAAATGCGGCGGCTGATGCTGCAGCAGAAGATCCGGCAGCTGAGGGTTTTGTTGGCGCAGCAGCGGCAGCAGGTGCAACTTTCGCGCGCGTGCTCAGCACAATAGGAGCTGAGACCTTCATGCGCTTGTAGAAAGTTTGTTTCTTGATCCACTCTTGCCATACCTCGCGCACGCCCAATTTTGGCCAAAATGTATGATCAACATTGATAGGGGTAGCCAAGAAACGAGCAAATTCATCGAGGAAGACAAGTGATAAATCCTGGGGCGAGGTTACATCGAACACCGCTTGGAGCGCCTCAATTTTCTGCACATCCGGCATATCTTTGTAGGCCTTGCGGGCGGCGTCAGTCATATTCCCCTCAACGAACGCGTTTACAAACCGCTCTTTGAGCGTAGGGGCAGCCTTACTGGCGAAGGCAGGGGTGGTCCAGATAAGGGCTAACAACATAAGATTTTTCATGGTTTCTCCTGATAAGGTATAGGGATAACCTGGCAAAGGGGAGGGGGGAACCGCAAGAAACGGGCTATGAACCAGGGCGATTTGCGCTCGGTGCGTGACTTTCCTATACTGGCTGAACCTCAAAAATCGATTCCAGAATAAGGGTATTATCGTGATAACCACCTCAGATTTTCGAAAAGGCCTGAAGCTGCTGCATAATGGTGAGCCGTATATCGTGCTCGATTACCAGCATGCAAAGCGTGCGCAACGTGCAGCTATTGTGCGCACTAAGATGAAGAACCTGCTTACCGGCTTGGTGCAGGAGTTTCAGTTCGAATCGGGCGACAAGTTCGACAAACCTGATTTGGAATACCGCGATATGCAGTATCTCTACAGCGATGGGGATCTGTATCACTTTATGGATCAAAGCAGTTTTGACGAAATTGCGTTAAGCGCCTCTCAAATCGAAGAGATCAAAGATTATCTCAAAGAGCAGACCACCTATTCGGTGCTCTATTTTGAAAGTAAACCGATTGCGGTTACCCCGCCGATTTTTATGGAGCTTGAGGTAACCGATGCACCACCGGGTGTAAAAGGTGATACGGCGCAGGGTGGCGGCAGCAAGCCGGTCACGGTTGAAACAGGCATGGTGCTCCAAGCACCGTTGTTCGTCGACACGGGAGACATCATTAAAGTTGATACCCGTGAAGGCAAATATGTTGAACGGTTAGGGAAAAAGAAATAACTGGTTTGTTGGGGCTTCGGGCATGGACAAAAAACAGACGGTATGTTCACCACAGGCGTGTGCGGTTTCCTGTGTGGCAGATGTTGAGGGCGATAATCCCTTACAAGCGCGCCGGTCGTCACGCAGCACCGCTCCCCATATCCCTCGGGTATCTGGGTCGGGTGTGACCTCGCTGCAGGAATCACCGGCAGGAGATGGAGCCAATCACCAAGAAACCGAAGAACCAACTACCGATGAGTCTTCTGAACCAGTCGGTCCTGGCCGTAAACGCCGTTCCATTATTTTCCATATCCTCTATGCACTTGATGCCCATAATTACGAGGCTTCTATCCCCGCGATCATCGACATCTTTAATCGTGGCTTTGAGCAAACCATTGAAGTAGGCGGTGAAGAGCAAAAAAGTTGTGAGGCTATTATTGCCGCACGCGATGAAATTGATGAGTTCCTCCGCCCACTGCTCGCCAACTGGCGCCTTGAACGTGTGGGTGTTTGTACCCGCCTGATTCTCCGTATTGCTACTTGGGAACTGCTCCATACTCCCACCGATCCGCGAGTTGTACTGAACGAGGCTATTGAACTAGCAAAATGCTTTGCCGAGCGGGATGCTTACCGGTTTGTAAATGGGGTGCTCGATGAGGCCCTCAAGCGTCTGGGTAAACAGCCCGTTGAAGCGGAAGAAACACCAAAAACCGATCCCGGCCAATAGTATTTTCCCCTCTTTCGTCAACATGTAAGCGCAGCCGTCAGCCCCTGCATCCAATCCGCAACACTTCTTTTTAATGCACCAAAATGTATACCCTCAGTAATGTCCGAGGGACGTTATCAGGGGGTATCTTTATGAAAACAAGAGTGTTTGTTTTATTGGCAATGCAGTTAGTAGCGGGGACCGTGAGAGCGGCGGATGCACAAAAGTTTGTGATCGGTGCCCATTGCTATTGTGGTTTGTTCGCGGTGCTTCTCCAGACGTTAAATACCTTAGATTGGGCAAACAGGACAGGGAAAGTGCCGGTAGTCTATTGGGACAATCTGCCGTATGCCCAACGTGGTGGGTACAGGGGTGAGACGAATGTATGGCACTATTATTTCCAGCCAGTTTCCAACCTTGCCTACCAAAAAGGCGATAGCATTTATAGACATTATGCAACACCAGATAGCAGTCCGTGTCCGGAGGGTGAAAAGACGTATGATGAAAAATTTCATACGGGCCTGCGACTGTACTATCATGAAATTATTAAAAAAAATGTCCGATTGCAGCCACGTATCAACCGAAAAATGTGGGATTTTTACGTTGCCAATATGTCAGGCAAACAGCTTATTGGTATACACCTGCGCGGAACTGACAAGCACGTGGATGCGATACCGATAGATCCCGCCATCATCTTTAAGGCGGCGCAAGAACTTGCTGCAACGCTCGGGGGAAACTGCAAGTTTTTCGTGGCGAGTGACGAATACCGACTCATTACGTTAGCACAACAACACCTGGGCCATGATCGTGTTATATATTATGACGCACAACGTTCAACCAATGGTTCACCAGTGCACCTGACGAAGGGTAATGCGCTGGTGGGTGAACAGGTGCTTATCGAGGCTCAGTTACTCTCGAAATGCGACTACTTTTTACATACGATGTCCAATGTGGCAACCGGCGTTTTATTGTTTAATCCCAAATTAAAATCGATCTTCTTTCACCAGGACAAGGACAAGGGATTGATAGTACGACCACACCTGGATTGAGCGCTGGAGAGGGCAAACTCTTTTATCCTGTGTGCGTATTTGCCATTATGGAGGTGATGAGATAGCACATCTTTCGTATGTCCCCATTCACATAAGATCTGTTTTCTTCCTATTGGTCTGAGGAGAGTATCATTAGTGGGAAGCAATTATCTCTATTTTTTGTGCTTCTGGTATCGGGAGTGTTGCCGATACGGCCGGGGGTCAATGTTGCTCAACCAAGCGATAAATTTGTTATTGGTGCCCACGGTAAGAATGGCATGTTTTCAATTCTGTTTTGCGCACTGAATAACATTGCGTGGGCAAAAAAGAACGGCAAAATACCGGTAGTCTACTGGGCCGAGGATACTCCTTATTTCCAAAAGGAAGGCTACCACGGGCAGTCAAATGTATGGGAATACTATTTTGAACCCGTGTCCCATCTCTCGTACGAGCCTGGAGATGAGGTACGTCATGAATACAGTGCGCCGGATAAAGCCGAGATTCCCCATGGCGAGCGGGTGTATGACCATTTTTTTCACACAACATTAAGAAACGAATGGCATGAAGTGCTCAGAGACAATGTACGGTTAAAACCTCATATCACCGCCAAAGTTGAAGATTTTTACCAAACCCTCATACGGGGCCGGATAGTTATTGGGATTCACTTGCGAGGTACCGATAAACACAGCGAAGCGCGGGTCGTTTCTCCTGAAGCTATCCTCAAACGTGCCAAGCAGCTGGCAAAATCGATGGGCGTGCCGACCTATTTTTTTGTTGCGACCGACGAAGAGCGGTTACTCACGCTGGCGAAAAAGAGGCTTGGCGCTGATAAGGTGTTGGCTTACAACTCTGTCCGCTCACGCAATGGTTCACCGGTGCACTACAATCCCCAAGGGCATGCAGCAGAAGTGGGAGAACAAGTGCTCATAGAAGCGCTCCTGCTTTCTCGCTGTGATTATTTTTTCCACACCACCTCAAATGTGGCCACCGGAGTACTGTTCTTTAATCCGCAGCTGAAATCAACGTTGTTCGTGCAAGATGTTTCGCGTGGGTTGCTCGTGACGACCAATCCATGAACTTGACCGATTTCTGAGTGGCACTAGTATTTTGCAAAAATCCTGTGGCTCGGAGAAAGGGTGTTAATGTTGTTCAAAAAAATCTTAGTAGGGTTACTGATAGTAATCCCCGTTTCGCTGTTTCTCGTACGCGCTTCTTCTCAAAGTGCACCGCCAAAAGCCGAAAAGTATGTGATCGGCATACCGTTTCAATGTGGTTTCTTCTCAATATTCTTTGGCACACTCTCCAACATTATATGGGCCAAGAAACAGGGCAAAGACCCAGTAGTTTATTGGCAAAAAAATTGTACCTACGCCCAAAAGGGTGGTCACAATGGCTCGGTGAATGAACCCTGGGAATATTATTTTGAGCCAGTATCTGAGCAGCACTATGAGCCGGGTGATACCATTCATGCGAGCTATGGTGACCCCGACGGCTTTGGCATCCCGAATGGTCCTGGCTGCTATGACGAAAAGTTTCACAAGGAACTTAAATTTGCCATGCATGATGCGATCGAAAAATATATCCGCATTAAACCGGTGATACGGGAAAAAATCGAGACATTCTATCAGCAACATATGCAGGGCAAGCTGGTGATAGGCATCCACCTGCGCGGTACCGATAAGCTGCTGGAGGCGCGGGCACATAACCCTCAGCAGATCCTCGACAAAATAGCAGAGTTTACTGTTCAAATACGCCAAATTTGTTGGTTTTTTGTCGCTACTGATGAAGAACGACTCTTAGATCTCGCAAAACAGAAATTTGGCGATCGTGTCATCAGCTATAATTCTCGCCGGTCACACAATGCGATACCCGTTCACTATTTGCCCAATAAGGATGGTGCCATCGTGGGAGAAGAGGTGCTTATTGAGGCGCAATTGCTCTCCCGTTGCAAACTCTTTATCCACACTCGCACCAATGTTGCCACCGCAGTGCTGTTTTTTAACCCGCATATCAAATCGATTTTCATCGAAAACTAACCCTGTGCGTGTTCCGCACCCAAGAGATACAACCCAAAACTCTCTACTACGCCCGCATGTTCGTGGGGAGACCGCATGCGCAGCTGCCCATTCAGATTCACCATATCCAAAATAGTGGCATGGGGCTTTTCGGTCGTAGGTGCTTGCTGATGTTTAATAAATCGGTAGGCCTTTAACAGTGCCATCGTGGGGGTAGTAATCTGCACCAAATTAAGCGCAATTTGTATCGAAAGAAGTTGGTACTGCAACAAGAGTGTGCGAGAAATACCGCAACAATACCACGGGCTTTTGGGCAGTGTGGGGGCTTCTTGCAATTGGTAGTAGTGCCATGCGGTGAGCTCATCCTTTTCAAGCGCGCCAAGCGGCGCCGTGGGCTGGGTGAGCATCATCTGTTTTTCGGTGACGCCTTGACCGGAGAGTGCGATAACCACCGTTGCATCTTCCAGATCATAGAGCTGGAGGAAATTGAGTATCAATGAGCGGACGCGGGTTGGGTTGAAGAGCGTTAAGGTGTTTTTCTCATGCAGCTCAAACAAAATGTGTTTGTAGGCACGTAAGATGTAGGGCGCTGGGCCTTCGGGAGTAGCGGCGATCCAACTGCAGGTCATCGTGCGGGGGGTGATCGTGATGCCAACAATTTCGTGAGCAACCGAGGGAATAATACCAAACACCGTTACACCCTCGCGTAAACAACACGATCTTTGCCTTCAAGATCCTGACGAATTTCTACTGCGCGATACCCCGCTTCGCTGAACAATTTCTGCACCGCTGGGCCTTGGCGATAGCCAAATTCAATCACCACTTGGGGGAGATTATTGGGCACCGTATCGCGCAACCAGCCAGGCGCCTGTTCGGCAATAGCACCAATGATCGCAAGCCCTTCATCATCGGCGAGTAATGCCCGTTTATCTTCCCATTGAGTTACTGAAGGGGCGAGTGTTTGCCATTCTGAGGGGGCAATATAGGGAGGATTGCTCACAATAAGGTCGAACTTCATCTTGGGCAGCTGAGCAAAAAGATCTGAGGCGACGAGCGTTACATTCTTAATCTGGTTATACCGTATATTTTCGGCCGCGAGCTTTAAGGATTCCTGAGAAATGTCGGCGGCATATACCTGCGCATGCGGTAGCGCATGGGCCAATGCAATGGCAATGCACCCGGTTCCCGCTCCGATATCCAGAATGGTGAGCGGCGTGGTAACTTTTTCGAGTTGCTCAATTAAATTGATCACCCACTCCTCGGTCTCAGGCCGAGGAATTAACACCGGCGGACGGGTGAGAATCTTCACCTCATCAAAAGGGACCCAGCCGATGAGATACTGAATCGGTGCTGCATGGTTTACATGCATATCAATCCATTTATCAAGCTCGGCTGCCTCTTTGTCAGAGAGCTTAAAATCCTTGTGCGCGAGCAGCTGCGCTTCGGTTTTATGCGTAATTGCCTCGAGCATCCACCAGGCATCCTGTTGGCGGGCGACGATATCATGCGGGTGTCGTTGAGCAAGACGCTGGGCAATAGCGATAATGATCTGAGCAACAGTTTCCATAACCACCTATTTTTAATTGTTGCCGCAGGCAGATTTGGAAGCCGAGCGTTGTGGGAGCGGCAATGAATTCCCTTGAGATCTAGCACAAGTGTGCAAAAAAATTCTAGTCGTTGAGTAATTCGTCCAAAAATTCCTGCGCTTTAAAGGGCGCTAATGCTTCAAGCCCTTCGCCATAGGAGATGTAGGCAATAGGAACCTTCACGTCGTGGCTGATGGCAAAGACCGCGCCACCTTTACTTGAACCATCCATCTTGGTGAGCACTATGCCATCAATCGGGGCAACTTCATGAAAAAGTTTTGCTTGTTCGAGTGAGTTCTGCCCCAACATCGCATCGATGGTCAGGAGGGTATGAATTGTTTCTCCCGGCAACTGCTTACCGAGAATACGGCGTATTTTTTCGAGCTCCTTCATCAGGTGTGTTTTGGTTTGCAATCGCCCGGCCGTGTCGATGATCAGGTGGCTATACTCGCCTGCTTTAAACTGCTCTGCTGCCTGGTGTACTACTGCTGCCGGATCTTGCCCCGCAGCGCCTATGAATGCGTCAGTCTGTGTACGGGTAGCCCAGGTTTGTAACTGCTGCCCCGCCGCCGCACGAAAAGTATCTGCACCGACGAGCAATGTCTTTGCGCCCAGCAGATGTGCAAGCTTGCCAGCGACCGTTGTTTTACCACTGCCGTTAACTCCAATGAGCAGGTAGACCCGGGTATTTGGCTGCACATAGGGTATCAAGAGCGCACCAAGCTCGCGGCGTACCACCTCCTGCAACTGCGCCGGTGTTGTTGCCTCTTTTTTCGCCTGTGCAACTACTGCACGTACCACCGAAGTTCCCGTATCTGCCATGAGCAGCTGGCGCTCGAGCTCCTGCAGCGTTGCTGCATCAAGATGTGGTTGCGTAAAGAGAGAGCGTATCTGGCTAAAAGCGTTATAGGCCTTGCTCAGGTGCTGTTTGAGAAATCCGAACATGGTTGGCATATCCTGTCTGATCAATACGTTGTAAAAAGAGCTTAAGACGGCGGTAATCATTGCCGGTAAGCAAAGAAAAAGTTTCAATGAAATCGGCCAGCTTTGCCTCGGTTACCAAGCCCGCATCCCCGAGCGTTCTCAGGTGGGCGAGTAACAGCTCATCCAAATTACATACCTGGTGTCCCATGCCAAAGAGCAGATGCAGATACTTGGCCGAGAGGCTGTACCGCGTTAAAAGCTCTGGGCTAATAGGGGAGACAAAGGCATGGATTTTGGGCGGCTGAGGACACAGCAGGTACTGCATCGAGCCCTTTTCGTAATAGCCGGTTACCACACAGCTGAACGTAGTGCGTAAGAACTCGAAAATTTGAGGCTGTTCCCGCCGAAGCTCCTCTTCCGTCTTCTGGTAGGGAAAAGGGTACCGTGTCGGATCCATAGACCCCGTTTGAATCTGATGGACTACCCCTATCAGTGTCCGCATACCACTCTGTACGGTAACCAGGGACCCAAAGGGGGGGAACTTGTCCCACTGCCAGCTTTGGGCGACAAAAGTGGGCAGCGAACTTTCAACAATTTCAGCAAAACTTGTCGGCATCAGGGCTCCAAATCAGGTTAGATCGGGCCCCAGTATACTCCCCTCCTGGGGAATCAGGCTAGCGGGGTGATAGCGGGGGCGCTTGACCATAATTTTCAATTTGGCATAATAAGTTGTAATCAGATACCTTGAACCTTATATACACAGGAAAGCACCATGAAACTACTTCTGAGCTTATTACTTGCTACCCCCCTTGTGCAGGCCTCTCACCAGGCGCCTACTCCATCTCAGGCTGTTGCAACCGCCACATCGGCCAGTGCTGATGCAGCCGCCGCACAAGATGAAAATGTCGATATTCCCATGACTGCTGCTCACGCTGCTCCGGCCCCTGCACCATCTGTGCCCGCACAGGCGGTCCGCCTTGCCGCTGATGGATCTCGCAAGCGTCCCGCACAAGATGTAAAAGAGCAGGCAGCTCAGCAGGAAGAGGATGCTGCCCCTGCAGCAAAAAAACCACGGTCAGAAAGCTCTTCATCTTCGAGTGCCTCGGTGAGTTCAGCCTCTGCGACCGCATCTGCTACAGTTCCTGTTGCTCAGGAAGCGGCAGTGGACGTCACCATGGCAGTCTCTGATTACCGTAATGGACATGCATCATCTTCTTCTTCATCCTCAAGTGCCAGCCATATCGAACAAAAATCCCGTGCCGCTGATCAAAAAGCGCAGGCAGCAGTGCAGCAGGCCTCATGCCTATCGCCACAGCAGCAGGAATTGAACAGAATTATTGACGATCTCTCGCGTGAATATCTAGGAAGAATACCCCACGGGCAGCGCATACTCTCTGAAGATGAACTGAGAACGGCTGTGATCTTTGCACAAAGCCCTGTTGAGGCAATGAAACTTGAGCCCTCTTATGCACGATTAACCCATAATCGCCTGTGTCCCAGAATATTTGCGGCGGCCGAAAGAGCGGGTGCTTTAAGCGGCAAGCCTGGTGTCGGCATAGCAGAAGTTGTTACAGCAATGTTGCGTATGCCTTCAATGATACTCCCGATAGCTGATAACAAATATACAGCCAAGGTAAACGAATTATATTCAAACTCTCACTTCAATCTGATGATATCAAGAGCTCTTCCGGAGAGCTTACATGAGTATTGGGCCGAATGGGGCTTTTACTTGGGTAAGAATGGTTCACCAATGTGCGCAAATTGCCAAGATCCTCATAAATCAGCGGAGCCTAATCAGCTACAGATTCTAGGAGATGTGGGGTGTGGTACTTTGGGCTGGATTAATCCAGCTTTTTGTCATCGTCCCAATTGCACCAATCTTTTGTTTCGTAAACGAGTACCTCTTAACCAACAGGTGCCAACCTATCAAGCACAGATGGCACAGTTAGGACTTGCAGGTCTGCGCGATAAATTGCTTTGTACGCTGAGCTACTTCGATAGACACGCTAAGCAATCAACAGCGCAACCGTTTTGGGTATTCGGACCTCAGAGACAAGCTCTTCCTGTTGCTGAACGCTGGGCACATTGGGCAATTGAGTGTTCCTTTGCCTTTGGCAAAGGAGGAGTATTCATGCCACTTTTTGGCCAATATCTTGAGAAAAAGAATCCACCGAAAAAGATCACCTATCGTCGAGTAGTCAAAAAAGAGAAGGAATCGGATGAGGGCGATTTGGCGGTCGACTTGCAAAACTACCAGGTTGCCGTTCGAAATGTAGTCAATGCACAAGTACCAAAAGACTTTGCATTGGAGGTTCCTGAAATTCGTTTGTTCCCAGAAAACGAACTGGTGATGGCTTTGTGCTCTACCGAAAATCCTTGTGATAGGGCATTGCTACTACCTACCATTGTCTCTCTTGTTCTGAAGGAGCTGTATACACGCGTTCTCAAGGCCTGCCTACCATGCCTTTCGAATGACGTTTGTCGTGAAGACGATATTAAAAACAATGCCGCCGCCCAACCCGAGCGCTTAGTATCCTGGGAATTAGTAGATCAGGTGGTAAATGGCGTGGTAACTGAGGAGGGTTTTGGACCATTGCCTCTAGATCTTTCTCATATCGTTGCTCAGTATCTTTTTATGAGACCTGCACAAGAAATCTTACGAGAGGTTTTTTCACCGGAGTTCGAAAATTACTATAAGTCATGCCTTAACCAATGCGTATTGATTAACAGTGAATTACGCAAAGCTTACCCACATCAAGTGGCCCACTTTGAAAAAGAAATCAGCAGAATGGCTGGCATTTTTTCTGAGGATCGACTGAGTAAGGTACGAATCCGTTCTTTTAATGTGACTAGGTATAGTGCCGTGTCCTGTAATGAGTGTATAGAGAAGAAATCAGTTTGGGGGGTTGATATTCCAATATCTTTCCTTGCGTGGAAAGCACCGTATATTCCATACCTGCACGATGTTACTTGCTCCAAGAATCCGCGCAAAGAATTAGGGCGTTCTTCTGCGCTTCGTAATGTGCCGACCAATCCTTGCGCGCTACTTCCACACGTGATGCAAGCGTGTGATATATATACTTATCTTGAGAGAAAGCTTCTTTCTAAGAAGCATCCAGAAGGGTCGGCAGATCGTATCAATGCGTTAGCATTAAACATATCTCAACAGTGGGATGATCTTTTAAAGCATCTCTGCATGTACGCACAATATGTACCCCGCATGGCAGCGTATTGCAGAGATCCGAATAAATGGGTTGCCGATGAGACTGCTCGTTTACGTAGGCTTGGTTGTCTCAATCCAAAATTTCCTCCATTGCCGCCCGTACCACCAAAACCAAACGCTAATGATAATGCGTCAGCGTTTGCGCCTTAAAAACTCTTAAACCCCTACTACAACAGGAGACATTCATATGAAGCACTTAATCAAAACCCTCGCAGTTACCAGTTTGGTACTTGCTGCGCATGCAAACGATCTGTCGATCCCCGCGGAACTTGAAGATCTGCGAGACACTTACAATCCAGAAATTGTTTTTGTACCACAGCCAGAGGCTGCACAAGCTGGTGAGCTTGGGCGTAAGCACTTTCGCGCGCAACAGCAAGCTCACCAGCAGGAAGCAAGTTCTGTGCATCCACAGGTGAGCTCTTTGGTTCTTGAGCCGGCAGTACGGCAGGCGGAGCCGGGTATTTTGGTGATTAACCTCAATCCAGGTCGCATGTCTGCTGGTGTTCAGGGAGCCTTTCTTCGGATACTAGGGTCTCTTGGCGCTCCTCGACAGCTGCAACCAGCACCAGAGCAACCAGAGTACATTGAAGCACCTCATGCTGAGGATGTAATTCACATGAATTTTCCAGCGATGCGAAATGGTGTAATTGTTGGGCCAGCTCATATTGTTGAGCCATCTCATGAAGCGATGGTAAAAACACGGCACTCGAACGGCTAAATCTGTTCAACCGTGGCTATCTGCACGAGACTCAATTGCTCAGCAGGCTGGAGCACCTTGTCCAAAAAACTCTTACGATGAATAATGCTCGGCCCCAGGCTTTGCACGGCGGTGCAATGGCTGGCCGTGGCATAGCCCTTGTGAGCGGCGAGATGGTAGCCGGGAAAGGTGCCATCGAGGCGCTGCATGAGCGCATCCCGTTTGACCTTGGCAATAATAGAGGCAGCAGCCACTGAGCTGGATTTGCTCTCGGCCTTGGGAAAGTGGTGGATCGGTATCTCCTGGAATCCGGAGAGCGGCAGTGTCAGGGGCATCGCATCGACGAGGATAGCCGTAGGGCACTCTGAGGCGGCCAGAATGGCCTGGATCACCGCCCGGCGCATGGCAAGCAGCGTAGCCTGATAAATGTTGCATTGATCGATTTTCGTATGGGTGACCATCCCATAGCCATACCAGCTATTTTCAAGCACCCAGCGGGCGCTGTAGGCCAATTCCTCAGGACTCATCAACTTAGAGTCCTTAAGGTGGCGGGCCGTCCGGCCCGGGTGAAGAATCACCGCGGCGGTTACCAAAGGCCCTGCCAGGCATCCCCGGCCTACCTCATCTACCCCGCAAATGACCCGATTTTGGGCCCAGGCGGCCTTTTCGTACTGGTCCTTACGGATGGAGGAGGGGGCAGCCGAAGGGGTTATAAGAGGCGCCTTCAGGTTTGGAAGGGGGTCTTGGGGGGTAAAAAGGGGGCCTTGATATTCCATTTGACAGCTATAAATTACTGTGTACTATTAGAAATAATTGTTTAATGTGTAACATACTACCACGGTTTATTATATTCCTAAAGGAGTTTTCCCATGACCACACCAGTAAAATCAACAGAACTTAGGGTCAAAGAGCTACTCAGAGAAAAAGGGTGGACGACTAAGATTCTGGCAGAAAAGACCGGACTATCTGAAAGTTACCTAACCCACATTAAGAACGGCACGCGCCGCTGGAACGAAGATTCTCTTCGCAAGCTGGCAAATGCCTTTGAAATAAGCCCTATTGAGCTTTTTGCTCAACGGCGCAAACGAACCGATAACATTGAAAGCAGCGTGAGCCTTCCAGAGAAATCGGACGTTGAAATAAAGCTTCAAGTTACCCCGGTCATGGGTGAAATTCCTTCCAATCCTTCTCCGTACAACAACCAACTTATGCAAATTACCACCGGCTTTAAGGACCTCTTTGTCCCGATGCTCAACTCAACCGACACGGCTATGTTTGCCCTGAGCGTTGAGAACAACAACATGGCACCCCAGTTCCAAAAGGGTGACATCCTGGTGGTTTCTCCTGATACCTGGACCCGTTCAGGTGATATGGCGGCGGTAGAATATGGTAACGAGACCCCGATTAAGGCGGTCATGCGGGTAACCTATACCGACGACTTTATTGTCCTCGAGTCGGTTAACCAGAAAAACCCCCCTATA
>Ga0207094_1005_pt1 | contig 35669 bp, 28 predicted proteins | sample Alteio_BWMinHeat_90_FD_153518 | JGI IMG/M metagenome (GOLD analysis project Ga0207094, IMG submission 153518) | Enriched cells from forest soil in Barre Woods Harvard Forest LTER site, Petersham, Massachusetts, United States -... | ecosystem: Environmental > Terrestrial > Soil > Temperate forest >... | reverse complement strand
ACGCTTTGATGATGGTGTAAAAGGCCCAGGTACGAATAATGTCATGTGCCTGCGGGCGGAAGGTCATCGGGATAAAGCCGGGAGTAGTAAAGAGGTTTTCTGAGGAGCCGGTGTAGATTGCCTTGCAAATGTAGGGAGTGAGTGATGAGGTGTTCCAGGTGTCCATGACATCCCGATCAGGAGCAAGTGTTCCCGAACAATCAGGACATGCGCCAGATGGAGGAGTTACCTGCGGATCAAGCGGCAACTGGGAAATATCGGCAAGCACTACCCGCGGACAGGCCGTGCAGTGCCAGGCGGGAAATGGAATACCGTAAAAACGCTGGCGGGAAATGCACCAGTCCCAGTTTAAATTTTCAACCCAATCAAGGTAGCGCGCCTTCATGAATGTCGGATACCACTGAATCTGGTCCGCAAGGGCTACCCACGTTTTTTTGTGGTCCATGATCTTGAGGAACCACTGGGTGAGCATCAGGTATTCAATCTCTTTTTTACAGCGCTCGTGCACATTGACCGCATGGGTAATCTGCTTTTGGCCGACAAGCAGGCCTTGTTGTGCAAGTTCTTCAAGCACCTTTTTGCGCGCGTCGGCTGCCTTGAGGCCGGCAAGCGGGCCGGTGAATTCTAGCCATCTACCATCGAGACCGACGGATGGTTTGTAAGGCAGGTTAAATTTTTTAAACCACGCAATATCAGTGCGATCACCAAAGGTACAGACCATCACCAAGCCGGTACCCTTTTCCGGAATAACTGATTCATCGGCAAAAATAGGTACTTGGCTGTTAAACAAGGGAGTAGTCGCGTGGGTATTGCTCAGTTTTTGGTAGCGCACATCACTCGGGTGATAGAGCAACGCAACACAGGAAGGCAGCAGCTCCGGACGCGTGGTGGCAATGGTCAGCTTCGATCCATCGGCAGCCGTAAAAAGAATATCATTAAAGGTAGACGCTACTTCCAGATCATCCAGCTCAGCTTGGGCCACCGCCGTGCGACAGGTTGTGCAATAGAGCGCCGGCTCCTTTTTGCGGTAGACAAAGCCTTTGTTATAGAGGCGAATAAACGACTCTTGAGAAATTTTTTGGGAAAGCTCAGAGATGGTTGAATAACAGTGTGACCAGTCGGCCGAAAGCCCAATACCTTTCCACAGCGTTTGGAACTCTTTGGCGGCCAATGCACTCTCGTCAAGGCACCGCTTGATAAACTCGGCACGGGGCAACTGGTGCGCCACAATGCCCTGCTTTTTTTCTACAAAGCGCTCGGTAGCAAGTCCATTATCATCAAAGCCAAAAGGGTAAAAAACGCTGTTGCCCTGCATGCGTAGATAGCGGGCAATAATGTCCGTTTGGGTATAGGAAAAGATATGGCCGATGTGCAACGAGCCTGAGACCGTCGGCGGTGGGGTATCGATGCTCACCACAGGGCCGGGGTTGTTGGCGCGGTTATAGGTCTGTTCTCGTTCCCACAGCTCCTGCATCTGGCTCTGGGCAGCTTTAAAGTCGTAGTTCTTTTCCATGGTTTCTTTGGTAAAAAGGGCTCAAAATATGGCCCCAGTTTAGCGGCCTCTCTCTCAGAAACCAAATGGCAGTTTGTTGAAAACACAGCGCTCGCTGGTATAGGGTCGTTGATAGTTAAACCTATCTACCCCCAAAGGACTCTATGAATCATATCCCGTATACCCTCGCCCTCGGAACACTGTTATTGTTCTCCGCCTGTCAACAAGCTGAAGAGAAAGTACAAACGCAAGCCGAGGAGCGATCAGCCGAGTGTGTGGGCTGCCTGCAGGAGAATGATTGCAAAACATGCAAACAGAATGGCTTTTGCAATGGGTATGAATGCAAGTAAGACCTCTAGAAAATAAGGCTCTTACCCTCGGCGTGCACCCTTAGGCTGCGAAAGCTGCGCAAGGGCTACCTTAATATTGGCCCGGATACCGTCAGGGACGCCCGGCTGCTTATCGATCGTCTCTAAGAGGAATCGGGCCTCTTTGACCTGGTTGAGGTTGGCCAGGCACTCTGCCATGCGAAGTTGGGGGTTCAAGGCTCTCGGGTCTATCGCGGTAGTTTTTCTAAAGCACTCAAGTGACTCGGCAAACTTTCTCTGCATGAAGAAGGTCTCGGCTAAATTGTTCCAGCCACGCATGTCGTTCGGGCAGCGGCGGGCAAATTCAGCGTAGGCCATTTGGGCATTGGCAATATCCTGCTTGAAGTAGTGGGCGTTGCCGAGGAAGAAGTAAGCTTCGTTGAGGTTGGGGTTGAGCGTGAGCATTTTGGTGTAGGCGAAAATAGCATCATCATATTTTTTGAGCATGTTGCTCAGGCGAGCATATTCATTGTATCCGATAATGTTGTTATCAAAGTCACCAATGGTCACCGCATTTTTAAATGATTCCCAAGCGGTAGTCAGCAGCTGCTGTTTCACCTGCTCATTTTTTTCTTCCAGCGCACGTTCGGTATACAAGCGCCCTTTATTAAAGTGTGCCTTGCCATACCACGGGCGGAGTTGAAGCGATATTTTTAACATTCCTTCTGCATTGGCATAATCCTTTTTCTGAATCATGAAAGAAGCCAAGTTATTATAGGCCTCCGGGTATGACGCCTGAATTTGTAAACCCTTTTTCAAGATCTCAATGGCCTCATCCATATTGCCCACCGCCGAATAGGCTACGGCTAAGTTGTTTAAAGGATCCGGGTAGACGCTGTCCATTTTGATTGCTTTTTTAAAGTGGGGAATCGCTTCGGCATGTTTGCCCGCCTCCGAAAGTGCAACACCATAATTATTGTAAGCTCGTGCACGGCCTGGTGCATTCGAAAGCACGTTTGCCCAAAATGATTCGGCCGAGCTCCAGACTTTGTTGCGTTCGTAGGTGCCAAAACTCAAGATGAGTGCTAAGGCCACACTCGCGTAGGACGGATGAAACGTAGCCGCTTTTTCTTGTTGCGCTTGCGCGATGAGCTTTTCGATACCGTAGAGCACCACAACGGCCAGTGTAAAGAGCCAACCGACTGACGCCAGATAGGTTTTATAGTCGGCCATCAGCTCGGTCGACGGAATAAAGGAAGCGCGAGGTGCAATAGTAATGAAGAACCAAATGAGCCCAAACATGCCCACGTGCGCGACATCTTTGCGCAGCGAACGGATGATATATGCAGCGATGCTCACCAGTATGAGAAAGGGAATAAAGCAGTCGGCAGAGAAAAAGCTGCGCACCATCTTCCAGTCATAATCCACGCTGATGCCAAAGGGCCAGATGAATATCCAGAGATAGTGCAAGATCACCTTGAACTCAGAGATCATAAAATGGAGCGGTTGAATAGGGTCCATTCGATTTTCGGTGATCTCATTACCAATGTTGTTGTGCAGTTGTTTTTTAAGGCTCAATAAATCGATAAAAAATTGCGGCCGGAGAAAATAGAGATAAAACCCAATCACCACGCTAAATATAGTCGCATGCAGCCACCAGCGTTTTTTTAAGGATTGTAACGAACCTTGTGCGACAAAAAACCAATCAGTAAGTAACGCTAAAAAGGGGGTAATAACCGCCATTTCTTTAGTCCCGGTAATAAAGGCGCAGACGGTAACCAGAACCGGCAACAGCAGTACCCTGAGCCAGAGGCGTTCGGTGATGGCAATGCACAGCGCGAGGGTTAACATGGCCAACGTCATCATGCCGGCAAGGCCTTCTAAGCGACCTTGAATAACGTAGGAAACCGTTTGGCTTTGCACCGGATGGAGAAAAAATAAGGTGGCGGTAAAGAGCGCAATCATGAAAGCGCGTTGATAAAACCATGCTCTCACACCCTTGCCGGAACGTAATTGCCTCAGCGCCAAAAATATGAAGAAAAAGACCAAGCTTGAAGTGATGAGATGAATACCAATATTCAACAGGCGAAAGTAATGCGGGTGTAGCGGGTCGCCCTTGCCCATACGATAGCTCACCGCATTTAACCAGGTAGCTATCCACCGGGCATTGGCAAAAAACTGCGATGCAAATGTTTCATGGCGGATATGGTAGCACTTGGTGATGTTGGCGATATCATCGAATTGAAACGGGTAGTTAACCGAAGGATAGTACACAAGGTAGCAGACTGCAGAGAGTATGCTCGGGGGTATAACCCATTGCCACCAGGAGGTGGGGGTATTGGTAACAGCTGATTTTTGTGGCTGAGCATTCATCGCGACTCCTTTTAATTCCAATAAAACTTGCCGCATTGTAGCAGGGCGACTGGTGCCCGCCTAGCCCCCGCTTTACCCGTTTGGGCTTCTTCTTTAGACTCGCTGCATTCAGGATAAGGAACCTATGATTACTTCTCTCAAAAGCTTCGAATTTCTCAGCGGCGTCATAGCCGCGGCACTGGCTTATTTTATCATCACCATGTTTAGCGGGTACTTCCAGGCGTGGGTAGCCCGCAAGTTGGGCGACGATACGGCTGAGGAAGAGGGCTTTTTAACATTAAACCCGAGCATCTACATAGACCCGATTGGCTTCATGCTCTTTCTCTGGACAGGCTTTGGCTGGGGTAAACCCGTACCTATTAACCCTTTTAATTTCCATGGCAAATACCGCCGGTTGGAAATGCTCTTTACCTACGGAAGCCAAACCATTGCTAACGCAGTACTCGCCTGTATCTCCTTGTGGCTCATGACGACCATGTTTGGCGGTATTACCGGCACCAAGCCGCTTCCTACATTTTTTGTAGAGCATCCGGCCGTTATGCGGGCACTGCGACTAGTAATTTCCAGCATGACGATATTCAGTGTCTTTTTTACGCTCTACAGCATGATGCTCGCCCTCTTTCGCATGGTAATCATTCAATGGCTGGGCCATTTGCGTATGCAGTGGCATGAAACAGAATTGATCTCCTTGTTACTCGCCATGCTGTTGTTGTTTGTATTTAATGATCCGCTGGCCATCCTCATGCAATGGGTAGTTATTCATGCGGAAAGTCTGATGTGGTACTGGTGGATTACCATTTCCCACCTCTTTGGGAGTAAATAATGTTGAAAGCTTGGCAACGCATTGCACAAGGAGCAGCCCAGATTATTCCCGAAGACGAGCTGCGTAAAAAAGTAGAATCGGGCAAAACCTTACGTATTAAACTCGGTATGGACCCGACATCACCCGACCTACATTTGGGCCATGCAATTACGTTGGGCAAAATGCGGGATTTCCAGGATCTTGGTCACGAGGTCATTTTCCTCGTGGGCGATTTTACCGCACGCATTGGTGACCCGTCCGGCAGATCCAAAACACGCCCCGCGCTGACCGAGCAGGAAATTGCCCACAATATGCAGACCTATTTAGCACAGGTAGGCAAAATCTTAGACCCGGCAAAGGTCACCATCCGCTACAACTCCGAGTGGCTTGATAAGTTGAGCAGCAAACATTTTGTGCAGCTCTGCGCACAAGCTACTTTGTCGCGCATCATTGAGCGTGACGATTTTACCAAGCGGATGAAGGAAAACATTCCCATTGGATTCCACGAACTTTTGTATCCGCTTATGCAGGGCTACGACTCGGTTGCCTTGGAAGCGGACGTGGAACTCGGGGGCACCGACCAGACTTTTAACCTTTTAATGGGCCGCTTTTTACAAGAGCAATATGGTCAATCGCCCCAAGCGATTATTACCATGCCGTTACTCATTGGCCTTGATGGCGTACACAAAATGTCCAAATCACTTGGCAATGCCATTGGTATCGCAGAGCCTGCCGACCAGGCCTTTGGGAAACTAATGTCGATTTCCGACGAGCTCATGTGGCACTACTTTGAACGCCTTCTACGCTATACCACCGAGCAGGTTAAAAATCTTCAACAGGAAGTAACCGCCGGTACTGCGCACCCGATGAAACTCAAAAAACAAATGGCGTACGAAGTGATCGCCCGCTATTGGTCTGCTTCACAAGCAGATGAAGCGCGCGCCCAATTTGAAGCCGTTTTCCAACAGCGAGATTATTCCCAAGCACAACCGATTACGCTGCCTCAAGAAACCGACAACCCGATCTGGGTAGTTGATCTTCTTAAGGCACTCAATGCCATCAAAACTTCTTCTGAAGCCAAACGCCTCATCGACGAAGGTGCGGTAGTAATTGATGGTGAAGTTGTGCGAGATTTTAAGGCACAAATTGCGTGGCGTAATGGGACGGTGGTCAAAGTGGGTAAGCACCGGATCTATGCACTGAGCGATTAGCGTGCAGCTGAGTTTCTTGCAGAAACTGCTCCACTTGTTCAATGAGCTTCTTTTGATGCGCCGCATCCTTCTCAAAATCCTCATTGCATTCCAGCACAAGTACCGGCACGTCTACCAGCTGATGTAACACGCCTTGTTTATCAATTAACAAAGAGCGGTGCTTAGCATCAATTTGTTGCAAGTATTCTAAAGGTACCGTCGCTTCGGAGCCTCTATTGCGTACCTTCATCCGCTCATAAGCCACTGCGGGGTCAGTCCTTAAATAAATAAATCCTTGTGGCGCTCGACACGCCTGGGGCACCATGAAGTTAAAAAATTGGAGGTAGAGCTGCCACTCTAAATCAGTTAAATACCCCTGCTCATAATCGTTGTGCGCAAAGACATAGTGGCCGGAATAGACCGAGCGCTCCATCACCCGGAAGGGAGAGGCATGTTGTTGCTCGATGATATGGTTTTTTACCCGGTAGATCATCGCGAGTGTTTCCATGGTGTATGCCCAGCGATGCGGCTCTTTATAAAACAGCTCGAGAATTGATTGACCATTTTCCTGCTGCCACTGTTCCCGCGGTTCCATACAGACCGAGGCATAGGGCAACTGACGGGCAATAATTGAAAGAAAAGTGGACTTACCTGCCCCGATGTTTCCTTCAACTAAGTACATAAGCTCTCCGTGTGCATAAAAACAAAAGGCGGCAAGAACTGCCGCCTCTAAATGTCCGAATATTATCCAAGCCGTTCATGGTGAGTGATTGCGTAGCAATCGTATCGAACCATACCCTACTTGGCTATCGAAAAATCATCAAGCGTGACAAGGGCACCCACATCCTGCTGGTACAGAACCCCCTGAAACATCAGGTGCAGCTTCTTCAGCAACATCTTTTTTCGGAAGACCTGCCATGACGCCAGCATCATTTGCTTGCTCATCACACGATTTACCTTGATTGGTCAGATAGCAATAGAGCCATAATCCTACAGCACCGGCAATCGGAAAGAGCACCTTTGATCCATAGCCGCCAAGGTAAGAATCCTTTTGATCAAACACACCCTTCGCATTGGGCTGTGCATCACCGATCGGGAATGCGCCGTATGGCATCAGCTTATCAAAGCCTTTAATGGCTACGTCAGCAACCACAAAGCACAACGACCCTGCAATGAGCATGCGTGCCGCGTGATATAACACCGAGTGCTCTGGCTTTTTTGGTGTATCAGAAGCTTTTGATTTTTTTGCAGGAGCAGCACCGACGGTTCCTACCATTAGTGCGGCACCGAGCATCATAATTGATTTTAGTTTCATAGGTATTCCTCTTAGTGTGCACAAAGAATTGAATCGGTAAGACTAAAGCCACAACGCATTTTTAACTGTTGCTTGATAATGGCGGCAGCAATGAGACAAAGACCCGTATACAAGCCCTTTTCTGCGATATTTTTAAGCACATCTTTGGCTTCATCGCTTTTCTTCTTCTTAATTTCCAATTTTTGATCTAATGATTTTTCAGCTGACTTAGCAATTTCTCTGGTAGATTCGAGACCCATACCAAAGAGCTTGGCAGCAATGGCACTTGCTAGAAAAGCGGTGCCAAAAATATAGAAGCTGTTGTGCTTAAAGCTCGCATGGTCGGCAGCCTTACCTGCCGCTTGTACCGCGGGAGCCATGAAAAGCCCGCAGAAAACAAGACCAAGTACAAGGCGTCTGTGTGTCTTCATAATAAAATGTCCTGAGTGTGAAGTTCTTCAGCCCCTTTTTTTCAAGGCCAATGAACGGGTTGTACGATGTATTTATGAGTGCTCAAAATCTAAAGCCAATGGCTTCTTTTGGCAAGGGCTCTTACTCAATAACGACCCGGGGTAGCCCAGGGTTAATACGGGCAACTACCTCATAGGAAATGGTCCCTATTGCGGCGGCCACCTGGTTGGCGGAGACCGGCGGAGGCCCCATGAGGATAGCAACGTCCCCGGCAGTTACCTGAGGAATATCAGTAACATCAACAATAGCCACATTCATGGCTACCCGGCCGACGATGGGTGCCAAATGGTCATTAATAAGGACTGAGCCGGTATTGGAGAGGCGCCGGTCGAGGCCGTCGGCATAGCCCACCGGGAGCAAAGCCAACTTCGTAGGTCGTGTGGTGGTATAGGTACGGTCATAGCCAATGGAGCTACCCGCAGGCACCTCTTTTACCTGGATGATCTGAGCCTTCCAGGTCAGCACGGGCTTGAGGGTAAAATGAGGGACTTTAGCTTGCGTAAGCGCCTTATTTTCCACCGAGGGCCAGAGTCCATAGGTCCCCAGGCCTAGGCGTACCATCGTGGAGACCAGCGGCAGGCCATACTCGTGAGCGCTAATAGCCGCGGTGCAGGAGGTGTGTCGAAAAGCAAACGTAATGCCTTCTGCAGCAAGTCTATCGACCAGTGTTGCAAACTGTTCCTGCTGAAATTTGGCGAATGTTAAATCATCACTTTCCGAATCGGCAAAGTGGGTAAAGATGCCAATGATGTTGAGATTTTTGTAATGCACTATGCGCTTGATGGTCTCAAAGGCCTGGGGATAGGGTATGCCTAGACGACCAAGACCCGTATCAACCTTAATATGTACGTGTGCAGTGGTATTGTGTGCAGCAGCCGCCTGGGAAACGAGCTGTGCATGATGCTCATCAACAACTGCGAGATGGATGTTATGGGTAAATGCATACTCAAGCGGCAAGTCGTTGTAGCTCATCACTAAAATCGGCTGTTCGATACCCGACTGGCGAAGCTGCACCGCTTCGGATAATGATGCGACGAGGAAATAAGAAATACGGGGCAAATCTTTTACTGCCTGCGCAACCGGCACCATGCCATGGCCATAGGCGTTGGCTTTCACCACAATGCCAAACGAGACGCTTTCGGGCATAAGGGCCTGGTAGCTCATAATGTTATGTACGAGGGCGCCTTTGTTAACTTCGAGCCAGGAATGCGTAGAGGAAGAGGCACCCAGGAGCGATGAAACAGCTCCATCAGAGATAGGACGAGAATCGGGGCGATGAATCGTTGGCATGTTGTTTGGTTAGCGGTTGAAGATATACTGCATCTGATCAAAATTTAGGCAAAACGGGGGAAAATACAAGGGATTTACGATGGCACAACGATTAGAAACTCACCACGAAATGGTCTATGGCATTCACCCGGTTATTGAGCTGCTCAAAGCCAAACGGCGCAAAGTAGTCGCGATCTACACCACACGACCAGAACCAAAAGCATGGCATCAAGTAGCACGCTTAGTACCTGCTTACGTGAAGGTAAACCAAGTCTCACCCAAGGGCCTGGATACCATTGCCGGCACGACGGACCATCAAGGTGTCGTTGCGCATGTCGCGCCCTACCCGTATCGCAAAAAAGAATTTAATCTCGAAAAAGAGCGCTTTCTGTTGTTTCTTGATCGCATTCAAGATCCGCGCAATTTAGGCGCTATTTTACGCACCGCTTATGCCACCGGCGTCGATGGCGTCATTCTGACCCAAAAATCTTCTGCCTCATTAACACCCACTGCGCTCAAAGCAGCGGCGGGTCTTGCAGAGCATCTGCAAATTATGCTCGTTCCTTCCGCCGTAGCTGGCGCCAAGATGCTCAAGGCACAGGGATATAATTTGTACCTTGCTGCACTGGGGCCACAATCTTCCAATGCACTGACCACCAATTTTACGGCACCGATGTGCATCGTCATTGGCAGTGAAGGCACCGGCATTGCACGTGAGTTACTATCGTTGGGCACCTGCGTACAACTTCCGCAACGAGTGCCCGATATTTCCTACAACGCTTCAGTTGCCGCCGGGATCTTGCTCTTCTGGGCAGCCACCCGTTGCGGGAAATTAAACTAACTGAAAAAATTATTGACCGCGTTGCTTCCAAACCGCTAAGTGTTATCTGCATGCCTGCCTGGTGTGGGCAAAAGGTCTATGGTCATGAAGTGGTTGATAATACTCGGTTCTATTTGTGCAGGTACCGGATTTCTCTGGGCGTTTGCTCGGCAGATTCCTGAGCGAAAAGTGGTAACGCTTGATGAGCGACTTTCGCCGGCGTGCCAAGATCTTCTTGTGGGGCAGTATAGCCAGCCCGTGATGCAGCACGCACCACATATCGCTGATGGTGTAGCGCACTGTACGGTACAAACACTCCCGCTGCAGACCACCCACATTTCCTGCCAAGCGCCACGTCCGCTTACTTTGCTCAATGACCAGAGCGTGATCACCCACGAAGGCGCGCTGATTTCCAAAGACCTTTTTAAACAGGCGGTTATTGATGCCTTGCCCCGCATGGCGTTGAGCGAGCAATGCAACTACGAAAAAAACAGAGCAGAAATTGGCCAGCTAGCACGTCATCTGACCCCCGATCTCTCATCGCAGTATGCCATCACGTGGGTACAACCGAGCACCGTCTTGTGGGCAGACTATGCGATGGCGGGCCTCACCGTCATCACTCGGGCCGACCAGATCGTAAGTGAACATCAACGGAAAAAAACTCAGCAGATATATGAGCAATTGTGTGGAGGAAATGGGGAAAAAAGCGGAGTCTCAAGCCTGCTAAGCAAAAGAAATGGAATAACAACCGCACAATCTGCCACTCTAGGAAAAATGGGACAAAAATCGGTGGTGATCGATTTACGGTTTAATCGACATTACATAGTGAAATTAGGGTCAGGGGGAAGTAATGGCAGTGTCATCGGATAGAATATGGGTTTCCATCGATATTGGAACTACAAAGATTGTGGTACTCGTCGCGCACCAAGTCACGGGCGACATGCTGGAGATCTTGGGAGTGGGCAAAGCACCGTCTGAAGGTCTTAATAAAGGTGTCGTCGTCGATATCAACAAAACGGTGCACTCGATTAAACAAGCAGTGCGTGAAGCGGAATTAATGGCAGGGTTTCCTTTGGATCTTGCCCACATCGGCGTATCGGGTGCCCACATTCGCTCGATCAATTCCAGTGGTGTTGTGCCCATTCGCAAAGGTGAAGTACGCCAAGAAGATGTTTCAGCGGTCATCGCCGCCGCACAGGCGATCCCGGTCTCAGAAGGTCAGCAGATATTACATGTGCTCCCCCAGTATTTTGTGTTAGACGGGCAAGAGCGGGTAAAAAACCCGGTCGGGATGTATGGCATACGGCTCGAGGCGCAGATGCATATCATCACGGGGTCGGTGGCCTGTGTACAAAACCTCGTTAAATGCGTGCAAATGGCAGGCATTCGGGTGGCTGACATTGTGCTTGAACAACTCGCTTCCGCCGATGCAGTATTGAGTGATGATGAGCGGGAACTTGGTGTGGGGGTACTTGATATTGGCGGAGGCACCTCGGACTTTGCCATTTACCAGCAAGGAAATATTCGGCACACGATGGTGCTCCCGATTGCCGGCAACCACTTTACCCATGACGTCGCCGTTGGGCTGCGCACTACCATCCGTGAAGCAGAGCGCATTAAACGGGCCTACGGTGTTGCACGCATGGGGTTAGTTGCTGAGGATGATTTACTCGAAATTGAAACGGTACAGGGCGAAGAAAAGCGCATCATACTACTTGCTGATTTAGCCAACATTTTAGCGCCGCGTGCTCAGGAGCTGTTGCATTTAATCCATGAAGAAACATTGCGCCATCACCTGCAACCGTATATGCGAGCAGGGTTGGTGCTCACCGGTGGCGGCTCATTATTACGGGGAATGAAGGAGCTTGCTGAAGAGGTATTTGGCCTTCCAGTACGCATCGGAGTGCCTCACGCACACTATACTCTTCCGCAATCGTTAACCTCCCCCGTATACTCGACCGCGTATGGACTCCTTTTGCATGCAATTACCAAGCAGGGAGCAGGAATAGTGGAAGCTTCTGGTCCCGTGGTGTCGAGAGTATTTGATCGAATGCGTGCATGGGTCGCAGATTTTTTTTAAGGAGAGAGCATGATCGAATTAGAAACCGAACAATCGACACTGGGTGCCACCATTAAAGTAGTGGGTGTGGGTGGTGCAGGTGGTAATACCATCAACAGCATGATCGATGCAGGCTATGAAGGTATCGAATTTATTGTGGCAAATACCGATGCCCAAGCACTACGCACTTCAAAGGCCGCGTCAAAAATTCAATTGGGTGTTAAATCAACCAAAGGACTCGGCTCCGGAGCTAATCCTGAGCTCGGTCGCCGTGCCGCAGAAGAAGATTTAGACAAGGTGCTTGAAACAGTCGGCGAGGCGGACATTGTGTTCCTTTCCGGAGGTATGGGCGGTGGTACTGGTTCCGGTGCGCTACCCGTGATCGCTCGTGCGCTTAAAAACAATGGTATTTTAACGGTTGCAATTGTGACCAAGCCCTTCACTTTCGAAGGTAAACGCCGCGCACGCATTGCCGAAGCGGCTATCGATTCGTTACGCAAGGACGTGGATACCCTCATTGTGATCCCGAATCAAAAGCTCCTCGAAGTTGTTGACCAAGAAGTTTCGATGATTGACGCCTTTGCCCGCATTAACGAAGTGCTTAACCAAGCCGTTAAAGGTATCTCCGACATTATTACTAAACCCGGCCACATTAACGTCGACTTTGCCGATATGCGAGAAATTATGCACGGCATGGGTATGGCTGTGCTAGGCACCGGCCGCTCTACCGGCCCCGACCGCGCACGCGTTGCTGCCCAACAAGCTATCAGCTCCCCACTGCTTGAAAATATGAGCATTGCCGGCGCTAAAGGCGTGCTCCTCAACATCTCCGGCGGCACCTCCCTGGGTCTTCATGAACTGAGTGAAGCCTCCTCCATCATTTACGAGCTCGTGGATAACGAAGCCAACATCATCATCGGCTCAGTCATCGATGCCGCCATGGGTGAGGAAGTAAGCGTGACGGTTATTGCCACCGGCTTTAACCGCCCTACCACTCATGTCGATGAGACCAAGCAGCTCAAAGCAGCTCTCGTGGATGCATGTCTGCCGAGCGAAATGGCTACCTCTCACGCCCCAATCATCACCCACGAAGAGATACCGACGGTAAGCAACCTCGACATGAACAACCTGGATGTACCGACGTACCTTCGTAAGCAGATGAAGCAGGCGGAGTAAGCTGCATTTTTAAAATAAAAAGAAAGGGCCACCGAGTGGTGGCCCAATTAAAGTTCTGTGAGAAACTGGAGACTTGCAAAATAGTTTACCTTCCGGTTGCAAAGCGGATGAGCATTTCCTTGCGTCCTATCGGAGTTGGCTTTGGGGGAGCTTCTGATAAGAAAGGTGGTCGTTGGTCAGCCGGCATGTTTTCCCGGGCTCGATTATATGCCCCAAGATAAACAGGAAAAATTGAAGTCAACCATTTAAGGACGTCCATGTTTTCTTCGGAAGGTTTTGCGCCTTTTTCAAGCAACAAAATAATCATGTCGGGAGAGGCTCTTCCGGTGATTGCAACTTCTAAAATAGACCTGCTACGGTTTATTATGCATCCATAGGAATTTACATCTAAGCCCTGAGCAATACAGTTTTCGATTACATCAACATATCCTAAAAAACACGCTTCACGAAGTATCTCATTGAGAGTTATTTCGTAATCAAATCTAGTTTTTGCTCCCCAGCAATATTCAGGTATTTTACCTCTACATTGTTGAGCTTTGTTGTAGGCCTCGATGTATCGATCGAAAAAGTCCGGCTGCTTTGCTTGTGCGGATATACTTTTTTGATCCCCTTCGCGTTGGACACTCGTCGAAGGTACACAATTTGGTTTATGGGTTTTCCAATGAGCTTTTTGGCAGGTTGCGTTGCAATAGAAAGCCTGTTTGCACCGGGCACAAGTCATTGTTTGATCTGGCTTATTACACTGTCCACAGGATCCCTTTGCCTTTGTCGAAGCATCGGCTGGTTTTGTGTCTGCTGGTGCTACCGGTGCAGCAACTGCAGGAGCCGCTGACGCCGTAGAAGCTGGTGCGGGAGTTGTTGCCGGGTCGATCGGAGATGGTGTTGATGCTGGAGAGGTTGCCAACCCTGATTTTTTATCTGCTTCAGCTGAAGAAAGTTGAATTGCGTGAGCGACTGAAGGTACGGGCGATGAAGCCGCAGCGGCATTTGCGTTTGGAGACACGGGTGATGGTGACGCGGATGCAGCAGCCGGTCTCAAGCGGGCTGAATCTCCGGTGAAACCACGCTTGCGTAGCGCTCGTTCTGCGAATTTAAGGCCATGTATTTCTGCAAGGACAACCCGAATGTCATCAAGGTTGCCGTTATAATCAATTTGATCGGGGTTACTTCTGTCGCGTAAGTATCCTTCAAGTTCTTTGGACTGGGCATCAAAGATCATCGTTTCAACGCTGGACACCTTTTTCTTTGGGGCCGCAGCAAGGGGGATAGTTAGGGCTAAAATGAGGGGGAGTAGGTGTTTAATCATTGGTGTTCCTTATCTGGGGTAAAACAGCTTTCAGCCTTTAGGGGGTTGGTCGCTGTTATTTCCCGTTGTAGCAGGCTTGTCATCAAAGGTTACTCGCCAACCGTCTGCTTTGAGCTTCTTTAACCGTTCCTTAGTTTCTGAAGTCAGCGGGTTATCATGCAGCAAAATGATCGGGTTTTTAGACTGTAGCACGTGCTTATAGAATTCTTCGGAAAGTGTCTGTATATCGTTTTCTGACAAATCAATAAAAGACAAATCTGGACAAACACTGAGTATTTGTATGGGAAAATCAGCAAGGTGATTCCGGTTGAGTCGGAGCGCACTAAGTTTTTTGAGGTTGGTAAAATCGTCAGACGAGATGGCGCTTAGCGCTCCTCGATCAGCAGCATTTCCCGACATCCATAATGACCTAATATTTTCAATGTTCTGAAACTCCCCGAGACCTGTGGTATCAGAGATATAATGAGACGGCATGTGCAACTGGGTTTCACCCGGAGATATAAGATCCTTATATGCCCCTACCGAAAAGCCCCGTAGGTAGTCATTGACTACGGTCCAGATATCCTGACTAAGTTGCGGAAGTTTGCTGTCGCGACGTTTACTCACCAGAGAAGATTCGATAGCGCGTAATAGTCTTACCGACATATCCTCGTCACTGGCGCATATCAAAAATATGGCCTCCGCCATGCGGTCTGAAAATGGTACAAATTTGCCTGCGATGGTAGCAACCCGCCCTTGCACTGCCTTAAATATTTCAGGAGTAAAATCTTGACGAGGTACTGGTTTGCCATTGCGGATAATTGGCACCTCAAAAATCTTATACAGATAGAGGGGTATCGCCGCTACCGCCTGAAACATCTGCATACGCTCCGCAGGAGAAAGCTCAGCTTGTGCCGACACTATTTTGCGATCAAATTCCGCCACTAGTCTCAATTCAACATCCAATTTTTCCGCAAGGCCTTCAAAGGTTTGTGGAAGCTCTTGCTGCTGAAAGCGGCGTACCGCGTCACAAGTAGCCCACCGCTCCATGTATTTGCTTTGGGGGACATACTGACTTTTGGGTTGATGGGCTCTTTTGTTATCAGCCTCAGCTGATGCTGTTGAACTCGCGGATGCTGAAGCAGACGCGTTTGCGCCCGCACCCAGAATTGGGCTTGCGCAAGCTAAAATGAGGGGGAGTAAGTGCTTAATCATTGATGCTCCTTGTGTGTTATGCGTAGACGTTAATCGGTTGCCATCGAACTCGCAGATGCTTGTTCTGCCTCTTTTTTTCGTTGTTCTGCTTCCCACGCTTCACGGTTTTCACGGCGATATTCTAAAATGGCATAAAGCGCATCGTCAGCAATCAACCTTGTCCCACGATTATTGACTAAGCTTTCTAAGCGTGGGAACTGAGTTGATAAAAAACTCCAACTAAAATTACCCCGCTTCTCATAAGTAATAATTTCTCTCAGGCTGGGAAAGGCTTGAGCAATATGCTTCAGCTCTTTCTCTTCCAGTGTAGGCATGGAAAGACGGGTTACTGTCGGTCGTGCCACAGTACCTTCTCTTGTGTCAAAATGTACGTGTCCTGGCACAATCAAAGTTCGCAGAGCACCAGGAAGCAGGGCCACCGGTATTTCCCTCAACCAGTTACCGCTAAGATCCAAATGCTCTACTGAGGGAAATGCTTCTAGCCCGGCACAATCGTTAATCATAGAGTTCGCTAAGTTCAATCGATGTCGATATACGGAATGTTCTGCGTACACCACAACCTTAATCTTATCAGGAAAAATTGCTCTCAAGTCAGCGACAGAGACACCCAGTGGACGATCAGCGTACTCTGCTGCAAGCGCAGCCAGGCTTGGTATCAATACCCCATCTGACGCATTGTATATCGCTGTTGGAACTTTTTTGATGAGATAGTCAAAAATAGCTCGCTGGACAGCAATTCCCCCCAAGCCGCCGGTAAATGCAATAATACCCATGGATGTCGCTTCATCCTCAGTAGCACACTCCGCATAGAAATCATCAAGTGCCTCATCCTCAAAAGTACCTTCAATAAGCTCTGTAAAGGTATAGAAAGGGGCGTCATAGTACAGGTTGTATCGTCCTGCCCAAACCCAATCCTCAAACCAATGTTTAAAAACTACTACTTTTATGACACCTCGTTCAAATCCGCTCAACTCTTTAATTTGTTTCAGGCCTGAGCATAGCTGCTTCCAGATTGCCCTAAACCCACTCTTGGGGTCCTTCATAATACGACCATCAGCCAGCGCATCGTGCTCTTCATAACCATCATTCTCGGGATCTTTTTCCACATCGCTGGGCCGATTATAATAGGCTTCAAGAACTTTATGATATTCATCCCGCTCACGCCGGAGATCTTCTGGCATTGAGTTCTTATAAAGCTCCGCGATCTTTAATCCCAATGCATAAGGGTGCATTGTATGCCAGCTTTCAGGAAATATCGGTCCCTGACGCTGAGCCTCCAAATCCGCTGCACTATTTCCAGGTTGTTGCTGCTTGGCAGCAAATTCCCGCGCCCTTTGAGTAAGTCGTGCAAACTCCTGATGTTTTAGCCAGTATTCGGGAATATAAGGAACTACTTCGTGAAGCACCTCAGCCTGGTCATTCTGATAGAGCCTATGAAGAATCCTTGCTACTGCTTGCATCTGATCCTTACTCACATCATCGGTAGAAACAGTAGTAAAAAGGTGCTTTAGTACCTCGATCTTATCGCTATCGTTTAAGCATTCACTTTCACGATCCTCCCACTCCCAATATTTCTCGATAAATCCACCCAAATTACGCTGGTTAATAAGGTCTTTTGCACGCTGTACTTGTTCGGGTTTTGCGGGATAAAGATCCCTACGTCCATTGAGCAATTTCGACCGTTTATTCGGTTGCCCATGATCAGTATCCGCCTGTCTTCGCGCTGCACCACTTTTGCGGTCGGCGTCAGCGGTTTTCTGATCCATATCAACGTCCATAGCCTCACCATGAGCTGCGGCCTGCGCCGAAGCACTCGATGCGGAGGCTGATGCGCTTGCAGAGGCACTTGAAGATGACGAGCTTGATGATCCCAGGAGGGGAGTAGCTAGGGCTAAAATCAGGGTAAGTAGATGTTTAATCATTGGTGCTCCTTATCAGGTGAAGTTCATATTCCCCTCCCATGGTACATAATATTTCCAGACAGTCAAAGGCTATTGTCAATTATCAATGAGAATATTTGTCCCAAAAATTGGGTATCACGCATCAAGGCAATTTTCTCCCTGTAACGAGCGAACCTGATTTTTGTAAAATCTGACAGTTGATGTCAGAATTCCTGACAGTTGCTGTCAGATTTGCATTTTCCAGGAGAAAATCACCCATGCTTACTCATCGCGACCCCCTCTTTACCCTTTATCTGGGTACCCAAACGACCTCCCGCGTCCCCGCTTTGTACCAAGGTTTTTTAGCCCATGAGAAAGAACCGTTTCGCGACCTGGGACTTGAGCAACTCATTTTCCTCCACCAAATTCACGGCTCCTATGGCCGCGTGGTGCATGCTCAAGATCTTACCGACCCAATTCCTGCCTTTGTGAATGAGGGCGATTATTTGGTCACCAATGTCCCACAAATTGGTTTGGGTGTTGCGACGGCCGATTGTCTGCCCATTATTTTTGTTGATGCACATACGCGGGCAGTAGGTATTGCCCATGCAGGCTGGCGCGGCTCGTGCGAGGGTATTGCTATTGCAACGCTGGAGCGGATGAAGGAACTCTATGGCACCAAGGCGGAAGAGGTGCAGGTATTCTTTGGCCCGGCGGCAGGAGGCTGCTGTTACGAGGTGCAACCACCCTTTCAAGCATCATTTGCCCGGTGGCCGGGGGCTGATAAGGCTTTCGCCATTAGGGATGGCAAGCTCTTTTTTGATGGGGGAGTGTTTAATGAGCAGCTCCTGAGAACCTGGGGGGTAACGAATATCAACCGAGACTATGCGTGCTGTACGATTTGCACGCCTGGGTACTGCTCAGTACGCCTGGCACCCAAAAGCCCTGAACGTCAGTTTACGGTGGTAGCGCTCCGGTAACACTGGATCCGGGTGGAGCTTTGTGTTAGGTTTCGAAGGAAGAAAACTTAAGGAACCTATGATTCTAACGAAGCTCTTAGCAGCGGTTTTTGGCACCGCCAACGAGCGCAAAATTAAAGCGCTCCGCCCTGTCGTCCAACGTATCAATGAATTAGAGCCAACCATCAGCACGCTCACCGATGAGCAGCTGACGGCTAAAACAACCGAATTTCGTGAGCAGCTTGCCAAGGGCAAATCACTTGATGATATTTTGCCGGAAGCCTTTGCGGTGGTCCGCGAGACCAGTCGGCGTAAGCTTGGTCAGCGCCATTTCGATGTGCAGCTGATGGGTGGTGTGGTGCTCCATCAAGGAAAAATTTCTGAGATGAAAACGGGTGAAGGTAAAACGCTGACTGCTACCTTGCCGTTGTACCTCAATGCGCTTGCAGGCAAAGGTGCACACTTGGTTACCGTGAACGATTATTTAGCACGTCGTGACGCAGAATGGATGGGTTCCATTTACCAACACTTAGGACTCTCGGTAGGCATTTTGCAAAATCAAATGAGTGATCATCAGCGTAAGGCGGCGTATAACACCGACATTTTGTATGCGACCAACAGTGAATTGGGTTTTGATTACCTGCGCGACAACATGAAGTTCCGCTTAGAAGACTATGTGCAGCGCGATCTTTCGTACGCCATCGTGGACGAAGTAGACTCCATTTTAATCGATGAAGCACGTACACCACTCATTATCTCGGGAGCGACGGATGAAAGCAGCCGCATGTACCAAGATGTTGACCGTGTGGTGAAGCGTTTAAAAAAAGAAGAAGATTACGACATCGATGAAAAGCAGCGCACGGTACAAATGACCGAATCGGGCATCGACAAAGTAGAAGCTGCGTTTAATGTCACCAACCTCTATGACGTGTCACACATTGGGCTTTTGCACCACGTTACGCAAGCGCTCAAAGCAAACGTTATTTTTAAACGCGATGTTGATTACATTGTGCGTGACGGCCAAGTGCTCATTGTCGATGAGTTTACGGGCCGTATACTTCCTGGTCGTCGCTACAGCGATGGGCTGCACCAGGCGCTTGAAGCGAAAGAGAATGTAAACGTCGAGCGTGAAACGCAAACGCTTGCGGCGATCACCCTCCAGAACTTTTTCCGCATGTACCAGCGTCTTGCCGGCATGACCGGTACCGCGGCCACTGAAGCTGAAGAATTTTGGAACATCTACAAGCTTGATGTGGTTGGTATACCGACCAATAAACCGATGATCCGCCTCGATAAATCAGATCTTATTTTCTTAGGCAATCCCGGAAAATACAAAGCTATTGTGCAAGACATTCGTGATCGTCATGCCAAGGGCCAACCAATTCTCATCGGTACCATCTCGGTAGAAAACTCCGAACTACTCAGCGGATACCTGCAAAGCTACGGTATTCCGCACGAAGTACTCAACGCCAAGAACCACGCACGCGAAGCAGAAATTGTTGCTCACGCGGGTGAACCCGGCCGCGTAACCATTGCAACCAACATGGCAGGTCGTGGTACCGACATTAAATTAACTCCACAATCACGCGACGCAGGCGGGCTCTACATCCTGGGCACCGAACGTCACGAAAGCCGCCGCATCGACAACCAATTACGCGGCCGTTCCGGCCGGCAAGGCGATCCGGGTGAATCACGCTTTTACATCTCACTCGAAGATGATTTGATTCGCCGCTTTGCGGGTGATTCGATAAAGAAGAATATGGCCCGTGTGGGTATGACTGAAGATGAAGTAATCGAATCGAAGCTCGTTTCCAACATCATCGAAACCGCGCAAGAAAAAGTTGAAAAGCATAACTTTGAAATTCGTAAGCACACGCTTGAATATGATGATGTGCTCAATCAACAGCGCCTCGTGGTCTACCAGTACCGCCGCGAGCTGCTTGAAGGCGCCGAACGCACCTTTGAGCTGGTGCGTGACATGATCATTGCCGCAACACAAGACCTTGTTGCGCGCTTTGCACCTTCACGCTCCATTTCGCAAGAAGAAGTAAATACACTTCTAACTGCCGTAGCAGGCGTTACCGGCATCACTCCTGATGTTATTGCTGCACAAAAGTTTTCAACACACACGAGCGAGGCGTTCCAAGAAGATCTTATTCAGTTTTTGCTCCTCCAATACACCGAGTACCGCTCACGAGGAGCCACCGCTTTGGCAAGCCAAGCAATGCCCGGCGGCGATCATGAGACCTTGTATGCCCAAGCAGAACGCTGGTTGCTCTTAGAGACCATCGATCAAGCCTGGAAGCAACATATGCTCAACCTCGACAGCCTGCGTGAGGGTATCGGCCTGCGCGGCTATGGCCAAAAGAACCCCCTCATCGAATACAAACGAGAAGCGTTTGATATGTTCCGTGAGATGATGCAGCAAGTGCGTACCGACATCGTGCACCGCCTTTTCCACCTCAACCCAGGGCACTTAGATACCCATGAACTTGAACATCGGCGCGAACGGGAACTTGAAGAAATGAACCTGACCGGCGGTAGCGAAGAAGCAATACCCTCACAAGCAAGTGCCGCAGATAAAGTGGGGCGTAACGACCCATGTCCATGTGGATCGGGGAAGAAGTACAAAAAGTGCCATGGTGCATGAGAACTAACTTTATCCGGCCATGACGAATCTTTTTAACCGTTCGTACTGAGTAGGCCGCGACGCGGCCGTATCGAAGTATGTTCCTTGTTACCCCTGCTGTGCGAACACAAAAGCCGAGCGCACAATATATTCAAGGTCGGAAAACTGCGGCTTCCAACCCAAAATACTGTGGGCCTTTGCGGCGTCGGCAATGAGTTGTGGGCTGTCACCCGGTCGACGGTCTTTGAGCAGCACCTTCAACGGCGTATTGCTCACGCGCTCCACACACTCCACCACCTCTTTAACGGTATAGCCGTGGCCAGTACCCAAATTAAAGGTGTCAGAAGGCTTACCCGCTTCCAGATGCTGAAGCGCCAGCAAGTGCGCTCGCGCAATGTCCAAAATATGGAGATAATCACGCACACAGGTACCGTCTCTGGTGCCGTAATCGGCGCCAAAAATATCTACGGGGCGTTGCTGCTGAGCCGCTTGGATAACCAGGGGAATTAAATGAGTTTCAGGAATATGACGCTCCCCAATGCCCTGCTCAGGTACCGCACCTGCCGCATTAAAATAGCGCAACGTCACGTAGTGCAAATCTTGAGTGCGATGCACATCACCGAGCATCTGCTCGATAATAAGTTTTGTTCTTCCATAGGGGCTCAGCGGATGTACCCCATGATCCTCAGGGATAGGAACCACCTGTGGCTTACCATAGACGGCGCAGCTCGATGAGAAAATAATGTTGCGCACTCCATGGGCCTTCATCGTCTCTAACAAGGTAATCGTTTGAGCCACATTATTCGCATAAAATTTTAATGGCTGAGCTACTGATTCACCCACTTCAATGTACCCGGCAAAGTGCATAACGGCCGTAACCCGATGTTCCTGAAATACTTTGGTTAACGCTGCTCTATCCGCATAATCTGCCTGTACAAAGGTAGCCCAACTCGGCTGGAATGAACCCTGATATACCAGTTTATCAAGAATGACAACTCGGTATCCCTGCTGCACGAGCATTTGGGAAGTTAATGAGCCGATATACCCCGCACCGCCGGTAACTAAAATAGTTGGTACCACAGAACGCCTTTCGATTTTTGCTTAGCGTTCAGCAGAATGGGCGAATCGTCAAATCTCTCTCTCGCCAGAAGCTGTAGTCTGAAAACAAACAGGGCCCCCGAGAGAGCCCTGTTTGTAAAAAATAAGCTGTCAAATAAGTAAGTTATGCGCCATCTGCGCGAGCAGCTTTCTGCGCAGCAGTTTTTCTCGGTTTATAACGGTGTTTTGGGCTTTTGCCACGTCCTGCTTGAGACTTGGTGTCTTTACCTGCGCTTGCTGCGTTGTTTTTAACATCGGCTGCTGCTCCTCCTGATGATCCGCCCAGCATGTCAGCAAAAGAACCTTTACCCGCATTACGCAGCCCAGAAATGACCTTTTGCTCCAACGGAGTGCCTACCAGAGCCTCAGTAAAGTTGGTTTTTATACGTTGTTGCTGGTTAGCGTTGAGGGTGTTCCAATTTACTTGCTTGCCCACAAAAATGATGGCATCCGCCGTATCGTCATAGGAGCCCATTTCATTATCAAGCACGCTAACCGCCTCATCGAAATTCTTACTATTAACAGCGCGTTTGAAGTGTTCGAGAGGAGACTCTTTAGCTTTGGACTCTTTTTCCATACCAGCAGCCGCCGCACCTTTGATGTCGCCATATGCCGCTGAACTGAGATAGCCAACAAAATCCCTTTTGCCTGCTTTGTTTAGTTCAGAGATAACCTTTTGTTCTAACGGAGTACCTACCAGAGCCTCAGTGAAGTTAGTTTTAATGCGTTGTTGTTGCTTAGTATTGAGAGTGTTCCAATTTACTTGCTTGCCCACAAAAATGATGGCATCCGCCGTATCGTCATAGGAGCCCATTTCATTATCAAGCACGCCAACCGCCTCATCGAAATTCTTACTATTAACAGCGCGTTTGAAGTGTTCGAGAGGAGATTCTTTGGCCTTTGATTCTTTTTCTGCACCAGCCATTGCTCCTGCTGCTGCACCCTTTACATCAGCCGCGCCCTTCATATCAGAAGATGCCGATACTCTGAGTTTGTCAGCAAAATCATTTTTTCCTGCTTTGCGTAACGCATCAATGACACGTTGACCCTCTGGATTTGGTCCCTCATCACCGGCAAGGCTCTGATTGTATTCAGCCTTAATGCGTTGTTGCTGGGCAGGAGTAAGAGCGCTCCACGCTACTTTTGTGCCAAGGTAAATGATGGCATCAGCAGTATCCACGATCGTGCCAATTTCTTTATCGAACAGCTTGAATGCTTTATCGAGCATCTCGCCCTTGACTAGTTGTTTGAAGTACTCGAGCGGTACTTCGTAATGGTCTTTGAGGATGCCAACATTAAGCATATTCAGGTTCGCAGGATTAATCTGTTCTGCATGATAATAGAATTTAGAACGGTCAGCTTGATCAGGGTAAGCACCTTTCACTAACGTAAAAAGATCTGGATGTGCAAAGGCGCCGCGGGGGGCTGGTTTTGAGAATAAATTATCAAGTGCTCCCCTAAATTCATTGGTATTCATATTTTTGACGCCGAGGAGCGTTTTTATAGCGTCGGCAAATCCTTGCCCTTTTGCCGTCATGATAAGGTAGCTGTCGGTAAGTTGTTTTACGCCGGGACCTGCAAGCATCATGCTCATACTCGTGAGTAGTAACACTATCTTCATAGAATTTCCTTTTGATTGCCTATGTCTGTAAAAAAACAGGGCCCCTAGTATGAGCCCTGCTTAGGTTTTAGTTATTCACCGAATTTACGAGTTGTCTCCGGAGTCTCCTCCAGCCATTGCATCTACATCTCCCCAATCTACATCGCCACTATCTGCTGCCGGAGCAGGAGCAGGAGCAGGCGCTGGAGCCGGTGCCGGCTTAGCTGGAGCGGGTGCTGGGGCTGGTTTCGCAGGTGCAGGAGCAGGCGCTGGCTTAGCAGAAGAAGTAGGTGTAGCAGTCGCTGCTGGAGCTGCCCTACCTGACGCTGGAGCGGCGGCTGCTGCGCTACCTTTTACATCGGCAGCCGCGCCAGATGCTGGTGCTGCGCTATAAAGTTGGATTTGCTCGGCGAACCCTGGTTTGCCAGCCTTAGTAAGCGCATTAATGACGCCTCGCCCGGCTGCATTAGGATACCCGGCGGCCATAAAATACATCTTAAATTGGAGCTGTAGGCGTCGTTTTACATCAGGACTCAGAGAGTTCCACTCTGTCTTTGTACCCAAGTAGATAATTGCGCTCCCAGAATCATCTGTTGAAGTCATAGATTCTAAAACATCCATAGCTTCATCATACTTCTTAGCATCCACGAGACGCTTAAAGCGATCAAGCGGAGACTCTTTGGCCTTTAACTCTTTTTCATCAGCTGCTGCACCCTTTACATCAGCCGCCGCACCTTTTATGTCGGCTGCTGCGGATGATCCTCCTGGGGCTGGTGCTCTCAGTTGATCAAGGAATGCTTTTTTACCGGCTTTAGTTAGTTCATCAACAACACGTTTGCCATGTGGGGTGAGTGAGATAATATAAAATTGATTTCTTAGAAGCTTTTGTTCGTCGCTGCCAAGGTCTGCCCAATTTACTTTTGTGCCAAGGAAAATGAGGGCATCGGCTATGTCAGAGGCAGCGTTTATCTCATTAACAAATATATCGACCGCATCATCGTAATTTTTATTATTAACACTTTGTTTGAAACGGTCGAGCGGTGTTCCTGAAGGAAGTGCGGCACCTCCTGGAGGAGCTGATGGCACCGGGCCTGGCGCAGGCACAGGTGCAGGTGTTGGCTTAGCCGGAGTAGGCGTAGGCTTAGTCGGCGTAGGCGCTTCAGGAACGCGTGCTGGAGCAGCAGCATATCTTGGTCCACCGGTATTAGTGGCCTGTTTTACGTGCGCTTCTAGTCCCCCATTACTCAGTACATCTGCCCACGCTTGGGAGATCTTCACGTTTTTCATACCGCGTGCCGCTACGTTTCCTAACATAAAGTCTACGACAGCATTGAGTTGTGCTGCTGTCAGAGTGTTTGCGTCAAAGCTGAAAATGATAGCAAGCGCTCTTTGTTTGATATCGCCTCTATGAAGTCCGTTGTAAACATTAGCAGCTGCCTGTGCGTTTCCTTGCATAACCGCACCTTGGAAATCCTTCAATGCTCCTTCGGGGCCTGCAAGTGCCATGCTCGTACTTGCGAGTAACAACAGAAGTATTTTCATCGCTCTCCTTTTTATATAACCGGCGTTTATACGCCCAAAATGTGTCTTCTCTATCGTCTACCTTAGTTATGCAAGTAAACACAAGAGATGGCTAAAAAAAGGCCCGGAAGGAATACTCCGGGCCTTGGTAAACGGTGTAATTTGATTGCTCTTATACAGAGACACCAATTTTGCCCCACACAGTCCAGCGGTTCATTGCCGCGTTGTTGTGCGAGAATTGGTAAGAAGCACCAAAGCCAGCAAATCCTGGGCAGGTAGCTGCTTCATTATTATAGCCAACCGTTGCATAGATCGTTTGAGCTACACACGCAGGGTGTAGTGCTGATTGAAGATTTAAGTCGCTTGCTTTTATTGTTCTGAAAACAAAATCAACGTTGTTAGAAGGATCAGCGAATAATTGGCTTTGATCAACGTCGTCTGTGATAAGACCATTATCCCACATACGCATGTTAGCCAAGCTCATAGTGTGACCGGCTGTGGTACCTGCGATACCTGCATTGCTCGTCCACGGCTGGGTTAACTTACCTGCTTCTGATTGGCGAACATAGAGGTTGAAACCAGCTTCAGCTTCAAACTTGCCATATTTCAAGAGGAAGGAAGAGTTCACTTGCCAGGTACCTTTTGGACGGATTTCCATACACTTGGTGAAGATATTCACCCCTGAGGTAGATACGGTAGCGGTTGAATCGGTAAACACACGGATGTAACGTGACCATTGTTTATCAACAAGGTCGAAAGAGCGAAGTTCATCTGCTGCAAAGAGCCAGGTGTTATTGATGTCGCAGTTTGCGATAACAGAGAAATCTTCGTTACGCCACATTTCGTAGCCCGCGTTGCTACCCCATTCAATACCAAAGTGGCCAGCGCGACCAACAATTGGTTCAAAAAGGAACTTAGCGGTTGGCTTGTTACTGGTTGGGATTACGATACCAATAAAGCCGGTGTAGTGGCAGTGATCGCCTCGTGCACCATCGCGGCCGATACGCATTTCAACGTCGGACACCGCGGTTTGCTTCAGTTCACCTGGGCAAATTTTACCAAATTTCAGGTTTGAGCTCATGAAGGCTTCAGTCATACTGCGCGGTGAGCCATCAAGGGTTACACCTTGGTTGATGATGGTTTCAGACATGTTCATGCGTTGTTTTACTTGAACGACCGGAACCGTAATATCAAACCAGTAGCCCTTTTCTTCATCGTCGGTGAACACTTGGTGATAGTTAAAGCCGCCACCTGCATATTCTTGTTCAGGGCAGATGCAAATGTTGCTCTGAAAATCGTGGTTTACGGTGTTGATGAAGAAGTTATTGGCCAGGATGTCCTGGGTATTGTTTTTGAAGGCATCAGAACCGCCATTAATAGACCCACCTGTTTCGTCATTAACACTCGGCGCTTCACCCACCACTAAGCAGGTCTTTCTGAACGGGAAGAACCAGCGAGCAAGCTCGGCTGATGACCCTGATTTACCGCCAAAGGCTACTGCTTGGAAAGAGCCCCAGATACCTTCTTTTTTAAGAAGCGCACGGTCAAAGCGGTATAAGCTCAAGAACTCGGGACGACCATTCGAGAACTGTGGGTTGTCTCGGAAAATAGTTTTTGACGTGAAATCGTCATTAACGTCGCATGGTTGACTATCCACACGTGCTAATGAAGTTAACGGTAGCGCTAACAGGCCTACCAACAACAACTGCTTGTTCATTACCCCTCCTTGTAAGGACGAACGTGATATACCAGTTCTTTTACATAGATTTTTTTCCGAAAGTCAATTATTTGCTTTCTTGGTGGCACACGGCATCTTTAGAAGCACGTTTTTTAGTCTGGTACAAATCTAAAGGTATACTCATGATCCAACGCGTAAAAGGTACGCACGATTATTTAGATCTCACTTTATTCAATTTTATTATCGAACGTGCAACAGTTTTGTTTAAACAGCATCATTTTACGCCTATCATGACGCCGATTGTGGAGCCAACTGAACTCTTTGTCCGCTCGTTGGGTCAGCAGACCGATGTGGTGAGCAAAGAAATGTATGTGATCCCCTCCACAGATGGCGAGTCAATTTGTTTGCGCCCGGAGGCAACGGCCTCAACCGTGCGGGCCTTTGTGGAAAATGGTATTCAACACGTACCCTGGAAGGTCTTTACCTGGGGGCCTATGTTTCGCCACGAAAAACCGCAAAAGGGCAGGTACCGCCAGTTTCATCAAATAAGTCTGGAAGTTATTGGATCATCTGCCATCGCGCAGGATGCTCAGTTAATTGCGATGCTCGATTACCTTTTTTCCCAGCTTTTAACGTTTGATGCGTATGCCTTACAAATAAACTTCCTCGGCTGCCACGATGACCGAGCCCGGTTTAAAGAAACACTGGGCAGCTACCTGGATTCCGTCATCGATAAGCTCTGTGACAATTGCAAGGTGCGCAAAGAAAAGAACATCATGCGGGTATTTGACTGCAAAGTTCCCACCTGCCAAGGGCTCTATACCAAGGCGCCGGTGATTACCGACCACTTGTGTGTCACCTGTACCGAAGAGTGGAAAACGGTCCAAGAACTTTTAGAAGCACTCTCCGTAGCATATACCATCCGCCCCCAGCTGGTACGTGGTCTCGATTACTACAATAAAACAGTCTTTGAATTTGTCTCGGGAGCACTCGGGGCGCAAAATGCCTTTTGTGGCGGCGGCCGGTATGACCAGCTAGTTACCATGGTCGGCGGCAAAGAAGATCGTCCTTCCGTAGGCGCTGCCATTGGCGTTGAACGGCTCATGCTCATGCTCGAACCATTAAAAGATAAGTTACCGCTTCCCCAACTGCCAGCATTGCAGGTGGTGATACCCGTAGCTCCTGCACAACAAACCGTAGCCTTGCTCCTCGGCCAAGAACTTATTAACCAAGGTCTGTGTGCAGAAGTTTTATTGGACGGCGGCATGAAACAGATGATGCGCCATGCCAATAGGATCGGGGCGAAATATGCCCTCATTATTGGTGATACCGAACAGGCAGAACGTGCGGTGACCATTAAAAACATGGTGACGGGCCAAGAGACTAAGGTGCAGCAAACCGAGGCGGCTAAGTTCGTGAAAAATGGGTCTTGAAACCCTCTCATGATAAGAACTTTTTTATACCGTTCGTGGTGAGTGTTTTTGCGAAGCAAAAATGTATCGAACCACATTCCAAATCATAAGGAGTTCATGGTTCGATACAGCCTCTACGAGGCCACTCACCACGAACGGATTTAAAGAGAACTTTAGACCTTCAGCAACAAAACACTCAAAACTTCCCGCATGAAATAAAAAAATACCCCCACAAATAGCAGCGCATCACAGCGGTCAAGCAGGCCACCGTGGCCGGGCAAACAGGTGCCAGAATCTTTAATGCCGGCGCGGCGTTTAAGCCATGATTCAAAGAGGTCGCCGGTTACGGCGAGAATGCTCACCGCGACGCTCAGCCAGAAAAGAGTGTGTGTTGTCACGTGGTACCCAAATACTTTGGCTACTAACCACGTAGCAATTAATGTCCCCGCAAAACCACCCAGGCACCCTTCAAAACTTTTACCGGGGCTGATCGTAGGGGCAAAGCGGGTGGTACCCCAGCGAGCACCGACGAGGTAGGCAATGGTGTCGTGGCTGGCAACGAGCGCTAGTAGATAAGGGAATAACGGCCGGTAAGTCGGCTGTGCAGAGAGCGCGAGGAGTAAAAGGAGGGGAAAGAGTGGATAGAGGGGGAAAAGCATCCAGAGAATAGGAAGATGTCGTGCAAAGGTAGACCACTCATAGACTATGCAGCCAGTCATCACCAGCAACAGCGCTGAAAAGAAGTACCACGGTAACCAAAAGAAAGTCCCCACGACGAGGATGGTCAGCACTGCGGCGGTCAATGCGCGACGCTGGAGCTCAAGAACCATAGCGCTCCTGCGGAGTGAATGCGTTGGGAATATAGGTTAAGGTATCATCAATGAGGCAGGCCACATCAAAGCGAATGGTTGTGTTGGTAACTTGATGATGCGCCAAAAAGTGTTTTGCGGTAGCAATAATTTTTTGTTGTTTGGGGAAAGAAACCATCTCGGCAATGGGTAGGTATTGATGCGTACGGGTTTTCACTTCCACAAAGATTACCAACTCATCCTTGCGCGCTACGAGGTCAAGCTCGCCACCGCGCCAGCGGTAATTGGTAGCTAAGAGCGTAAAGCCTTCTTGGGCAAGGTGGGTCGCTACCCGCTGCTCGCCGGCCGCACCGAGCACTTGGTTAGAATTGAGCGGCATAGGCTTTTTTCGGCGCAGCGGTTGCAAGGGTGATGTTCGCATCGGGGGTAAGTTTGGCGAGTGCTGCCTGCTTTTCATGGAAGAGTGCAGTGTTCCCCTGCGCTTGAGCTAGTTTACATTCAAGCTCAAGTACCAACGGTGCCATCCGTTTGACCGGTTCAAATTGTTCTTTGAGTGCCGTCAGGCGTCGCTCGGCGGCGGTGAGGTCTTTTTGCTCTTCCAAGTAGAAGGCAAAAATGCGCATCTCGCTGTCAAAGAGCTGGTCGGTACAGTAGGTCATGATAGTGCGAATATCGGCAGCGTAGTTCTGGTACTTATCGTTGCGTAGAAACTCTTGCGCAAGCTTGATGGACTCTTTGGTTTTCGTTTGATCACGGTCAGCATCCAAGGTCTCATAGAAACAACAGAGCACCGTGCGATAGCGGGCATATTCTACATGCTCGCTGTTCGGATAGAGGGCGAGAAACTCTTTATATTTTTTTTCCGCTTCTTCCAGCTCACCCGTTTCAAACAGCACATCAGCAAGTTCCAGGCGGGCCTGTTGTACTTCATCAAGATTAGAGCCCAGGGCAATCATGCGGTTGAGGGTATCGATCGCATACTCATGGTTATTCGAAGCGAGGGCCGATTCTTTGGCAAGCAACGCTTCTTGGTACGTCATGCTTTTCACATGCTTACTTTTCCACGACTCATCTTGTTTACCCGTCTCCTTTTTCTTCTCGGCGCGCGGGAGCTTTTTCGGTTTGACCGGACGTTCTTGGCCACACCCAGTCAGCAGAAGGAGGGGGAGTAAGCAGAGCAGATACAACATATACAACCCAGATTTTGAGAGGTTTTCTCTGATTTTTGCTCAATGTACCAGGTTGGGGGGCAAATACCAGGGGTCTCGGCCATCTTTCGGCAGGGGACTGGTATTTTTGGGTGGTTTTGTGAGAGTCTAGGGGCAACGAGATAAGGAACCCCCGATGAAAGATTTAGGATCAATTTTACTCGCCATGCAGGCTCTGACCCCCGAACAGCTGGGGCAGTGTGTTGGCACCGGCAAGGCGCTGGATCATTGCTTGTTAGAAAATCAGTTGGTATCCCCTGAGGTACTGGCACAGGCCTATGCTGAGCAGCAGGGGGCACCCTATGTACCTCTGGTCACTGAGGCGATGGCAGACCCGACACTGCTGGCAAGAATTCCGCTGAAGTTTTTACGGGACAATGCGGTAGTGCCAATCAAATTGCAGGGGGAGATGCGGGTACTCGTTGCCGATCCGCGCAACTTCCAGGCAATCGATGAGCTCAACATGGTATTTGGCGGGGGGCTTGGCATTGCATTGGCTTCGAGCCGTACCATTTTAGATGGGGTCAACAGATTCTACCCGCTCGAAGGCGCAAAAGGGGTGATCGCGGAGCTTGAGGAAGAGAAGGGCGTGGTAGAAGAAGAGGTTGATTTTGGGGCTATTGAGGAAGCAGAAATTACCGGCCGTGCAGAAGAGGCGCCGATTATTAAATTGGTAAACCACATTTTGTTCCAAGCGGTTAAACAGAATGCCTCTGATATTCATATTGAGCCCTATGAGAAAGAGATTCATGTGCGGTATCGGGTGGATGGCGTCATGCACTTAGCATTAACGCCGCCTAAGCGTGCACAAGGTGCCTTAATTTCCCGTATTAAAATTATGGCCTCCATGAATATTGCCGAAAAGCGTAAGCCCCAGGATGGTCGTATCCTTATTAAGATTGCCGATAAACCAATCGACATCCGGGTCTCGGTACTGCCGGTACAATTTGGTGAACGCATTGTGATGCGTTTACTGGATAAATCGAAAGCCTTTGTGGCGCTGCAAAAATTTGGCTTTTCACCACGGGATTTAAAAGCGGTTGATCGGGCAATTAATCGGCCGAACGGCATTGTGTTGGTCTCAGGTCCTACCGGTTCGGGTAAAACCACAACCTTGTATGCCATCTTGGCACAGCTTAATAAGCCCGATGTAAATGTGATGACGGTCGAAGATCCGGTCGAATACCAAATGCCGGGCATCGCTCAAATTGCGGTGGTCGAGCGTATTGGATTAACCTTTGCCGTTGCACTGCGTTCCATTTTGCGGCAAGACCCCGACATTATTATGATCGGTGAAATGCGAGACCAAGAAACGGCACAAATTGCTATTCAAGCCGCATTGACTGGTCACTTGGTGCTCAGCACCATTCACACCAACAACGCACCGGCTACCATTACCCGCTTGTTGGACATGGGCGTCGAGCCTTTTCTCATTGCGTCTACTATTGCCTGCGTCATAGCCCAGCGGTTGGTGCGTACCTTGTGCCCTCATTGTAAAGTTGCCTACCAACCAACACCCGATTTAATTGAGCATCTCGGGCTCACGCCGGCAGAAGGGGCAAAAATTACCTTCTATAAGGAAGTAGGCTGTGCCGAATGCAACAAAACGGGCTTTCGGGGTCGAGCGGCTATTTTTGAAATCATGGAAATGTCTCCTGATGTTGCCCATTTAACGATGGAGCGTTCCGATGCCTCGGTGATACGCCGTCAGGCGGAAAAAGATGGCATGACCTTGCTCATCGAAGATGGTATCCGCCGTATTAAAACAGGCGAGACAACCATTGAAGAGGTATTGTCCGCAGCGGTGGCCGAAGAGCCGGGCAGTCGTGACGCGGCATAGCGGATTCCTCCTGCTTGAAGTAGCAGTGGTGGGTGCCATACTTGCACTCATGGTGGGGATCAGTTGGCCTCTAGCGGACGAATTGAATCGTATTGCGGTACGCACTGAAGTTGCACAGCTGTGTGTTGCGCTGCAACAATTGCAACATCGAGCGCTGACGACGGGCGTTGAGCAACAGCTAATTTTTGATGAGCGGGGATATGGCACAAAGGAACTGCATCACACGTTAAATCCGCGGGTGTACTTTGGAGCGGCAACTGATGCCAAGGGCCCGCCGACGCAACCTCGTGCGCCCATTTCCACGGCCATCACATTTGCCCATAAGAAGATAAGCTGCACAAAATACGGTATTCTGAGCGCAGGGACCATATATCTGACCGATCAGGAACACCAAATAAGTTACGCGGTTTCGGTGCCCGTGGGCGGTTATTACCACACGCAGTATCGGTGGAATGGAATGGCATGGGAATCACATTAAAAAATACCCTGCGCTTTATACTCAAACTCACCGGGGCACTGCTGCTCGGTGCGGTCATTACCGCCTTTGTGATGCAACACAACCCCACGACGTGGGCAGTCATTGAGCGGGAACTACATGCCGGCTTTGGCAAAGCATTCGATTGCGTAAGCTCGGGTCGCGTGACAGGGATCAATCTTTTGTGGCCGACCATTGAAATGGAATCGGTGGTGGTCAAACCGCGTGAGGGCTCACCTGCCTGGCATTGGAGTAGTCGCAAAGCAGTCATCACGTTCTCGTGGCTCGGCGCAGTGCTCAGGCGTTGCGCACCGCTGCATATTACACTCACTGATGTGCATGCTCATTCAGTAGCAGATGAAACCGGAAAACCCGCCATTGCTGATCACCTTAAAAAATTAAGCACGCCGGTGAAGGATGGCCTGCCGGTCGTGGCGCAGGAATTGATACTCAACAATGTCAGCGCACAAATTCATCATCATGATACCAGCAGCACGCTGCATCTGAGGGGTAATGCCACCATGCGCAAAAAGAATCAGCATGCGCTATGGGATATCTCTGCCACCGATGGGGTACTCAGCCGCCAGGAAGTTCCTCTGGTTGAGCAGATCAGCGGGTCACTTCATGTCGATACTGCACCGCAGTTTTTGGTCCTCAACACCTCGTTACACTGCTCACTCGCCTGTTTGTCGCAGATTCCTGAAGCTCAACGACGTTGCACGATACAAGGATCATGGAACAATGGCCGGGGCTCCGGAACACTCCAGACTGCCGATCGGTTATTAACCGTAGGACCCGTTACGGTCACCAACCACCAATTTTCCGGTCAGCTGACTGCACCACTTTCCTACCTACATCAAATGGTTGCCGCATCACACAATCTTCCGCTGAGTGGTATCTGCACGGTTCACGCATCGGGCGATACACGCAATATTGCGGGGAGCTTGCGCACCGATATTTCAGTACGTGAAGGCACTTGGGCGGGCGTGCAACTTCCCGCATTGCAATTTACGCTCAGTGCCGATCACGGCTCTTCGCTCAGTTCATTACTCTCAAAACCGAGCGATAAAAAAATGACCGGCATTGTCGACTTGCAAGTGGCTCCCGGATTTGTGCTCACCGGTTCCTGGTCGTGGCATCCTCGCGAAGGCACCTCGGTCACCGCACTCACGATGAGCCCGATTTCGCTCCCTCTCGAATATTGGCATATACGCCCGGAAGATATGCGCCTCAAGGCAAGTCTCACACCGGCGGGTGGACTCACCGCTACCTACGAAGGGACCATCACTCATGAAAAACTGGGCACGCAGCACAAAGTTGAAGGCACCGTAACCTACACCGGGCGGGGTATTGCGCTGCAGGGGGCATGCAACGAGCATCCGATAACCGTTGCGTGGGATCAAGGTCTGCATATGAACCAGGCAGCTGCGCACCACAAGGCGGGTGGCTGTGTATTGGATATTACGGCAACGGGAAGTAGCTCGTGGGATGCACGGGTCGATTATTCGCTCATACGCTCATTGCTCCCTTCCGTGTGGCAGCCGGAATACACGGGACAGGGTGAGTTACACATTACCGCCCAAAGATTGCCCGAAGGCGGCATAGATGCGCACGTTACCTTGCATAACGGCGCTATCCGCATGCCGGTGGTGAACAATTTCTTAAACCAGTTGCAGGGCACCGTGCGTATCTCAGGATCAGACCAATCGGCAACGCTCCAGAATATGACCCTGGGGTTCCATCGCGGAAAGATCTCTATTCCCCAAGCGAAGGTCTATATGGATGGCGGTCGCATACGGGGACTCCATCTTCCGTTGTTCATCGAAGATCTGTTTGCTAGTTGGCAGCAGGATGTCGGGGGCATGGTTTCTGGGGGGCTTCTGCTGAGCAAGCAGGGTGATGCGCCACTCACGCTGCAAGGAAACCTCTTTGCTCAATCGTCCTACATGCGCTCACTCGACATCTTTAAACCACGTCCGGGTGCTAGCGGTATCGCTTGCATTCCGCTTAACCTCGATCTGCGCATACTCACTCGCGACCCCCTCGTGATCACCAGTCCCTTACTTGATGCAAAAGTGACTATCGATAGCACTACTCGCCACACAGCGCAGAACCCTGAAATTACGGGTCTTGTTAAATTTGTCTCTGGGACTCTCAAATTCCCGTATAAACCGATGCACATTATGAGCGGCTCATTAACCTTTGTGCCGGGACAAGATGACCCGACCATAGAATTGCTCGCAAAAAATAAGATCCGTAAATACAACGTTACCTTGCAGGTGAATGGTACCGTTGCAAACCCACAAATTATTGTCGACTCTTCGCCGCCATTAACCCAAGAGCAGATTGTTGCGCTCTTACTCACCGGCGCTGAAGAAGGGTCGCTGAGCGTTATGATGCCCACCCTCGTCATCCAGAACCTGCAGCAATCGCTGTTCAATTCACGCGCCTCCAAATCATCCTTAAATAACTATTTTAAATCTCTGCTTAAACCGCTTTCGCGCGTGCGGTTAGTCCCCCGTTTTACTGAAGAAACTGGCCGTGGAGGCCTGCGCGGTGCTATAGAAATAGAAGTGAGTGACGACCTGCAAGCAACCATTGAAAAAAACTTTAGCCTTACCGAAGATATTGCCATCAAGGTGGATTATTCCTTATCGGATGAAGTAAGCTTGCGCGGCATTCAAGATGAACGGGGAGATTTAGGCAGTGAAATGGAAGTACGTTGGCGTTTTTAGCTTAGTAAGTATACCGGCGCATGCAGGGTGGAACCCGAACTGGGATCTCCATTTTTCCAAGCTGAACTGGA
>Ga0207094_1002_pt2 | contig 41828 bp, 44 predicted proteins | sample Alteio_BWMinHeat_90_FD_153518 | JGI IMG/M metagenome (GOLD analysis project Ga0207094, IMG submission 153518) | Enriched cells from forest soil in Barre Woods Harvard Forest LTER site, Petersham, Massachusetts, United States -... | ecosystem: Environmental > Terrestrial > Soil > Temperate forest >... | reverse complement strand
CACGCCGCGCCCCGGCATCAGCATATTGGAGGCCGGCCCGAAGTGCTGGTTGTTGGCGGCGACCACATAGCCGCCGTTCTCCATCGCGATCAGGTCGAACAACTGCTGGCGGTCGGCCTCGGCCCAGTTCGCTTGCGGCTGGCCGTACACGCGCAGGCGCGCCACGCCGCCGTCCGGGTAGATGTTCAGGCGCAGATGGGTGAACGCCTGGCTGCTGCCGACTGCATGGTAGTGATGGCTATTGCCCTGCAGGTTGACCGAAGGCAGGATCTCGGTCCACTCGGTGTGCGCATCCGGCGCCCCTTGTGCCAGATACGCGCCTTCCAGCGAGGCCGCCGGCGGATAGTTGCCGGTGAAGTGGCTGGTGTCGATGTCGACGCCCTTGATCACGCCGGCGCGCGCCAGTTTCAGTACGCACCAGTCATAGCCGTTGACGCGCTTGCGGCGTGATTCCCAGCCGTCCATCCATTTGCCGTTGGTATCGTATTTGCCGGGGATGAAGACGGCCGGCTCCGGATTCAGCATGCGCGCCATTTCGGCGAAGAAGTCGTCGCTGGCGGCCAGCGTCGCCGCGCCCAGGCGCGGATCGGCCAGATTCGGATAGCGGCGGGTGAATTCCGGGGCGTTGGGGTCGAGTTGTATGCTTGCCATGATCATTTTCCTTGGTCAATATGGGTTTAGTGAGGCAGCCGTATCGCGCGATGCATCGTGCACTCGTTCGCGAGCGATACGGCGGTTGCTGGTTAAAATTTATTTGGCGCCGGCTTCATACCACTGGGCGATGGTTGCCCGTTCCGCATCGGTAATATTGGTCAGGTTCCCCAACGGCATCAATTTTTGCTGTACGACTTGCTGGTAAATCAATTGCGCCTTGGCCTTGACTTGCTCCGGTTGCTCCAGCAGCAAGCCCTTGGCCGGTGTCGGCATCAGCGTGGGCTTGGACGAGTGGCACTGGATGCAGCGCGCCTGCACCACTTGCTGTACCTGCGCCAGGTCGGGCGTTGCGCTCACTGCGGCGGAGGGCACCGCAGCGTTGGCGGCGCCGGCACTGCTGCCGGCGGTGGCTGCCACCGGCACCGGTTCCACCGGCTTGGGCGCGATCCAGGCCGCCACGCCTGCCAGTATCACGATGGCAATTGCAGGGTAGGCAAAATTATTGTTGCCCTTGTGGCGCAGGATAAAGAATTGGCGGATGAAAACCGCAGCCACCATGATCATCACCAGCACCAGCCAGTTATGCGGATGGGCATAGGTCATGCTGTAGTGGTTGGACAGCATCGCAAACAATACCGGCAGCGTGAAATAGGTATTGTGTACGCTGCGCTGCTTGCCGCGCTGGCCGTGCACGGGATCGACCGGCTCGCCGGCCTTCATCGCCGCCACCACTTTGCGCTGGCCGGGGATAATCCAGAAGAACACGTTGGCGCTCATGATGGTCGCGATCATCGCACCTATGATCAGGAAGGCCGCGCGGCCGGAGAACAGATGGCAGGCGCCCCAGGCTGCGGCAACCACAAAGGCGACTACCAGCACCGACAACAATTTTTCATTTTTGCCGAACAGCCGGCACAACAGGTCGTACACGACCCAGCCGAGCGCCAGGAAGGCCAGCGCCAGCACCACCGCGACGGTCGGCGTCAGGTTGGCGACACTGGGGTCGATCAGGTAGGTTTTCGCGTTAAACAAATACACCAGCGAAAACAGACTGAAACCGGACAGCCAGGTGCTATACGATTCCCAGTAAAACCAGTGCAGCTCATCCGGCAGTTTGGGCGGTGCGCCCAGGTATTTTTGCGGATTATAAAAGCCGCCGCCGTGCACGGCCCATAGCTCGCCGCCGACGCCTTGCTGCTTCAGCTTTTCGTCCGTAGGCGGTTTCAGGCTGTTGTCCAGCCATACAAAATAAAACGACGAGCCTATCCAGGCGATGGCGACGATCACGTGCAGCCAGCGCAATAGCAGGTTGGCCCAATCCAGCAAATATGCTTCCATTGAAATGCTCCAAAAACTTGCGATAGGGGATGCCCGCAAAGGCTCACAGCAAAATGCGCGCCATCCGGCTATCGGTGTGGGTAGGTAGGTGGTGTTTGTGCGCGTCAGCTGCCGCGGTAGGTGGAATAACTCCACGGCGTGACGACCAGCGGCACGTGATAGTGTTGCGTCGCGTCCGACACGCCAAAGCGCAGCGTCACCAGCCCCAGGAAACTCGGCTCGGGCAGCTTGACGCCCAGTTTGCTGAAATAGCTGCCGACCTCAAAGTCCAGCTCATAGACGCCGGCCTCCATCGAGTCGCCTTCCAGCAGCGGCTGATCGCAGCGGCCGTCGGCGTTGGTGTGCACCGAGCGCAGCGCCAGCCTTTGTCCATCCTTGATACGGTACAGTTGCACGGCGATACCCTGGCCGGGTTTGCCGTGGGCGGTATCCAGTACATGTGTAGTTATACGTCCCATCCTGATTCCCTCATGATTTAATCAAATTTGCATTAGTGGGAAAAATACTGAGGGAATTGCTGAAAGCAAAGCACTCCCCTCGCTGTGATGTTCCTATTCAATGCAAATCAAAAAGAAAACACTAGCTTTGGGGTATCTCTATCCATCTGCTGTCGGGCCGGCATGGCGTCGGCTGTTCGAGACTGTGTAGAGCTGCCTTCTATTATCGGAGTGTCTTAGGGCAAGCCTGCGGTTTGCCTTAAAAATATTGACGACAAAAATAATTCAATATTGTTGACAATCTTATGCCCGCGAAAACACTCGTGTCAAATGAATTTTGTGCGGAAAACGCAAAAATAGTTGCTGTGCTGCGGAAAAGCCATGAACTTTTGGATTTGACGCAGGCATTTTGTGGTTTTTTGGTAAAGCCTGTCTACAAATTTCCTTGCAATTGTCGACAATTTGAATTTTAATAGTCAACAAAGTTAATCAAGAAATGCTGACAAAATGAATGAGCCAGTCAAGTTAGCCGTGGTCCAGACGGCTGCCGCAGACAATGCAACGAATGCCGAAGAGCGCATGTATCGCGAAATCTACGATGCCATCATGGAGCATCGGCTGCCGGCACGCACCAAGCTGGCCGAGCAATCGCTCGGCGAGATCTACAAGCTGGCGCGCCACGGCGTGCGCAAGGTGTTGAACCAGCTGGCGGCCGATGGCCTGGTAGACCTGGAGCCGAATCGCGGCGCCTTCATCGCCAGCCCCAGCGCCAAGGAAGCGCAGGACATGTTCGACCTGCGCCAGGCGCTGGAACAGATGGTGATAGAAAAAGCGATGGACGGCGCCAATGCGGTGGACACCAAGGTCTTGCGGGAGATGGTGGAGCGCGAGCGCGCCGCCTATATGCAGGGCGACCGCTCGCTGTGGATACGCCTGTCGGCGAATTTCCATATAGAGCTGGCCAAGCTGAGCGGCAATGATCTGCTGGTGGAGATGTTGCGCCGCCTGGTGTCGCGCACCACCTTGCTGATCTCGACCAACGACACGCCCGGCAACCAGCCATGCTCCTTCGACGAGCACCTGAAGGTGATCGAGGCGATCGAGCAAAACGACAAGCCGGCGGCGCTGCAGGAGATGGCGGATCACTTGCAGCAGTGCTCTTGCCGCACCCCGCAAAAAAGTGACAAGGGCTTTGATCTGCGCGCGGCGCTGGGCAAGTCGCGCCCGGCGAAATAAGCCGCCGTGCCTATCAACCGGATGAACAGAATAATGACGCCAGCAAAAATGAACAGCAATTATCCCAGGGACCTGATCGGCTACGGCCGCGATGTGCCGCATGCGGAATGGCCGCAACAGGCGCGCATCGCATTGCAATTTGTGTTGAACTACGAAGAGGGCGGAGAGAATTGCGTGCTGCACGGCGACCGGTCTTCCGAACAATTCCTGTCCGAGATTGTAGGCGCCGCCGCCTATGAAGCGCGGCACATGTCGATGGAATCGATCTACGAATACGGCTCGCGCGCCGGCGTGTGGCGCATCTTGCGCGAGTTTGAGCTGCGCGGCCTGCCGCTGACGGTGTTCGGCGTTGCGATGGCCCTGCAGCGGCATCCCGAATTGACCAGCGCCTTCGCCGAGCTAGGGCATGAAATTGCCTGCCACGGCCTGCGCTGGATACATTACCAGCATATCGACGAAGCGGTGGAGCGTGAGCACATGCAGCAGGCGGTGGCGATTTTCCGCGAGCTGACCGGCAGCGCGCCGCTGGGCTGGTATACCGGCCGCGATTCGCCGAACACACGCCGGCTGGTGGTCGAACACGGCGGTTTTGCGTATGACTCCGACTACTACGGCGACGACCTGCCGTTCTGGACCGACGTCAGCCTGGCGGACGGCAGCAGCAAACCGCACCTGGTCGTGCCTTATACGCTGGACAGCAATGACATGCGCTTTGCGACGCCGCAAGGCTTCAATACCGGCGAGCAATTCTATCAATACCTGAAAGACAGCTTCGACGTGCTGTACGCCGAGGGCGACCCCGACGGCCTGAACGCACCGAAGATGCTGTCGATAGGCATGCACTGCCGCTTGCTGGGGCGCCCCGGCCGTTTCCTGGCTTTGCAACGCTTCCTGGATTATGTGCAGTCGCATGAGCAGGTCTGGATCTGCCGCCGCATCGATATCGCCAATCACTGGATGGAAAAACATCCGTACGTCAATCACAAGGGACAAGCATGAATCACACTTTCTCCCTGGCCGAACTGAATACGGTCAGCCCCGCCCGGTTTGTTTCCATCCTGGGCGGCATCTTCGAACATTCGCCGTGGGTCGCGGAACGGGCCCTGGCGCATCGCCCCTTTGCATTGGTACAGGACTTGCATACGGCGATGGCAGAGGCCGTGCGCAACGCCGACGAGGCGACCCAGCTGGCCCTGATACGGGCCCACCCGGAGTTGGCGGGCAAAGCGGCAGTGAGGGGGGAATTAACCGAGGAGTCGACCCGCGAGCAAAGCGGTGCGGGCCTGAACCAATGCAGTGCGGAGGAATTCAATTTGCTGCAAAAATTGAATGCGGACTACAACGAAAAATTCGGTTTCCCTTTTGTGATCGCGGTACGCGGTCACGACAGGCATAGCATCATCCAGCATTTCAGCCGCCGCCTGTCGTCCGACCGCGCGACCGAAATGCATGAGTGCCTGGAACAAATTATCAAGATAGGCGGCTTCCGCCTGGCGGACTTGGTGACGCAGTAAAGAGCTTTCGTCATACATGGCTGGTGCTTTGTCGGCAATATCACGAGATATGAGATGGAGTTTGAAAACCGCAGTCGTCATAAGTGCCTGCGTGTCTGAAAATGCTAGCGGCTTCAAAAAAATTGGTGTTTTTCACCATAGCGGTGGTTTGTTCTCTTAGTAGCAAAAAAATTATTAGAGCTATTTCAACGGCTGAGCCGGGAATCTTTCCTGGTCCAGGCAAACTTGTGTCCAACCTTAGGGGAGATTTAATGAGCATCATCACGAAGAAGCGCGCAGCACAGGCAGTCTTGTTGGGCCTCACAGCATGTAGCCTGGTACAGGCGCAGGCTGCGGAGTGGAGCGATACGGCGATCAGCTGGCGCCATGGCAATACCTTTGCGGAGCCGTTCAATCCTAACGACATCAGCAAGAATATTTTTGCGCTGACCCATGTCAGCGGCTATAAATACGGCACCAATTTCTTCAACCTTGACCTGCTGCAGTCCGATAGCAAGGATCCGGGTTCGCCTACGTCTACCGCCGGCGCGCAGGAAGCCTATCTGGTCTACCGCAATACGCTGGATATCGGCAAGATACAGGGCAAGGACATCAAGTTCGGCCCCATTCGCGGCGTCGGCGTGACCCTGGGCTTCGACTGGAATACCAAGAATGACGTCGGCTACAACTCCAGGAAACGCATGCTGGTCGCCGGCCCGACCTTGATGTGGGACGTGCCCGGCCACCTGAACACCAGCATCCTGATACTGAACGAAAGCAATGCGCCTTCCTTCATTCCTAGCCGCTATACCTATAAGACCCATCCCATGCTGACGGCGGACTGGGGCATCCCTCTGGGAGAAAAATTTGCGTTCGAGGGTTATGCCAATTTCATCGCCAGTAAAGGCAAGGATGAAGTGGGCAACGATACCGTGGCGGAAACCAATATCGACATGCAGGTCATGTACGACGTCGGTTCGCTGATGGGTGCCGGCAAGAACACTTTCCGCATCGGCGTCGAGTACCAATACTGGAAGAACAAGTTCGGCAACTCCGCCGCGACCACCGGCAACAAGGGGCAAACTGCCAAGACACCGATGGTGCGCGCCGAATATCACTTCTAATAGGGAATTCAGACTTACCACGTCATTCCCCTGTATCCCTGTAGGGAGGGAGTCTTGCCTTGCAAGGCAAGACCGTTGCGCAGGCAAGCAGCATGCTGCTTGCAACCCCTGCTGCACCGCGAAAGCGGGAATCCATTTTTGCATTTGATATGCCTCCGGCCAGCCTGGAGGTAGTGAGCAATAAAAAAACCGCATGGCAACATGCGGTTTTTTGTCGTGCGGGCAATGCAGGTTCAGCGGGATTGTTGCGCGTACTCTTCCAGCTCGTCCAGCCATACCTGCTTTTGTTCCGGCGTCGCGAAGGAAGCGCAGAAGCCGTTCCTTGCCAGTTGCACCAGTTCAGCGCGGCTCAGGTCCAGCGCTTCGGCGGTAGCGATGAAGTTGGCATTCATATAGCCGCCGAAGTAGGCGGGGTCGTCCGAGTTGATCGTGACGCACAGGCCGGCCCGCAGCATGCGCGCCAGGTTATGTTCGCTCAGGTCGTCGACCACGCACAGTTTCAGGTTGGACAGCGGGCAGACCGTCAGCGGCATCTGGGTCCTGGCCAGTCTTTGCATCAAGGCCGCGTCTTCTTCCGCGCGCACACCGTGGTCGATGCGTTCCACCTGCAGGATATCCAGCGCGCCGTGGATATACGCCGGCGGGCCTTCCTCGCCGGCATGGGCCACCAGGTGGAAGCCCAGTTCGCGTGCCTGGGCGAATACCCGCGCAAATTTTTCCGGCGGATTATCGACCTCGGCGGAATCCAGTCCCACGCCATTCCACAGGTCGGTGTACTGCTCCCGCAAAGGCAGTGCCGCATTGAGCGTCTGCATCGCATCTTCCTCGCTCAGGTGGCGCAGGAAACACAGGATCATGCTGCTGGAAAATCCATGTTCCTGCCTGGCCTGGCGCAAGGCGCGGGCGATGCCGGCGAACACGGTTTCCGCGCTGACGCCGCGCGCGGTATGGGTTTGCGGGTCGAAGAACAATTCCACGTGGCGCACCCGATCCGCCAGCGCGCGTTGCACGTAGGCCATCGTCAGGTCGTAAAAATCCTGCTCGGTCAGCAATACCGCCGCACCCGCATAGTACAAATCCAGGAAGGATTGCAGGTCGGTGAAATTATAGGCAGTGCGAATTTCCTCGACGCTTGCATAAGGCAATTTGACGCCATTGCGCTGCGCCAGCGCAAACATCAATTCCGGTTCCAGCGAGCCCTCGATATGCAGGTGCAGTTCGGCCTTGGGTAGATCACGGATGAAATCCTGTAGTGCGGTAGTCATGTAGGGCTCAATTCTTTGCGGGGCCGTGTATCGGCCAATGTGTCTAGTGTACGTGCCTCAGACCACAGTTGCAATAATTGTGCCGCCACCGCTACGGCGATGACTCCGGGTTCCTTGCCGTTGATTCCCGGCACGCCTATCGGGCATGTCATGTCCGCCAATTTTGCGGCGGCGATGCCGCGCTCCTGCAGGCGGCGTTCAAAATTGACGCGCTTGGTTTGCGAGCCTATCAGGCCGAACCAGGCGGCGTCATCGCGCCGCAGAATATGTTCGGACAGGCGCAGGTCCAGCCCGTGATGATGGGTCATTACCAGGTAATAGCTGCCCGCCTCGGCATCGGCGATCACGGCTTCCGGCACGTCGGTGTCTTCGGTGCAGACATTGGCCGGGAGATGGCGGGGAAAAAGGTGGTCGCGTTCATCGACCCAGCTGATGCGGCAGGGCACTTGCGCCAACACCTGCACCAGCGCCGCGCCGACATGGCCGGCGCCGAACAGATACAGGTGCGGCAACTTCGGCAGGTTGAGCCGGTACTGCTGCATTCTTGCCGCAAATTCGGCATCGCTCAGCTGATCCAGCCTCTCCAGCGCGATCTGCACCACGCCGCCGCAGCATTGCCCCAGACTGGGGCCGAGCGCCAGGCGTTCGGTGCGCGGCACCGATACCGGCTGAGCGGCCAGCGGTTCCGCCAGCCACAGGCGGGCCATCGCCAGTGCCTTCCACTCCAGGTGGCCGCCGCCTATCGTGTCGAACTGCGTCTCCGGCGTGACCAGCATGCGGCTGCCCTTGGTGCGCGGCGTGGAGCCGGCCGCATCAATAATCGATACCAGCACCGCATGGCGTTCACGCGGCAGCTGCATCAAGCCGGCATACCAGTCCAGCGGGCTGATGGCGTGCGTGCTGCGGTGGGCGATATCTGGGGTAGTCATGGTTGCACGGCGGAGTTTGGACAAATTGACGATAGCATGTGGCTGCGGAGGCGGCATACCGGCCGGATGATGTCGCTTATTCACGCATGGCAATGTCGTCGTTTTAATTTTAGTTGCTTATTGAAATATTGCCAATTTTGCAGAAATTGGACGAAATTACCGGGGGATATTGGGGCCGCCTTTGCCGGTACGGGCCGTAGCGGTTTCGGCCTCCGCCGCGGAAAAGGAGCCGGTTTCTGACATCCGGGAAAATGTCTTCGTTGCCGTGTTTGATCCATTTACGCGACACCGGCAATGCGAAAGCCACCAATACAGGCAAAAAGCGGTATATTGGAGACCAGACTTAACAGCAAATTTGCCCTCACGGAATTCAGATGGAACACCTCAATCCCAAGCAAGCCGCAGAATACCTGCAAGCCCATCCTTCAGCCTTATTGATAGACTGCCGCAGCGAAATAGAATTCCTGTTTGTCGGCCACCCGACCGGGGCGATCCATGTCGCCTGGAATGACGGGCAGGACTGGGCCGTCAACCCCCGCTTCGTGCCGGACGTGAAAAAAATCGTCGGCAACGGCGACCGGGCGATACTGTTGATCTGCCGCAGCGGCAGCCGTTCGGTGACGGCGGGCGAGGCGCTGGAAGCCGAAGGCTTCCAGAATGTGATCAATGTGCTGCACGGCTTTGAAGGCGACCTGAATGCCGAACACCGGCGCAGCACCGTCAACGGCTGGCGCTTTGACGGCCTGCCGTGGGGCCAGTGCTGAATCCATCCCGCAGCGCCCGGCATCACCCCTGATACTTGAAAGGCGACCCATGAAACGCAGCTGTTGCCTGTTGCTGTTGTCTACGCTGTGCCAGCTTGCCGGCGCGGAAAAGTTGCCGTATCAGATCAGGCGCATCGATAGCGGCACGATCGCTTACGAAGGACAGATCAGCAAGGGCAGCCGGCAGCATTTGCTGCGCTATCTGAACGACGCAACCAGCACGCTGATCGTGACCTCGGAAGGCGGCAGCGCAGAAGAGGGCATGCTGATCGCGGAAGAACTGCGCAAAAGAAATATCCGCCTGATCGTCGAGAAATACTGCATGTCCAGCTGCGCCAATTACCTGTTCCTGGCCGCGCAGCAGAAGTCGGTGAATCCGAACAGCCTGATCGGTTTTCACGGCGCGCCGCTGGGTAGCCTGCCCGAAGAGAAGGAGAGGGAATTCCAGCTGGGAAGGCTGAACAGTAGATCCATGAAAGGCGAGGGCTTGCAGGCTTACCTGGACAGGCTGGCGGTCAGGGAGCTGGAGTTTTTCGCTGAGATCGGCGTCGACCGCAGCCTGTACCGCGACGTGGACCGGGTGATACTGGCGGCCGTGTCCAGCAAGGACAAGGCGCTATCCTTGCAGGGAAAATTGACGTTGAAAACCCGGGCGCGCCAGTGGCAGTTCGGCGTCAGCGACCGGGATTTGGACCAGCTGGGGCGCAAGATGTCCGAGCTGGACAAGAAGAAGATCCGGTACACCGTGCAAGGCGAGATAGACCGCGCCGGCACGGCGCCGAATACCGCTTATTTTCCCAGCCGCGCCACGCTGGAAAAATACGGCGTGATGGGAATCGGGAATTATCCTTATCCGGCCAATAATGCGGAACTGAAAAAACTGGTCAGGAATGTGTTTGATGACGGCGTAAAAATCATTGCTGATTTTGCCACGCCGGAGAACCCGGCCGGCTAGCTCATCCGGCCCGGCAAGATGTTATTGAAGCTGCAGCATCGCCCTCTAGTGCAGCAATACCGACTGTGCCATATAGGAATCGAACTGGCCCAGGAAATCGTCGATTTCTTCCATGCTGGGCTCCGTCGCGATCAGGTCGGATACATCCTTGCGGAAGTTCAGCGCCTGCGGGCCGCCGATAAACCATTCGCGGCGCACCGCCTTGTCCGTAATTTCATAGCCGCCAAAACGTAGCGCGTCGTGGTCAGCGTCGGCACCGTATTCCACCACGCTGTATTGCTCGCTATTGTAGATGAGGTTCATGTTCAATCCTTTCCGATACCAGGCTGGGGGCAGCTATTAATAGTCTTGACCCAGACATGGTGCTGACAAGAAGGAATTTCAAGTATTTTCAAAGCCGGAAAACACTCCCCTTCAGCAATAATTACGGTAGGGCAATCACATTACTTAAGTGATTCTTTGCTGTATTTGACGGTTGTTTGCAATTTAGCGTTCATTTCATACACGGCGTCCCGCTGGCATGGATGATCTGGCATTCATCTACACTGAGACTTTTCATTTACCCTCCGTCCCGGCAAGGGGACCCAGGGGCAGTCCCGGATAGCATCGGGACTCTGTCACTAGAGCTTCATGCTTCAGCTTAGTTCATGTTAGCGCCGGTTGTCCGGTATTTCGGTGCGCCATGTCACTCGCTGCATGTCCCCGGACTAAAGGGCGGGCCTACAGATGAATTTCTTCCACGAGTTTCAGCCAGCCGTCGTAGGGGGGCTGGGACAGGAATTGACGGATATTGTCCAGATGCTCACTGCCGGCCACGCTGATCGCCAGCAGCCCCGGCCGGCGCCGCAAGACGCGATTCAGGGTGACGCGCATGGCCAGGTTGCCTATGCAGCACATGCAGCCGGGAGCGATGCGCTGGATGTGCAGTGACGGCGACGGATTCAATACAGCCTGCCCGGCCGGCAGGCCTTCGAGGATCACTTCGACCTTGACCGAAGCGGAACGAGGGCGGGAAGCAAACCGGTCGGCGATGGCGGTTTCTCTTGCAAGATAGTCACCGCCGCTGACCAGTACGACCGGGGTCATTCGCCGCGTTTGGCGTACTTCATCGATTCGACACCGAGCTGCTTCAGTTTGCGATACAGATGGGTGCGTTCCAGCCCGGTTTTTTCCGCCACCCGGGTCATGCTGCCGCCTTCCCTGTGCAGGTGGTATTCGAAATAGATGCGCTCAAACGCATCCCTGGCTTCACGCAGAGGCAGGTCGAAGGACAAGTTGGAAATATGGTTATTCGCAGTCGTCGGGGCAACGTTTTGCATGGGAGCAAAATGCCTGCTCTCATAGGCTGCCGGTGCGTTGGCAAAGCCGGGATTGGTGGCGATCAGGACTTCGTTCGGCACGGCACGCAAGCCCGGGCTGGCGGGGCGCGGGGTTTCCACATTGCGGGTCAGCCCTTGCTGTACCGCTTTCAATAATTTTTGCAAGGCTATCGGTTTTTCAAGGAAGTTGAGGGCGCCTATGCGGGTCGCTTCGACCGCGGTATCGATCGTCGCATGGCCGGACATCATGATGACGGGCATGGTCAATACCCCGTCGCGCTGCCATTCTTTCAGCAAGGTAACGCCGTCCGTATCCGGCATCCAGATATCCAGCAGCACCAGATCCGGGCGCGATTCCAAGCGGGCTTCGCGCGCCTGCTGGGCGTTTTCCGCCAACTGCACCACGTGGCCTTCATCGCCCAAAATCTCCGAGAGCAATTCCCGGATACCCATTTCGTCATCGACGACCAATATGTTTGCCATAAATCTACCCTATTAAATTCATCGCTATTGTCAAAATCTGCGCTTCTTTTGGGCTTTGGCGCCCTGAGTCAGACAGTCTTTCCAGTTTTTTTATTTGACAGCAGCAGGATTCAGAGACACGCAATCCGCCGGTAAATCGCAATTACCGGTGCATCAGGAATCCGGTGCTAACTTTAACAGCAAAATCGATACTTTTGCACCGTTTGTATCGCTACGATTTTGAATATCGATTCTACCGCCATGTTCATCTATGATTTTTTTGACCATAGGCAGGCCCAAACCGGTGCCGCGCGGCTTGGAGGTCGCATACGGTTCGAAAGCGCGTGTCAGGATTTTACTGCTGAAACCGGGGCCGTTATCGATGATGGACAAGCGCACGGCGGAGCGTCCCTCCTTGTCGGCACTGGTATACCGGACCACCTCGGTGGTGACGTCTATCTGCGGCACGAAGCCGGGCTTGGCATTGTCGGCGACGGCATCCTGCGCATTTTGCAGCAGATTATGGATCACTTGCCGCAACTGCGTGGCGTCGCCCATCACCGCCGGCAGGCCCGGCGCCAGGGTGACGCGGATCGCATCCCGCTCGTCGCCAGCCACATACAGGTGCAATACTTCGTCTATCAGCGCGCTCAGGTTCAGCGGCTTCAGCACGGCCGGCGGGGTCCGGGCGTAGTCGCGGAAATCGTCGACCATGCGTTTCATCGACGTCACCTGGTTGACGATGGTGGTCGTGCTCTTGTTCAGGATCGCTACATCGGCCTCGTTCAGCCTGTCCTGCAGCTTCATTTGCAGGCGCTCGGCCGACAATTGTATCGGCGTCAACGGATTCTTGATTTCGTGCGCGAGACGGCGGGCTACCTCGCCCCAGGCGATCGACCTTTGTGCAGAAATGATATTGCTGATGTCATCGAATACCACTACGTAGCCGGTGCCGGACGCCACCGGCAGGTGCGAGCCGCGCGCCAGCAGCGTGATGCTTTGTTCTTCGGTGTTATTCTTGTCGCCGCTATGCTCGGCGGTGTTGCCGGTCTGCACGCGCGGGATTTCTATCTGCTGCTGCCAGTGCTGCTCGTTCTCGTTTTCACCGCCGGCCGCCGACTGCGCATGCTGTTCCGAAAAGGCCTTGTCGATCGCCGTCGCAAACGCCTGCATGCCTTCGATTTCAGTCAGGGCCTTGCCGATATCGCCTTCCAGGCTGCGCTGCAGTATGCGTTCCACCGATTCGTTGCAGGTCACCAGATGGCGGCTCTGGTCCAGCACCATCACGCCGGCCGACATATTGGCCAGCACCGACTCCAGATAGGCCTTGGCGGTTTCCAGTTCATTGCGGTTCTTTTCCACCGTTGCCCGCGCGTCGGATAATTGCCGGGTCATCGTATTGAAGGACTGGGTCAGCGTGCCCAGCTCATCCGACGTGGTGACGATGGGGCGCGGCGACAGGTTGCCTTCCGCCACCGCCTTGGTGCCTTCCGCTAGCAGCAGCAAAGGCCTGGCGAGCTCGCCCGAGATCATGAAGGCGCTGCCTATCGCGGCAAAAATGGCCAGCAGCAGCGTCAGCGTCAGCGTGTACAGATACATTTTCCGCAAGCTGGCACGGCTGCGCGAACGGATTTCATATTCGCTGGCCGCATTTTGCAGGGACTCCGCATTGGCCGCCAGCTCTTTGGGGACCGGGTTGATCAGTTGCAGGTAGAAGTTGTCATTTTGCAGCGATAGTCCGATACCGGATGTTTGAATGGCAATCACGACCCGTGAGCGCAAGACCGTCGGCGCCTCGGTGATCAGGGCGGCCGCGCTCGCGTCCCGGCGGCCGGTGTCGCCGGTGTTGGTGGCCTGTGCGGAGGTCTCAGGGTTGCCCTCGGTGGCCGCATAGACGCGCGCCGTGCTGGCTTGCCTGATCATCGCGGAGGTCGGGATTTCCGGCAGCAGCGCGCGCACGTTGGCACTGGCGGAGGCGATCACGCGGCCCCTGCTGTTGACGATGATGGCGTCCTGCACCTGCATTTGTTCGCGCAGGCGGGACAGGTGGATGGCCATCGACGCCTCGGACGGCTCCGATAATTGCGAAGCCATATTGCGCGCCTTGCCTTGCAGGTCCGCCAGGGAAAGCTCCAGCGCACTGCGGCCCAGGTTGAAGCCAGATTCCAGCGCCGATTCTATCTTGACGTCGAACCAGGATTCGATCGAGCGGCTGACGAATTGCACCGACACCACATAGATGACGGCGCCCGGCACGATGCCGACCAGCGCAAACAGCAACACCAGCCTGGTCATCAGGCGCGAGCCGAATTCCCTGGAGCGGTAGCGTTTGAACAAGCGCCACAACAGCGTGGTTACCATGAACAGCAGCGCGCAGGCGATCAGGGCATTGGCGCCGGCCAGCCAGACATAGTATTGTTCCAGGCGGGATGAGTTCTCCGATGCCGACATCAAAAAGAACAGCAGGATGCCCATCACGCCGCTGCCGATAATCAGCGCGTACCGCAGGATTCTCGTCACTTCTCGTCCGCCTTGAAGGTAAAGCGCTTCCAGTCGGACGATAATCGCCAGTCACTGTTGTTTAAAGCATTGATCAGAAAGGGTTGCTTGGGCACCTGGTTGATGTCCAGTTTCAGGCGCACCGCCGCATTATAGGTAGCGCCATTGGTCAGCGCGGCTTTTTCTGCCACTACCCAGCGGCTCGGCCTGAGCACGGTGCCTATCGCCTCTTCCAGCGTAGGGAAGCTCTGTTGCAGGTTGCCGCTGGTCAAGGACGTATATTGGCGAGTCCAGACGTTGTAGCCTATTTTGACCGTCTGCGAGGAATTGATCGCTTTCTCGTCAAACCAGTACCAGCGCGGCCGGGTCAGCTCCACCTCGGTTGTGAAATACATGGGAATGCCGCGGGTGATGGCTTCTTCCAGCGCGTGGCTGAGTTCAAATGAGAAGCTCGCGACTATCCGGTAGCCTTCGTCGCTGGACTCTATCCTGGCCGACGTCACTTCGGCAGTGGCTGCATGCGCCGGTGCTTGCAACAAAAGCAGCAGGGTCAGCATGCAGGACATCAGCAAATAAACAGGGCGTCTGATCATATGGTAATGAAAAGGCGTTGTATCCGTAGTAAGAAAAGGATTGATATGACCGCCATCATATCTTGAAAGTTGCATCATGCCCGTTTTTGGAACAATGCATAGAACAAACCGTCGTGATCGTTGTTGCCATCCGACGTCGGCAATAGCTGGCCGGGGGCGTCCAGCCGGATGGCCTGATGACGGTTGGCGAACGCCGCCGCCTGCCCTTCGGACTCCAGCGGCCAGATCGAACAGGTCACCAGCAACAGCTTGCCGTCCGGTTTCAGCATGCTCCACAGATTGTCCAGGATGCGGGTCGACAGCGCCGCCAGTTGGGTCGCGTCCGATTTGCGGCGCAACCAGCGTATGTCCGGATGGCGTCTGACAATGCCGGACGCCGTGCACGGAACGTCGGCCAGGATGCGGTCAAACTGCTGCCCGTCCCACCAGTTGGATTTGCTGGCGTCGCCGGTCTTCAGCGTGGCGGACAGGCGCAGCCGGTCCAGGTTTTCCTGGATGCGGGTCAGGCGCTTGGGATCGGAGTCCAGTGCAGTCAGGTGCAGGTCGGCAGACTCCAGCAAATGCCCGGTCTTGCCGCCGGGAGCGGCGCAGGCGTCCAGCACCCGCATGCCGTCGGCCACGTCCAGCAACGGCGCCGCCAGCTGGGCGGCCGCATCCTGCACCGATGCGTGGCCCAGGTCAAAGCCGGGAATCTGGTGCACCGGTACCGGCTTGGCCAGGCGTATTGCATCCGGGCCGATCTGGCTGGCGCCGATCTGTTGTGCCTCCAGCGCCTGCAAATATTCGGCGACCGAAGTCTGGCAGCGATTGACGCGCAAGGTGAGCGGCGGCGGCAGGTTGCCTGACCGTAAAATCGCCTGCCAGTCCTTCGGATAGGCTGTCTTGCACTGGTCTATCCACCAGGTCGGATAATTCCATAGCGCGGCCGGCTGTTTTAATATTGTCGTTGTCAATTCATCCTGTTCGCGCAGGAAACGGCGCAGGATGGCGTTCACCATGCCCTTGGCATGGGCCATGTGCGGATTGGAGGAGGCTGCCGTCACCGCCTGGTCGACCACCACAAAGGCTTCGTACGGCAAATCTTCATCGCCAACCTTGATAATTAGCGTCAGCGCGCAGCATAGCAAGCCGTACAGCAATGCCGGCTCGGGCGCCTTGCTGGTCATCGCGGTCAGCAAGGCATCCGCCTGGCCGACCTGGCGCATGGTGCGATAGGAAATATCCTGGATGGCGCCGCGCGCCTGCGGCGACGCACTATTCTGCTCAAAAACCTTGGCGAGCGCTTGCGGCAAAGCGGTGCCCTCCAGCACATAGGCTACCGCTTGCGCTGCCCCCAACAAGCTGAAGGCGAGGGAATCGGGTTTGACCTCAATCGCCTTGAAATCGGCGGGAGCAGGTTTGGAGATGGTTTTTCTGGATGGCGGCAACATAGGGCTACGGGGCGTGATACATAAAATACAAGAATCGGAAAGCAAGCGTACCGGAGGCATCACAATACTACGCACAGTCTCCCCCGGTCCGTTTTTTGGAGGCAAATCCAAATACACGTTGTATGGCTACATCAATGATGCAAACCTTGCTTTATTTTGGTTTCAATGCAGATTTCCCCCGGCTCCAGCCTGCGATGCAGCCGGTTAGTGCCTGGTTGTTGCCAGTTTGATACCCAGCGCGACAAAGGCGCTGCCGACCACACGTTCCAGCCACAGCTTGACCCGGGGATTACGACCTGCACGGCGCGCTAGTGTACCAGCCAAAAAGGCTGTTCCGCTGTTCCACACCGTGCTCATTGCGACAAAAGTCGCTCCCAGCAGCAAAAATGCGACGGTTTTGTGGGGTGCATCGGACCGCACAAATTGCGGGAAAAATGACAAAAAGAACAAGACGACCTTGGGGTTGAGGATATTGGTGACCACGGCTTGCCAGAAAACCGTTTTCAGCGGGCGTACATCCTTCATGACCGGAGCGTCGGTGGGCCGTATCGGCTTGGCCAGCGCCATGCGTATGCCCAGGTAAATCAGGTAGGCGCCGCCGGCCAGCTTGATCAGCGTAAATGCCATGGCCGAGGTCGCCAGGATGGCGGTCAGGCCGAATGCCGATGCGAGGCAGTGGAACAGGCAACCTACCGAGATGCCCAGCGCCGACACCAGGCCGGCGGCCCGGCCCTGGGCCACGCTGCGGCCTATGATATAGGCGGTGTCCGGGCCGGGGGTCGCATTCAAGAGTAGCACGGCCGCGCAAAACAGGCCGAAATTGACGATGCCAAAGCTGTTCATGATCGAATTTCCAGGTTGCACTATCGGAGGAGGGGACCGCCCCGATTTTACCTTGAGTCCCCGTGGCTGCAGCGGCGGCCGGACAGGATCAGGCGGCGGCTTCGGGCATTAGATGCTGTTGCTGCAGCCAGCAGCGCGCATCGTCGAAGACGCGGCCCGCATCCAGTTCATTGAATATCTCATGATAAAAGCCTTCATAGAAATGCGCGGTGGCGACCGATGACGCCAGTTGCGCAAAAAAATCCCGGCTACCGGCCGGATCCACCAGGCGGTCATCTGCGGCCACGATCAGCAGCACCGGGATTTTCAGGCGCGTCGCATGCTCGGACGCATAGGCGATGGATTTCAGCATGCTGCCCAGCAAACGGGCGCTGATCTTGGGGTGCACCAGCACATCGTTTTGATAGGCGATGACGACCTCCTTGTCATGCGACAGGTAGCGGGTTTTCAGGCCGTTGCCGATGCCCACCCCGGGTATCAGCGCGGTGGCCGCTTTCAGCAGCAGCCTCTGGATGGCGGACATGCGCAGCGCCAATGCCGGCGAAGACAGGATCAGGCCGCGCAGCGGCGCCAGGCCGGCAGTGGCAAAGCGGGCCGCGAACAGGCCGCCCATGCTATGCCCCAGCAATAAAGGCGGGGCCGACAATTGGCGTGAAAAGTCATTCACTACCAGGCGCGCATCGCGCAATATGGCCTCTTCATCGGGAACATCGCCGCGCGCGCCGCCGGACTTGCCGTGCCCGCGATGGTCGTAGGTCCTGACCACGAAACCCAGCGCATTGAAGAAGCGCGCCACATGCGCGTAGCGGCCGCAATGTTCACCCAGGCCGTGCATGATGACGATGCCGTCACGCACCGGCGCGGTCTTCTCGCAGGACAATTGCCCAGGCAGCGGCCAATCCCTGATAAACAGGGACGTGCCGTCTATGGTTCTTAATTGAAATTCAGTCGTATCCTCTATATGGGACGTCATTAGACGCCCCACATCACATCACGCTGCATCTTGTGGGCGGCATGCAGCATTTCCAGCAAAGGATAAGCGCGGGCGGAAAAGCTGACGGGCTCTATCCTTTCGTGTTCGTTGTCGTCGACGGTATCGTTGTGGTGGACATCGATATCCCTCTGCACGATCTGCGACACAGGGTGCGTCTTGCTTTCGTTGATGGCGGCTTCAATGATCCTGATCGCACCTTCAGTTTCTTCTGACGTGATAACGCCTATTTCCACATCCTTGTGAAGTAACTCCAAAATTCGACGCGCATGCTCTTTATACATCGTGACTTCGGCGGCAGCTTTCGATTTGAAAGTGATTAACATGAAACCAACTCCTTATTTTCATTGTTCGAGTAATAGCATGACCTGTTCCTTTGTCCGCATCCAGAATGCTGCAATGCACGCATTCCTGACGTCCGCACTGCGGCCCGGATCAACGGGGTCACTTTAATGATAATCCTAAAAGCCGTTTGCCGCAGAGCGGTAGCGAACAAACTCACGATTTTTTTCTTTACGATACAAATTGCTACTAAAACCAGGGTTGACCGTCACCCTCCTGAGGCAAGCAGCGGTAACATTGTAGGTTATCGCGCCTTTTGCAGGCAGGAAACCGGCAAGGCCACTGATTTGCAGGTGCAACATGGGCCAGGCCCGTCGTCCGGGCGGCAGTGCGCGCGTATTGCCGTTTATGCAATTTGCTCCAAGTACGACGCCGGGCTTACTTGGTAATAAACGATGTCATGAAGGTATCGATGGCATCGCGCGTGACCAGTTTTTCATTGCCCATGATGACCGCCTGGTATACCCACTGGTCGCTGGCTACAAACCGCGCCGCCAGCACTACCGCCTGGCCATTCTGCAAGCTGCCGCGCGCCTCTACATCATAGGAGCGGGTCTGCTTGCTGCCGTTGGTGGTCGCGGCGGAAGCTCCGGCCGATTTTTCGCTGGTGACGCGGCCATTGATGTTTTTCAACATGCCGTCTTTCATCCCTTCCAGCGCCGCCAGCGCTTGCGCGTTGTCCGGCAGTTTGGCGCTGCCGATCGCAAAGGTAGTGCCGTCCACGTCGGCGGCCATCATGTTCATGGTCATTTTGATACCATGCAGGTCGATCTGGCGCGAATAGGATGCGGGCTTGGCCGGCAGCAGCGCGGTATATGGCGCATCACTGCCGCGTACTTCGCGCCAGTCCAGTTTGGGTGAGCAGGCTGCCAGCGCCAGCACGGCGGCCGCCGCGGAAATTCCGCGTATCAAGGTGGTGTTTTGCACAGAGCTTGGGTTGATGGTCATAGTTGGCATACATTGTAAGCGATGCGGATCGCCGGCGGCTCTGGAGAAGCGCGGCACCGGCCCATTTATCGTCCGTAAATGCCGATCGGCCCCCGGATAGCGCGATTCATCGGAGGGCGATGGCGTCATCCAGCGCGTCTTGCTACAGTTTATCCAACAAATCAATGGGAGAATTGCGATGAAAAACACATCTGGCATGTCGGGCGACAGCATCATGGAACTGCTGCGCGAGGTTGCGGAGGCGTTCGCCGGCCTGGCGACCCATGCGGGGCGCGCCCTGATGCGCCTGCCGTTGCCGCGTCTGATGCTGATCTGCATAGGCCTGGCCTTCATGCTGACCATACTGCCGCTGGCGTTGATGCTGTTTATTCTTTTCCTGGGAGTAAAACTGGTGCTGCTGCTGGCGGTGCTGGCCGCCAGGAAGGCGCGCCGCCGGCCCTTGCCGCTTGGGCATTCGGGCGGTCAGCCGGGCGAATAAACATGAGCCAAAGCGACAGCAACCGCTTCCTGCCGCTCCTGCGCGAGATCGGCGAGACCATCGTTGTGCTCTGGTGGGCATTTTTCGATTGGCTGGCGCTAGTCTCTTGGCGCAACCTGGCGATCATCTGCGTCATCGTGGTGGTGCTGGCCGGGATGCTTGGTGCGCCGCAGGTGGCGGTCATGTTTGCCTTCCTGTCGTTCGGCGTCAAGGTGCTGGCGGGCGGCAAGCGCCGCGCCGACCTTGCCGCGGATGCGGCGATTACCCGCGCCAATGTGGAGGCGCTGGAAAGGCGCCTGCTGGAGGCGCAGATGGCCACGCTGCAGGCGCAGGTGGAGCCGCACTTCCTGTTCAATACGCTGGCGCTGATCGGCCAGCTGATAGAAACCGACCCGCCGCAAGCGGCCCGCATCCATACCCATCTGATCCAGTATCTGCGCTCGGCCTTGCCGCAGATGCGCGACCAGGGCGGCGGCACACTGGGGCGGCAGATAGAGTTGTCGCGCGCCTACCTGACCATCATGCAGGCGCGCATGCGGGATCGCCTCACAGTTGCGATTGAGTTGCCGGAGGGGCTGGCCGACGCGCCTTTTCCGCCGATGATGATACAGACGCTGGTGGAAAATGCGATCAAGCACGGGCTGGAGCCGAAAACCCAGGGCGGCCATATCGATATCCGGGCCAGCGTGCGTGATAAATTCCTGCATGTGGAAGTCATCGACAACGGCGTCGGCTTCAATTTGCATGCCGGCGACGGCATCGGGCTGGCAAATATACGCGAGCGCCTGAAAATGCTGTTCGGCGCCGGCGCGCAATTGATCATCGAAGCGCCGGCGCAGGGCGGCGCGTATACCTGCATTCGGGTGCCGTATCAAAAAAACGGGAGCCGCTGAAGCATGAGTGCTAAAACAATCACTGCGCTGATCGTCGACGACGAGCCGCCGATGCGCGAGCAACTGCGGGCCCGCCTGCGCGAAGTCTGGCCCGGGCTGATGATCGTCGGCGAAGCCGGCAACGGCATCGAGGCCGTTGCCCAGGCCGGCATGCTACGGCCGGACGTCGTGTTCCTGGATATACGCATGCCGGGGCAGAGCGGCCTGGAGGCGGCGCGGGTGCTGATGCAGCAGTGCCACATCGTGTTTGTCACCGCCTACGACGAATACGCGGTGCATGCGTTCGAGCAGGGCGCGCTGGACTATCTGCTGAAGCCGGTGGATGCCGAGCGGCTGCGCCGTACCTGCAGCCGCCTGCAGGACAGGATCGCGCAATTGCAGCGGGCCAGCGCTACACCGGAAAATATCGAGCAGTTGCTGAGCCAACTGGTGCAGCATGCGCAGGGCGGCGCGGGCAAGCGGGATTATTTGCGCTGGATACAGGCCAGCAGCGGCACCGCGCTGCGCATGATCAGCACGCGGGAAGTGCTGTTTTTCCAGTCGGACGAAAAATATACGCGGGTGCAGACCGAGCAGTCCGAGGTCTTGATACGCAAGACGCTGAAGGAGCTGGAGGATGAGCTCGATCCCTGCGAATTCTGGCGCATCCATCGTTCCACGCTGGTGCGGGTGGATGCGATTGTGGCGGTGACGCGGGATATGCGGGGCAGGCAGATGGTAACTTTGCGGAATCATGCGGAGCGGTTGGAGGTCAGCCGGAATCATTCGCATCTGCTTCAGCAGATGTAATTTCATGGCGTGAGGCGGGAAGGGCCTTGTCCACGAAAGACACGAAAAGCACGAAAAGCACGAAAACTATCTCGATCAGCTACATTGTTTTTTTTCGTGTCTTTCGCGTTTTTCGTGGACGATGCTTTTACTGCTTTGCAAATGGATAATTCCATCAACTGAGTGAGCCATGTTTCAATGCCGCACCGGCTGAAACGCCCTCACCGCAAAAGCCACACCCGTACACAGCATCACTATCCCCATCAAGATCTGCGGCGCTGGCGGGCTGCCGCGCAGGATGAACGCGTATAGCAGCGCGGACAGGGTTTCGAACACGATCAGCTGGCCGGCCAGGCTGGTGGGGAGTTTTTGGCTGGCGTAGTTCCATAGCAGCGTGCCCAGCCAGGAGGCCAGCAGGCCCAGGGTCAGCATCAGGCCGATGAAGGTCCAGGGGTGCGGGCCTAGCGGGTAGTCGTACGATTGGCTGCCGCTCAGATGCTGGTAGATGCCGTATGAGGCGAAGCCGAGCACGGCCATCGGCAGGGTTGCCAGGCCTTGTGCGGTGGCCCAGGTGGTGGAGCTGATGTGGGTATACACCTTCATGTAGCGGCTGTTCATGATCGGGTACCAGGTCCAGGCGGCGACTGCGATCAGCGCGACCAGGCCGCCTTTGGCGTACTCCGCCAGGCTGCGTTTGCCGTTCATATGGGCCAGTTCGCTGGCATTCACCAGCATCAGGCCGATAAAGATGATCAGCAAGGGCAGCGCCAGTTTTCTCCAGGCGATGGCGTCGCTCGCCTGGTGCGGCGACCAGTTGCTGCAGATCGCGATGACGACCGGCAGCGTGCCGATCAGCATGGTCGGCAGCGGCGCGTCGGCCAGCTGGATCGCGCTGGCCAGCGCGGCGTAGTAGATAAGGTTGCCTATCAGCGCCAGCTTGCCGGCCGCGCGCCAGTCCTGGCGGCGCAATTGGGCGATGCGTTTCCGGTCCAGCCAGGCCGGCACCAGCGCAATCAGGCCGAAGGCGATATAGCGGCCAAAAGACAGGATGGCGCCGGGGTAGTCGGGCAATAACAGGGGCGTGATAAACACCAGGCCCCACATCAGGCCCGCACCCAATGCGGCCAGAATACCGCCTAACATGGATTTTTACCGGGGATACAGCGAGTTTTTGATTTCATCACTTCACGCAGACTAGTACAGAATGTGCCGATTATGCGCGTGCGATCAAGTCCGGTCTTGTACCAATTTGCTGTTGGTATTGGGCCGGCGTGACGCCATATGCGCGTTTGAACCAGCGGTTCAGGTGGCTCTGGTCGGTCAGGCCTACCGCTGCCGCCGCGTCGGACGGCGTGTTGCGCTGTGTCAGCAGGTGCTTGGCCCTGGCGGCGCGGCGCGCCTGTATATATTGGTGCGGCGTCACGTGGTAAATCGCGGCAAAGCTGCGCACGAAGTGGAACATCGACAGACCGGCTTCCGCCGCCAGTTGCTCTATGCGCAGGCTCTGGTCCAGCTGGTCTTCTATGCATTCCAGCACGCGCTGCATCGCCAAGGTCCGCCGTTGCTGGCGGCTGCCGACCTGCTGCGGCAATTGCGCGTGCTTGCCGTAACGGGCGACCACGCCATCGATCAACCGCGTAAACGTGGACACAAAAGCCACATCGTCGCCGGCTTGCCACATCGTCTGGAAGGCCTGTCGGTAGGCTTCGGCGAGCAAAGGGTCGTGCACCGCCGCACACGGGAAAAAAGCCTCGGTGCCGGTCATTTCCAACAGGGTTTCCGGTTCTATGTACAGCATCTGGTAGGTCCAGCCGCTATCCACCTCGGCTTGCCCGGTATGCATTTCATCCGGATTCAGCAAGACTACGGTGCCTGCCGGTGCAATATGTTCCTGCCCCTGATAGCGGAAGCGTTCCACCCCGGCTTCTATCGCGCCTATCGAATAGCCGTCGTGCACGTGCGGCGCAAACGCATGGTCCACCAGGCGCGCCGAATACAGCTCCACCCCCGGCAGGTGGGGGCTGGTCTTGAAGGTCACAAATTCGCTGGGATGGTGGAACACGGTCAAAGTCCATGCGTGGAAAACGTGACCCCATCATAGAGGATTTTCCGGGATTGAGCAGCCGGCGCCGGACGGCGAGGGTAATATTCCCGATTAACAACAAATCACGTTGCTCTACGATTAACTCTGCCGCGCCGCTACGCGGTGCCTTCCGTATTTCGCCAAACAGCGCTTTACTTATTCTTTTGTCTCCTTTATGTTGCCTCTATTCATCAATTATAAGGGGTGGACGTGAAGCGAATTTTCAAGTCTGCACTGCTGTTGCTGGCGCTGGTAGTGCTCGGTGCGGCTGCCTGGCTGATCTATCAATTCAACCACCCGCCGGGATTGGCGCCGTATGCCAATCTGGCGATGCCGGCGGCGTCCGCGCCCGCCGCCGACGCGGACGGCCTGCGCGTGACCTTCCTCGGGGTTGCCACGCTGTTGCTGGACGACGGCGAGACGGCGATCCTGACCGACGGCTTCTTCACGCGCCCTGGCCGGATGACGGTATTGACCGGGAAAGTCGCGCCGGACCCGGCACTGATCCGCCAGGCCCTGCAGCGGGCCGGCATCCAGCAGCTGGCCGCGGTCATCGTCGCCCATTCCCACTACGACCATGCGCTGGATGCGCCTGAAGTGGCCAGGCAAACCGGGGCTTTGCTGGTGGGATCGAACTCCACTGCCAACGTCGGGCGCGGCTGGGGTTTGCCGGAGCAAAGAATTCGCGTCGTACACGGCGGCGACCAGCTGGATTTTGGTCGCTTCCATGTGCAGCTGATCAAGAGCCGGCATGCGCCTACCGGCTTTACCGGCGGTGAGATCGGCAAGCCGCTGGTGCCGCCGGCGCGCGCCACCGACTACAAGGAGGGTGACAGCTATTCCATCCTGGTCCGGCATGGCCAGCGCAGCCTGCTGGTGCAAAGCAGTGCCGGTTTTGTGGATGCCGCGTTGCAGGGCAAGCACGCGGACGTGGTTTTCCTGGGCGTAGGCACCTTGGGCATGCAGCCGGCATCGTTCCGCCAGGCATACTGGCAGCAAGTGGTGCAGGCGGTGGGCGCGCGGCGCGTGTTTCCCATCCACTGGGACGATTTCACGCGGCCGCTGGCGCAGGACCTGGTGGCGTTGCCCTATCCGTTTGACGATTTTTCCACGTCCATGGACTTTATCCGCAACAGCGGCAGCCGGGATAAGGTCGACGTCAGAATGGCGCCGGCCTGGGTGCATATCGATCCCTTTGCCGGACTCTAGCCTGTTGACAAGGCCAGCAGGCCAAACAAACGCGCGTAAAACACACATTTCGACATAAAATGGCCGTGTCCGTTTTTCTTTCAACTTATCCGGTGCCGCAATGCTATTTCGATCTTCTGTCTGTTTCGGTTTGTTAGCCGTCGCGCTGTTGTCCGGTTGCGACCGGCTGGGTATCGCGGACCCCGTCAAGGAAGCCGCCAGCAAGGAGGCGGATGCCCGCGCGACGGGCAGCGCCTGCCGCCATGCCGGCCGCGCGATAGAAGACTGCTACGCCATCAATCCGGACGCATCCAGGGCCGCAGTGTATGCGGGCTGGAAGGAGATGAACGACTATATGCGCGAAAACAAAATAGAGGTGGTCAAGCCTGAGCTGGCTCCCGCCGCAGCGCCGCCCAAACCGGCAGCAGAGGGCGACTCCAGCGCCAGCGCAGCGGCGTCTGCCAGTGCCGGCGCCGGCGCGGAAGAAAAAACGGCGAAAGCATCCAAGAAATAAATCAAGCCACCCTAAGGAAAGCGCGCCGCAAATGCTTCCGGCGCCAGCCTGGCTACGTTGGTCATGAAAGAAATCGTATGGTAATAGCCGACGATCGCCAGCATTTCCAGCAACTGCTCTTCCGAATAGTGCAAGGTCAGGCTGTCCCATACGGCGTCTGACACCTGGCTGTGCCGATGCAGTTCGTCGGCCAGTTGCAATAGCAATAAATCCTGGCTTGCCCAGGCCTCGGCATTGGCAGGAAATTCCAGCGTGGCCCTGAGCTCCTGTTCCGTCAGTTCGGCGCGGCCGGCAAACATCGTCACATGCACCCCCCATTCATATTCCGAACCGCAAGCTGCGGTGGTCCGCAGGATCAATATTTCCCGCTCGCGCAGGCTGATGCCGCCGCTGTCCAAGAGGCTGCCGGCAAACATTTTTCGCAGGATGCGCGGGCTGCGCGCCATCGTGCGAAATAAGTGCAGAGGTTCCATGCCTGCCGGCATGGCTCTGGCAAAGGCAGCCTCGATGGCGGCCTCATAGGGCGCGGATGCCGGGGCGATACGGGGTGTTTCGGCCGGATTGACGGATTTGGTCATGACGATATCTCCAATTGAATAATTGCAATAAGCTGTTGTCATCCAGCATGCTACTAAAACAGTAGCATGCTATGGATAGTGTAGCATCTGTCTGTCGACAATGCTGGAAGAGGAAAAAATGACATTGCCCAAAGTAGGGGCGCCGGTGCGCGGATCTCGTACCGGCCGCCCGGTAATGGCCTTGCTGGATATACTGGGGCGGCGCTGGATGCTGCGCGTGATCTGGGAGCTGCGCGATGCGGCGCTGACCTTCCGGGAATTGCAGGGCCGCTGCGACGAAATGTCGCCCACGGTATTGAACCAGAGGCTGCGCGAGTTGCGCGACGCGGAAATTGTCGTGCTGGCAGCGGAGGGCGGTTACTCGTTGAGCAAATCCGGTGTACAGTTGCTGGAAGCCCTGATGCCGTTGCAGAAATGGTCGGATAAGTGGGGCAGGAATCTTTATCAAAAATAAAACGCAAACAGGAGACCATGTCCATGACAGCAGCGCATGCCACAAACCAGGAATTCGTCGTCGAGCGCGAGAATTTACGCAACAGCAAATTCATCGCGTCGCCCTTGCCGTCCGCAGCGTCTTTGCCGGACGGCCAGGTGCTGATGAAAATAGATACATTTGCTTTCACGTCCAATAACGTCACCTATGCCGCTTTCGGCAAGGCCATGTCGTACTGGAATTTTTTCCCTGCTGCTGAAGGCTGGGGCAAGATCCCGGTCTGGGGGTTTGCCAAGGTCGTGTTGTCGCGGCATGCCGAGGTCAAGGTCGGCGAGCGTTTCTACGGCTACTATCCGATGTCTTCGCACGCGGTGCTGCAACCGACCCGCTGCGGCGAGCATGGATTCACCGATGGCGCCGAACACCGGCAGCCGATGCATGCGCTATACAATCAATATTTACGCACCAGCACCGATCCCGCCTATCGCGCAGACAGCGAAGACCAGCAAGTATTGTTGCGGCCGCTGTTCATCACGTCTTTCATGATAGACGACTTCCTGGCCGACAACGATTTCTTCGGCGCGCGTAGCGTGCTGCTCTCCAGCGCCTCCAGCAAGACCGCCTATGGGCTGGCTTTCATGCTGTCGCAACGGGGCAGGGATCAATGCGAAGTGATAGGCCTGACCTCGGCGGCCAATGCGGCCTTTGTCGCGAGCCTGGGCTGCTACGACAAGGTGGTCTCCTATGAGCAGCTGGCGTCCTTGCCCGCGGACACACCGGTCGTGTATGTGGATATGGCGGGCAATGGCCAGTTGCGCAGCAGCCTGCATCATCACTATATGGATAATATGAAGTACAGTTGCGCGGTCGGCGGCACCCACTGGGATGAACTGGGCGGCGCAGCCAATTTGCCCGGTGCGCGGCCTGCCCTGTTTTTCGCGCCGGCCCAGATCAAGAAGCGCATGGCTGACTGGGGGCCGGGCGGTGTGCAGAAAAAACTGGCCCAGGCCTGGCAGCAATTCATGCAGCCGGTGATGGAGCAGGGCCAGCCCTGGATGCAAGTAAGGCATGGGCATGGCCCGGAAGACGTGCAGCGGGTCTATCTGCAAATGCTGGACGGCGGCACGCACCCGCGCGAGGGGCACGTGCTGACATTGACGGAGCGATAAGCGCGATGGCCGGACAATGGGCGTCGTTCTGGAACAGGCCGCAATTGCAGGATCTGCGCCGGTCGCTGCCTTCCACGCTGCGCCAGGTGGCGAAGGCGCTGGCCGCTGCCGCTCTCACATGGTGCGCGGCGGAGGCATTGCATCTGCCGCAGGTGCATTGGGCGGTCATTTCCACGCTGGTGGTCGTGCAGGGCACGCCGGGCGCCACGGTGCGGGCCGGGCGGGATCGGGTGCTGGCGACCGCGTTCGGCGCTTTGGTCGGCACCCTGGCCAGCCTGGCCCAGGGCTGGGGTTGGCCGGCGCCGGTGCTGCTGATGGCGGCGCTGGCGCCAGCGGTCTTGCTGGCCAGCCTGCGGCGTGATTTCCGTACCGCGCCTATCGCGGCGATGATCGTGATCTCGTCCATTTCATCGCATGCGTCGCCGGTTCATGCGGCGCTGCTGCGCGTCGCTGAAATTTCCCTCGGCGCCATCATCGGCATCGCCGTATCGCGCTGGTTCCTGCCTATGCCGACGCAGGCGCGCATGCGGCTGGATGCGATGCATCTGCTGGAGCAGTTGTGCGGCTATGCCGCAGGAATAGGGCGCGACCCGGCAGTCGGGCCCGCCCTTGGCGAGGAGCAGGCGGAGGAAAGAACGGCCAGGATACGCAGCTACCTGCGTGAAGCCGCCGTGATCGCGCGTGATGCACGCCATGAAGGCAAACTGGTGCACGAGCACGCGCAAGAACTTGCCACCAACCTGCGCCGCCTGTATGAAGACCTGGCCCTGATCAAGCGTGTCGCCGCCCAGGCGCGTCGCCGTTCGGCCGGCTTGCATACGCTGCTGGAACAGTTGGGGCCGGGCCTGCAAGACAGCCTGCACCAGGAGTTGCTGCAATTGCAGCAGGGCCGCACCGGCGCCGCGCGCGCGTCGCTGGAGCAATTGAGCGCTGCCCTCGCCGCCGCTCCGGAGCAGACGGCCGGCGATTTACAGGCAGTGCTGCGCTATGCGCTGGGGTCGCTGCAACGCCAGCTGGACGGGGTTGCGCAGCTGCTGGCGCCTGGCCCGGCCGGGAAATAGAGGCTGGAAGACAATGGCATTGGAATCGCGGTAAAAGGTAGCGGATATGGCGGTAAATTTAAGACTGATGACAGACGCGGATATCGACCAAGTCTGCGCAATACAGCAGGAAGCCTATGTGCCCGACATGGTCGAGGCGCGCGCGGTACTGCACGGCAGGCTGGCCGCTTGCGGCGGGACCTGCTGGGTGGCTGAGGATGAATACGGCCTGTGCGCCTATTTGTTTGCCTACCGGTCGCTGCATGGACTCGTCAGCCCGCTGGGCTATGCATTCCGCCACGCGCAGGATGCCGACAGCCTGTATCTGCACGATCTGGCAGTCTCGCAGCGGGTAGCCGGACAGGGAGTGGGCGCGCTGCTGGTGCGCCTGGCTTTGCAACAGGCGCTGGCCTGTGGGTTGCGCTACTCTTGCCTGGTATCGGTGCAGAGTTCCAAGGTGTTCTGGAACCGCCTCGGCTATCAGGAACAGGATGTCGCGGACCAGGCGCAGCGGGCAAGCCTGGATAGCTACACCGGCCCTGCCTGGTATATGGTCAGGGCTCTCTAGTGTAGGTGTTGTCCCGGCCCGCCGTAGCCCCATTTGCAAACTTTTCATCGCCAGGCAGCGCAGCATGAGTGCATAATTGGCGGTAGCTTGAATTCCGTTCGCCATTTCCATCGTTCCTGCTCCATTCAGACCAGAGGCCGCCATGCATCCGAATGCCGCGTTAATCGAAAAATTCTACCGAGCCTTCCAGGCGCTGGATGCGGAGACCATGGCGAGCTGCTATGCGGCCGACGTGCTGTTTACCGACCCGGTATTCCCTGCGCTGCGCGGACGGGAAGCGAGCGACATGTGGCGCATGCTGTCCGCCAAGGCGCAGAATTTTTCGCTGGTGTTTGACGGCGTGGAGGCCGACGAGCAGCAGGGCAAGGCGCATTGGGTTGCCACCTATACCTTTTCGCAAACCGGCAATACGGTGGTGAACGATATCCACGCCAGTTTTGAATTCAGGGATGGCGAGATCATCCGGCATATAGACCGTTTCGACCTGTGGAAATGGGCCCGCCAGGCATTGGGGCTAAAAGGCGCATTGCTGGGCTGGACCCCGATAGTGCGCAATGCAGTCCAGGCGCAGGCGGCTAAGGGCCTGGCGATCTACCGCAGCAAACCGGTGTGACGCGTGAAAAAAAAACGGGATGCGATGCATCCCGTTTTTTGCGCCATCTCCGGCAGGCTATCCCTTGTCCGCTTGCTCGGCCTTGGCTTTCTTGCCTGCGTGCTTGTAGATAATTTTCTTTTTGTCGGCATCGCAGCTGCCCACGACCCGGTTGGTGGTCTCCGTATCTTTGGAGACGACTTCCAGCGCATAGTTTTTCACGCCTTTCCCAGCCAGCTTGGTTTCGATTTTGGTCTGCAGGTCGGCGCATGGCAATCCTGCCGCCAGGGTTTGCGCAGACGCCAGGATCAGGCCGGCGCTCAAAATCAGTTTTTTCATATCACGCTCCGTTATTATTAATAGGCATTCGTTCCCTAACAGAATCATGTCACATTAATATCCTGGTCCGCTAGCGGGGCGGCGGTTTATTTCCAAAACTGTGACTTGCTGACGACGAAATCCATGCCGCACGCGTCGCCGGCGCCCTCCGGATGGCCGATAAAACAGCCTTTCAAGGCTTGCCGCTGTTGATCAATAGCTGGTGGTAGAAACGTATCATCTCCGCATAATTCTTGATCGAGATGCGCTCATTGGTGCCATGAAAGCGCGGTAAATCCTCGGACGTGGCGCGTACCGGCGAAAATTTGAAGATATTGTCGCTGATCGCTTCAAAATGGCGCGAATCGGTGGCGCCCAGCATCAGGCCGGGAGCAACGATGGTGCCGGGGAAGGTTTCGCGTATGCTGCGGTTCAGGATTTGATACGGCTTGCCGGCGATCGATGTCACGCGCGAAGGATCGGAGTTGCCGGAATAGGGCGTGAGTTTGATCGAGTCATTGGCGACCGCCTGTTTGACGTGCTCCAGTACCGTGGCCTGGGTGTCGCCGGGCAGCAGGCGGAAATTGACCGTGGCATCGATGGTGCCCGGCAAGACATTGTCCTTGTTGCCGGCGTGGACCATGGTCAGCGCGGTGGTGGTGCGCAGCATCGCATTGGTGCTGGCGCCCTTGGCCAGTTCACGCTGCACCAGCGGCTTGAACAGCCACAGGTTGGACAGCAGTACCCGGTTCAGGCCGGACATCTCGGGGGCGATGGTTTCAAACATGTCCAGCGCCACGCCGCGTATATTGGCCGGCAGTTGCCGGTCTTCCAGCCTGGCCAGCGCGTGGCTCATCATGCCTATCGCCGTCTTTTGCGGCGGTATCGACGAATGCCCGGGCACTGCGTCCAGCGTCAGGAGCACCGTGGCGTAGCCTTTTTCGGCCACGCCCACCAGCGCGGCGGGTTTGTCCAGGCCCTTCAGGATGCCCTCGGTGATCAGCAATCCTTCGTCCAGTACGTATTCCAGCCTGACCCCGCGCGACTGCAATAGCGCGGCGATCGTTTTCGCGCCGCGCAGGCCGCTGACTTCTTCATCGTGGCCGAAAGCCAGATAGATGGTCTGGCGCGGCTGGAAGCCTTCGCTCAGCAATTTTTCGGTCGCTTCCATGATGGAGAACAGGTTGCCCTTGTCATCCCAGGAGCCGCGCCCCCACACAAAGCCGTCCTTGATGCTGCCGTCGAAAGGCTGCTGCTGCCAGTTTTTCTCCGTGCCGGGCGCAATCGGCACCACGTCCTGGTGCGCCATCAACATGATCGGTTGAGCCTTGCTGTCCGTGCCCGCCCAGGTATACAGCAGGCTATGGCCGCCTACCTGTTCACGTTTCAGTTTGGCGTGCACAAGCGGGAAGGAGGCCTCCAGGTACTTGTGCAGCTTGTCGAATTCCTCGGCATTCTGCTCCGGTTGCTCGGCGCTGGAAATGGTCTTGAAGCGCAGCGAGGCCGCCAGCCTCTGCGCGGCGGCGTTTTCATCCAGGCTGATGGCGGCCACCGGTGCGACCTCCAGCTGCTGCGATTGGAAGCGCAGCGTGTTGACGGCGATTGCGGCAATCAGCAGCACCAGCACCGCAAGCAGCAGCTGGAACAGGCGCAGGAATAGTCGTTTTGTCATAGTGTCTCTTATAGTTGGTCTAATGATTGATCTTTGATCATTTCACAAAATGCGGAAAATATCCAATCCCGTCATGTATCGCCGCGTCATGCGCCGGCACGATGACTATTTGCGGCTGCGCTTGCTGCAAGCGGCGGATCGCCGCAATCGCCGCCATCGTCTGTGCCTTGTCGTTGTCCACCAGTGCGCTGGCCAGCCACATTTTCGGCTTTTGTTCGGCAATCGCCTGGTTTTTCCATACCGTGTCGCCGATGAAGAAGTATTGTTTGCCCGATGCCAGCGTCAGCAGCAAACCGACCGAGCCGGGCGTATGGCCTGGCAGCGGCAGCAGCACCGCACTGCCGTCGCCGAAAATGTCCAGGCTAAGCGCAAAGCCCATAGTCGGTTTTGGCTGCAATGCGTAGGTGTGCCAGCGTATGGAAGGCGCTCCGATCTGGGATGGGAATACCGAGGCCGCATGCGGGGTTTCCAGGTAAATTTTTTCCTGCTGGCTGAGCCAGACTTCAGCCTCGGGGAAATCGACCAGTGCGCTGGCGTGGTCCCAATGGGCATGCGACAGGAAGATGCGCGGTATGTCTGAATAGCCGGCCGCATCCAGCTGGGTCCTGGCCGGCGTCACCGGTCCGTAAGAAAAGAAGGGGCGCGCCCATACGGGCATGTCCTTGAACTGGGCATCGATGTTTTTGCCGAGGCCGCTATCGAACAGGAAATTGCCTTGCGGGTGGCGTACCAGCACGGCGATATGTTGCAGCCTGGCCGATCTGAAATAGCTGCCGCCGGCATAGCTGAGCCCTTCCAGCGTAGTGACCTCGGAGGTCTTGACGATGGCAAACTCCAGCGTGGCGGCAGGCGCATTGGCAATCTTGGGGCGCGGCTGGTCGTCCGCTTGCGCGAACGTGCGCGGCAAAAGGAAAAGGAAGAATAGGGAGCCAAGCAGGCAAGCCCGGAGTGCGCGTATCGACATGGAGGCCTTAACAGAGGTAGATGGGGAGTTCGGATTTGATCTGCCGCAAGGCCTTGCAATCGCGTCTGGCGCGGCTCAGTATCAAGCCTCCTTCCAGCGCCATCAGCAGCCGATCGGCCAGTTGTTCGGCATTTGGCGTGCCGTGCGTCTCGAAGAGCGCGATCAGTGCCGCCTGCCAGGCAGCATAGGCGCGCTGGCAGGCGGCTTGTATCCGCGCATTGATGCCTGCCTGCTCCAGGGCAATGGTGGCGACCGGGCACCCCTTGGAGAATTGCGAGGACTCCAGTTCGCCGATGAAGTAGTCGATCGCCGCGCTTACGCTGTCCGGCAAGCCGCTGTGTCGACCGACGATAGCCTGTAATGCACTCTGCACCGCCAGCGCGGATTGTTCTATCGCAGCTATCGCCAGGTCTTCCTTGCCGCCGGGAAAATAATGGTAGAGCGATCCCTTGGGTACGCCGCTTTCCTGCAAGACCTGGTTCAGGCCGGTGCTGTTGTATCCCTGGGTTTGCAGCAACAGGGCAGTAGTTTGGATCAGGCGGTCGCGGGCTGGAGTATTCATCAGATTCAAAATTATATAGACTGGTCTAGATAGTATGCCGCCGCACGACAGGCCGTCAAGGCTTACTCATGCATGGCCGCGCACAGCTTGATGGCGGAAAACATTGTCATAAAGAGAATGAGAGAGGAAATTTGTGCACATAGATACAAAAGAATTGCTATTTGCTGCTATTCTGATAATGAGCTATCTGTCATAAATGACATTTGTCAGTGGAGCAACATGACTCCACACCTATCGGGAGTGTCCATGAAGCGAGCCGGGATGCAGGCGAGTCGCGTAGCTGTCGCACTTGGCGCATTCCTGATCGTCATTATCGCGCTGACCGCGATTGCCGCCGTTCTGTTATTGCGCAAACAGGAAATCGACGACTGGAGCAAACAGTCCGCCGCGTTTAGCCGGATACTGGCAGAAACCACGGCGCAGCAAATGAGCACCGCCTATCTGGCGCTGGACAGCATCGTTGAGCGTGTCCAGAGTTCGTCCATCTCCGACGCAAGTTATCTGAAGCAAGTCTTGAGAACACCGGAGTTCTCCCAGTTTTTGCGAGAAAAAGCCGCCATTTCTCCGCAAATCGACGTCATCGGGGTGCTGGATGACGAAGGCAATATCATCAATTATTCCAGGGAGTATCCGGCGCCGCAGCGCAACCTGGCTGACCGCGACTATTTCATCGAGCAGAGGGACCATCCCAGCCTGGGCGTGTTTGTCAGCGCCCCGGTGCACAACCGGGCCAATGGCGCCTGGACTTTCTATATCAGCCGCCGCCTGACTGGCAGCGACGGTGAATTCATCGGTGTAGTGCAATTGGGGGTGTCGCCCGCTTTTTATAGCAAGTTTTACCAAAGGGTGAGCCTGCGCGGGCAAGCGACCATCAGCTTGATCCGTAGCGACTTCACCTTGCTGGCAAGGTGGCCGATGACGGATGCGTTGATGGGCAAGCGCGACGTCGGCGACGCCACCTACCAGGTGTTGCACGTGTTGAAGAAAAACAGCGACGTGATCATCAGCGCAGCAAGGGCGGAGGGCAGCGGCAAGCCGACAAATCGCATGGAAGGCATACAAGTCGTCCCGAATTATCCGCTGGTCATCAATTTTTCGATAGATGAGGCACTGTATCTGGCCGACTGGCGTCAGACCAGCTCGCTGATTGCCTCGGTGGCAATCGGCACCATCATTGCCGTGATCGTGTCATTCAGCATGCTGGCGCATATGTTCAAACGGCGCGAGGAAGACCTGCAGGTGACTACCGCGCTGAAACAACAAGCGGAAGCAATCAACAAAAACCAGACGGCGCTGCTGCAGAACCTGACCGAGCAGCAAGTGGCGCTGAAAGACAGCTCGGACCGCATGGAGGCGATTTTCCAGAATGCCGCCGACGGCATCATCATGATCGACGAAGACGGCAATATCGAAGCCTTTAACCGCGCGGCGGAAATGATCTACGGCTACAAGGACGCCGAAGTGGTTGGATACAACAGCAAAATCTTTTCGCCGCCGGGCAAGTGTGACCTGCTGGAGCTGGCAATGAGCAGCAATGAGTTCGTGCACACCGGGCAAGTCCACCTTGAGGACGAGTCGGTAGGCAATGGCGGAGTGGTATTTCCGGCCGAACTGTCCATCAGTGAATACTACCTGTCCGGCAAACGCAAGCTGATCGTCATCGTGCGCGATATCAGCGAGCGCCGCAAAATGGAAAGGATCAAGAGCGAGTTCATTTCCACCGTCAGCCACGAGCTGCGCACGCCGCTGACGGCGATACGCGGGTCGCTGGGCCTGGTGCTGGGCGGGGCCGCCGGCCATATCCCCGATAAGGCGCAGCCCTTGATCGGCATCGCCTACAAGAACAGCGAAAGCCTGACCCGCCTGATCAACGACCTGCTGGATATACAAAAGATAGAAGCCGGCAAGATGGACTTCACCTATGAAGTCTTGCCGCTGCAGCGCCTGCTGGAGTCTTCGGTCAACGACAACCAGTCGTTTGCGCAAAATCTGGGCGTCAGGATCGCGCTGGCGAATAGTGACGCCCAGATACTGGTCAGTGTCGATGCCGGACGCTTTCAGCAAGTCATGGCCAACCTGTTGTCCAATGCCTGCAAATACTCACCGTACGGCGGCGAGGTCACGGTGGACACCGTTCGCATAGGAGAGGCCAGAGTCAGGATAGAAGTGATAGACAGAGGCGACGGCATCCCGGAACAATTCCGCCACCGCATCTTCCAGAGATTCTCGCAAGCCGATTCCTCCGACACTAGGGCCAAAGGCGGCACCGGCCTGGGCCTGTCGATCACCCAGGCCATCGTCAAACAAATGCGAGGGGAGATAGGCTACTACTCGCGCAGCAGGGGCGACGGCCAGGAAACCCACTTTTTTGTCGAGCTCCCTTGCGGGTCCGACAATGCAGTGGCAACTGCAACTGCACCGGCGCAGGCGGAGATGGACCAGTCGTGAGCCGCCTCAGGCAGCGTCGCCGTCATCAAAACCGTCGGCCTGCGCTGCCGGCTCGTCGGCAAAATAATCTTTGATCAGGCCCTGGTCGGCACCATCGGGATTCGCCGGCGCCGCCGATGCGCCGCCGGCGTCCAAAGCTTGCGCCGCGCCGGATGGATGATGTCCCATCAGGCCGCCTATGCCCTGGAACAGGAAGGCGCCTGCCGCGACGCCCGCAGCGGTAGCGGCCATCGTCCCCAGCATGTTGCCGGCATTGCCGCCCGGGAAGCCAGGCTGGGCCATAACCGGAGCCGCCGGCGCGGGTGCATAGCCGTTTGCCGGCGGCAACGGGGCGCCGGCCAGCGGGTGGCTGGCCGCGCTGTTGCCCCAGGCAGTGGACGCATCCAGCAATCCTCCCGCGCCCTGCGGCAGGCGTGCTGCACGCAGCTCGGCCACTTCGACTTGCAGCTGCGCAATCCGGTTTTGCGCGTCGCCGAGCGCCTGATCCAGCAACAGCGCGCGCTGCACCAGCAGGTAAGCGGCGTCCGGCTGCCGCGCAACGGCCTGCGCGATCATCGCTTGCGCTTCGGCATCCTTAGCGACGCCGCCGGCCTGGATCAATTGATCCAGGAATTTCTGCAAGAGCAGGGTTTCTTGTGGCGACATGGCAATTCTCCGGCAATGAAAAGGTAGGCTCTAGTTTGTTATCAAGCTGCCCTTTTCAAGGCCGGGCGGCTGCAAATAGAATGGGAAGGATAGAATGGCGCAGCAACTTCGCGCCTTAGGCAGGGAGGCCATATGCCCGATCCGTATCACTTGCAGCGCTTTGTCGATGCGCAAAACACCGTGTATGGAGAGGTGACCGAGGAGTTGCGGCGCGGCCAGAAGCGCAGCCACTGGATGTGGTTCATCTTTCCGCAGTTAAAGGGACTGGGGCGCACAGAAACCGCGCGCTACTACGGCATCGCATCGCTGGAAGAAGCCCGGGCCTACTTGAACCACCCCATCCTCGGCCCGCGTCTGCTGGAATGCACCCACCTGGTGCTGCAAATCGAAGGCCGCAACGTCCACCAAATCCTCGGCAGCCCTGACGACTTGAAGTTGCGATCGAGTCTCACCTTATTCGCTGCGGCGGCGACAGAAAATGCATTGTTCTTTGATGCGCTGGATAAATTTTACGATGGCGAGCCTGATCCGCTGACCGCAGCGGAGGTCGGGCCTCCCCAGCGCAGCCGGGCATAGGGCCGGTGGCTGCTGGCGGAGCAGTTCAATGCTCCCTCAGCGCGCGCCGGTACTGGATGGCCTCGGCCACATGGCTTTGCGCGATCACCTCGGCGCCGGCCAGGTCGGCAATCGTGCGCGCCACCTTCAGCACCCGATGGTAGGCGCGCGCCGACCAGTTCAGTTTCACCATCGCGTTGCGCAGCAATTGCTCCGCTGCGCCGTCGGGCCGGCAATGGCTGTCTATTTCGGTGGTCGATAGCAGGTTGTTCGCTTTACCCTGGCGCGCAATCTGGCGCTCGAAAGCCTGCTCCACCCTGGCATTGATCGTCGCGCTGGCCTCGCCGTCGGCTTGCTTCAGCAGATCCTGATGCGGCAGCGCGCCGACCTGGATTTGCATGTCGATGCGGTCCAGCAGCGGCCCGGATATCTTGTCCTGGTAGCGCGCGATGCCATCTGGCGTGCAGCGGCATTTGCCGTTGCTATGGCCCAGGTAGCCGCATGGACAAGGGTTCATCGCCGCGATCAACTGGAAGCGGGCCGGGAAATCAGCCTGCCTGGCCGCCCTGGAGATCGTAATATGTCCCGACTCCAGAGGTTCGCGCAACACCTCCAGCACGGAGCGGGAAAATTCCGGCAATTCATCCAGGAAAAGCACTCCCCGATGGGCAAGAGAGATCTCGCCCGGCCTCGGCGTGCCGCCGCCGCCCACCAAAGCCACGCCGGATGCAGTATGGTGCGGCGCGCGATACGGGCGGCTCTTCCATTTGCTGACAGAGAAGCCGCTGGTCAGCGATTGCACCGCCGCCGATTCCAGCGCCTCCTGATCCGTCATCGTCGGCAAGATGCCGGGGAAGCGCGCCGCCAGCATCGATTTGCCGGTGCCGGGAGGGCCCACCATCAAAACACTGTGGCCGCCGGCCGCCGCCACTTCCAGCGCGCGCTTGGCCTGCAACTGGCCCTTCACCTCGACAAAATCCGGATACGGAGGGCGGCTGGGCAAGGCCTTGACTTGATGGCGGCTGAGCTTGGACTCCGGCTCCAGGCCGGCAAAGTGGGCGCACACATCCAGTAGCGAGGCCGCTGGATAGATCGTCGCTTCGGCCACCAGTGCGGCTTCATCGGCATTGGCACTCGGCAGGATGAAGGCGGGTGGCTTGGCCGACGCCGCCTTGGCGCTTTTGCAGATCGCAAACGTCATCGCCAGCGCGCCGCGCACCGGGCGCAGTTCGCCGGACAAGGATAGCTCGCCGGCGAATTCATACTGGTCCAAAGTGTCGCCGGGAATCTGGCCGGACGCCGCCAGGATGCCCAGTGCAATCGGCAAATCGAAGCGGCCCGATTCCTTAGGCAAGTCAGCCGGAGCTAAATTGACCGTGATGCGCTTGGCCGGAAATTCGAACCTGGCGTTTTGCAAAGCCGCCCTGACCCTGTCCTTGGATTCCTTGACCTCGGTCTCGGGCAAACCGACTATCGTAAAACTTGGCAAGCCGTTGGCCAGATGTACTTCGACGGTGACTTCGGGGGCTTCCATGCCGGACAGCGCGCGGCTCTTCAAAACAGCTAGGCTCATGAGTGGCTATTGTTGATTGATTTTATTGCAACAATAACAGATAGCGGGCCGGTGCGTCAAAGCTGGGTAATTTGAGGACAGTTGCTGTTTTGTGATTGCGGCAAACGTTGGGCTTCGCTTCACTCTGCACCAACCTACGTTAGCCCGGGCTACGCTTGCTAATAGAGCAAGTGGATCGCTTGTCACGGTTGAACGAATCGGATTGGGGTTTGCTCAAGCAGCATTTGAATCACAAGCAAATTAAGGTTATCGCCTTAGACTTACCTGCGTCTTGGATGATGGCAAAGACGGACGAGTTCACGGACAGCATGTTTTCGGCGTTGAACAGCATGATGCTCGATATGCTTGCAGCAATTGCGCGTAAGGACTATGTCAGTCGTAGAGAACGAAGCACGCAAGGAGTACAGAAAGCAAAGGCTGCCGGAAAGTATAAAGGGAGAGTGGAAGACACCGAGCGCAATTTACTTATTCAAAAGCATTTGAAAGCCGGACTATCGAGTTGGAGCGAGATACAAGAGCTTGTGGGGTGTAGCCGTGGCACAATAGCGAAGCAAGCCGCAGTCTTAAAATAAAAATACTATTTGCCGTACTGATTGGTTCAAATTGCAGTTGTACCTATAACCCATCCCAGATTTCGTCCAACATATGGTCAAAACACCTATTTTCGAGCAAGATGTATTGAAAGACCTTCGTGAGCGCACACAAAATTTTATTAAATTAGACTTTGCTTATCTAGCGGCAGCGGGTGCCTTGTTTACCGCATTAAAGATCAGCCGCACAGAACTGCTTACTGTCGGAGCTTCGATAGACCCCGTGGTATCGGCATTCATTTTCCTTGCTGTCTATGACACCGTTTTAGATTCCGCTGTTTTTCAACAATGGATTGCCGTGCGAAGGGACGCAGGAGATTATGCATTGCAGACGATTTTGCGGGTCATGCTGTCTATCCAACCATTCATTCATTTGATATTCGTTGTTGGGTTATTAGCTTCCTACACTGCTTATTCAAGTGGCTACAACGACGGACGGGCAGCAATTGAAGCTAGAATTTCGATGCAAGACGCTGTAAATACTTATATCCAAAAAAAAGGATCTGCGCCTCATTCTTATGAAGAGCTAAAGAATGAAGTTCCGGATGACGCAAAAAAAGCCTATGCGAAACTGCGTGGAGAGCCGTTCAATATCGAAGCGACTGGGGCGAAAAGCTATAAGATCATATTTGCCGGATTTGATCATAAATTTGGTACGGACGACGACGAAACGATGACCGAGACCCAAGAGAATCGAAAATATTTTAATGATCTCTTCAACATTAAAACGCCTACTCCCGATAAATAAATGTTAGTAGCGCACATTAGGCTAAAGAATCCATCCATACAGAAAATCGCTCAGCCGCCTCAATAAATGACTGTGCCATTGGCGCGTCCACGGTGATCTTTACTGATCCATTTTCGTAGGTACAATCTGCAACATGTTGACTGTTTCGTGCAGTATATAGATTGCCAATAGCATCTAGCTCAGCAGGGAGAATTTGCTTGTATGATGGCCTTCCGGTATGAGCTAAGACGACTTCAAGTTTGTCTTTGAAGGGTATGCGTTGTGTGGGGAACGTAGTTCCGTGTACGTCGCAATAGAACCTAAGTATCGCGTCGACTCCCGCAGCAGCGGATCTTACAGCGTTCTTTATTCCTCGTGTTCCAGAATCGGCGAGATCAGTCCTAGCGTCCGCAAACTCTTTATAAACCCTGTGATGTTGCGTCATTCTTTGAGCAATTTCTTTTACCCTGAGCTTGTCATCGTGCTCGTTTGTTGGATTGGCAAATGGGATGAATTGGCTCCAAACAAATTCTCTGAACGCCGCCCCCTGTTTGAGAGAAATGAGACCCGGACCTATAAACTCACCAATGGCGGTTTGATGATAGTGTTCTGTACTATTTGGGCGTCTGCTATTGGATATATCGAAGCTTTGATTGTGGCAGTAATAGGTTCTCCGATATCCTATCTTTTGCCCAAACTGATCGCCTGAGCTAAACATCGGGTGTGTTTTCATTGCTCTTAGAATGATGTCGCGAATATATAGCATTGTCGACATCAAAAATTGTTGTGATGGGCCGTCAGGCGTCATTTCAGCATCAGGTATCTCTAATGTGGCTTCGATACTGAAATGAAGACATTGAGGCCAGCGATGGGTCATAGAAATGTCTAAATTCTGATCGACATATTGATGTGCACCGATTGATGGATTCACACCTACGACAGAGGCGAAATTCAGTTCAAACGGTTTTTCTGTCAACTCACATTGCAATTCCATTGACGAAGTGGAGCCACGTTGAGTCGCTGGGAATTTCTTCAAGTTTTGGAGAGTTTGCCCAAAGTTTGCACGAGAAAGAAATTGCCAAGCTTCTAAGTTCAACGTTACAGTTTGCGCGGTCATGGGACACTCCACCTTATTTATCATTTAGATTTGATTACTGTAGCAAGTTACGCACCAATCCAATGCGAACGAATATCACGATGATCTTGTAGCGTCGATAAATTTGATCTGGCTCGCATTCGGAGGTCAAGTAACTTATAGCGAACTAGGGAAAGGCAATAAGCTAATGTAGCCAACTAGTCATGCCACCATGATGTGAACAAGTGTCACGATGATTTTTGCTAAAGCTATACGGGCCATCTCTGCATTTTGCAGTGCCATCTTGAGGCGCTTTCTCATCAATACTTTTTGCCGGTGAATGAACCGATTGGCCTGATTTATTGGTGTAATAGCCATGGGTTTGCAGCTTACTTTCATCGGGCTCAGCTTGTGTGGTCGATGCGGAAGCCGACATACACCTCAATTATTTCCCAGAAGAGCAGAAGTTCAATCCCTTTAAAATAATGCACGTAACGACTCATGGAATAACGTGCGGAGAAATCGCGTAGCGAATTTATTTAGTTGGTGTATTCGTTTACATCATCAAGATACTGTGGCCGCCTGCAGCCGCCACTTCCAGTGCGCGCTTGGCCTGCAACTGGCCCTTCACCTCGACAAAATCCGGATACGGAGGGCGGCTTGGCCGACACCGCGTTGGCGCTTTTGCAGATCGCAAACGTCATCGCCAGCGCGCCGCGCACCGGGCGCAGTTCGCCGGACAAGGATAGCTCGCCGGCGAATTCATACTGGTC
>Ga0207094_1004_pt2 | contig 43037 bp, 40 predicted proteins | sample Alteio_BWMinHeat_90_FD_153518 | JGI IMG/M metagenome (GOLD analysis project Ga0207094, IMG submission 153518) | Enriched cells from forest soil in Barre Woods Harvard Forest LTER site, Petersham, Massachusetts, United States -... | ecosystem: Environmental > Terrestrial > Soil > Temperate forest >... | reverse complement strand
GATGAAGCGGGGCATGGTGAACCTGGAGATTGAGCTTGCCAAGCAGATCCCCGGGGCGAAAATCCTCCTTCAGATCCATGATGAACTACTGATCTCCGTCCCTGAGGCCCAGATCTCCCAGGCCCAAGCCTTGGCCAAAAAAACCCTGGAAAACGTCGTTTCCTGGCCCGTACCCCTGGTAGTCGATACCCGGACGGGTAGGGATTGGCAGGAAGTCACCAAATAGGGGCTTTTGCCACCCCGACGGGGCCAGGGTAGGGTGGTATCAGGTTCAAATTACCCCTTGACTTAAATTCTATTTGAAATACCATAGTTTATATACTTAACAACAATGGTCCCTTTAGGATCTGGTATTTTAGGAGAAACAACTATGAAAAAGCATCTGATGATATCCCTTCTTGCCACCGGTTTTACTCTCGTGGCTACCGGCGCTCTGCACGCCTCTTCGGCGTCTGCGTCTTCATCGCCCGTACAAGCGTCCGCTAACTCAAACGCCTGTGCTATTGCGCAAGCGAGCCAAACTCCACCCTCATCTCCCGATGCTGATGTAAAGTCGAGAGCGGCTGCTGCGGCAAGCCCGTCAAGCTCAAAACGAGCGCCGATGAGCCCCTTAGCAGCTCGAGTTCAGGAAGTGGTTCCTAAAATACCAAATGAGTTGTGTGGGATTTTGGCTGGCTATGCTAAGCCAACGGCGATTGTGTTCAGAAACGATTTGTCCGTTAAAGATTCAAGAGTGATAGCGTCGGCAGAAGGTATGCCGACGACAAATGACCAGATGGAGCCGCTGACCGTACAATTTCCGGGCATGGTAAAACAAGTGTTTCCTGGAACAGAAATAGATCTGGCCCCGGAACTTGAAACCCACCAAATATTTCTTCGTGACAAGTCACATGCGAAATTTACTGTTCAATTCTTAGATAAGAAAACATGGAGAATCGCGACAAAGATTTATGCGGTCACGGTGGATCATATGTGGACAGGAATTGGATTTAAGCTGGTTAAAGATGAGAAGACTGGCCAAATTTCTCTCTACGAGTTTGATCCTGCAACTGAGATTAGGCCTATCACGTTCAAACTACCCCTTGACTAAAATTCTATTTGAAATATTATGGTTATATGCTTCACAACAACGGTCCGTAAGGATCTAGTATTAGGAGAAACAACATGAAAAAGCATCTGATGATACCCCTTCTCGCAACTGGTTTTGCCCTCGTGGCTACCGGTGTTGCTCATGCCTCTTCGGCAAACGCCTGTGCTGTTGCACAAGCGACCCAAACTCTTCCTGCATCTGACTCTGATATTAAGTCGACAGCGGCTGCTGCGGCAAGCCCGTCAAGCTCAAAACGAGCGCCGATGAGCCCCTTTGCAGCTCGAGTTCAGGAAGCTATTACTGAGATGCCGAATGAGCTGTGTGGAATATGCGATGAGTATGCAAAGCCGACAGCGTTGGTCTTCAGAAATGAATTACCCGAATCAACGTTTGCTTTTGCGGAAAGCAAGAATGAGGTTATGACCGTAGAAATTGCGGGCCTCACCAAAGAGATACCTGCAGGCCAAGAGGTTGATTTAGCTCACGAGCTTGGCATGCACCAGCTTTTCACGAATGGCAAAGACTATACGAGGTTTACGGTTGAATTCTGGCATCCGAAAAAATGGGGTCAGGCTCAAAGGATCCACGCGGTCAACAAAGAGCAGATGTGGCAGGGGAGAGGTTTTAAATTGGTACAGGACCCTCAGTCGAAGGATATTTCGGTTGAAGAGTTTGTTCCTGAGCAAAAAACCCCTACTCCTAAGCTCCAAATAACTGTCGAAGAAGACTAAATTTTCTTTACCAGGACGTAAGATATTGGCATAGTGGGCTCCTATAACCAGGAGCAACCTATGCCAATACGTTTTTTGTTTCTCATCACTTTTTTTGTATCTTCCCTGCAAGCCACACCAGTTGCCTATTTTTTCTCTGAAAAAGAGCGCAAGGCATGGGGTGATCAGAACCTTGGCGGACTGACAGAAGCAGAAAAAAAGTCTCTTGGTGCCAAAATAGGCGACGCAAACAAGTTGATTTCCCCCCTCATGCGAGCCTTTACAAAGGATTTTGTAGAGTGTGAGGGCTGTCAGGCAGAGATTAAGGAACTCCTCGTAGGGGACAATACGTTCATAGTCCCCCTCGTGGCCGACCGCAAAGACCCCGCCTTAAACGGCAAGAGGTACCTGGTCACCTATAATAAGGCTACCAAACAGATCGAGTCTGCTGCCGAGGTAAACCAGGGAACCTAACCTGGAGAAGGGTAGGGCCGTTTGACATTTGGCCGGACACCCGGGATAATGAGGGCATCTTGAATCTGATCAATGATTTCTAACAGTTTCTTCAGTTAACCAACACCAATCTCTAGCTAAGGACATGCGAACATGGCAACGAGTAAATCCGGTGGCTCAACATCGAACGGCCGCGATAGTATAAGCAAACGTTTGGGGGTAAAGCTCTTTGATGGGCAAACCGTCAACGGCGGCGAAATTATTGTGCGCCAACGTGGTACCCGTGTACACCCTGGATCCGGGGTCGGATTGGGTAAAGATCACACAGTATTTGCTATGCAACCAGGCTCGGTAAAGTTTCATTTCGGTCGTAAAGGCCGTCGATATGTATCGGTAGTGTAAAGCGATTGTTATGATCGATTTTCTCAAATATCGTACCTTTAACTTAACCATTTCAGCTCTTTTTCTTGTTGTTTCTGGCGTTGCTCTCTTTTATCGGGGCATGAACTTTAGTGTGGATTTTGAAGGGGGTACGCAGGTACTCATTTCATTTGCACAGCCGGTGAACTCTGAACAAGTAAAGCATGTGCTGACTACTAAGAATTTTTCCGCCATTACCCGTGAGTTTTCTTCAACCGAAGTCTTAATTCGCGTCAAGGAATTTACCGGAGATGCCAGAGGGCAAGCTGAGCGTATCCGTTCTGCGTTGGCTGAGGGAATACCGGGTAACGAGGTGACGATTAAGGCCGTTGACTCAGTGGGTCCTGCTGCAGGCTCCAATCTGCGCCAGAACTCGCTCTATGCAATGCTCATTGGTCTGGTCTTGATGTTGCTCTATGTGGCGATGCGCTTTGAATTCTCTTTCGCGGTGGGTGCGGTTGCATCTTTACTGCATGATGCGCTGACGATTGTCGGGGCCTTTATCCTCTTTGGTCTTGAAATTTCACCGAATGTGATTGTGGCGGTGCTGACCATTTTGGGGTACTCCATTAACGATACGATTGTGATTTACACGCGTATCCGTGAAAACTTACATAAATTGAAGGGGAATTCGTTGTATGAGGTGGTCAACATAAGTACCAATCAAACGTTGACCCGTACGGTACTGACCTCATTAGCAACGGCATTAACGGTGTTTACCTTCCTCTTATTAGGAGGAGAAAGCCTGCGTGATCTTTCGTTGGCACTCTTAATTGGTATCGTAGTTGGTACCTACTCTTCCATTTACATCGCAAGTCCGATTATGATGATGTTACACAGAGGCGCATAACTTCGGATTTTTAAAGATCTTTTTCGTCTCACCAGTGAACCTTGTAAAACAAGCATACTAATCCTTCCCAACATCCTGATTTGTAATGACTAAAAAACAAAAAGATATGATCGAACCTATTGAGACTCCGTCAGCACAAGCTGCTCCGGAAGAAAAACCTCTGCCAGTAGCTGAAAAGGCTACACCTGAAAGGGTTCCTCACAGACAGGACCTTCCTCAGGAAGAGGGCGAGCATCAACCACAGCGTCAGCATGGCCGGGGACATTACAATCGCCGTTACTACAACGACCGTCGTTCTGAGCGGGAAGAACAGCGCTATAGCAAAACACAGCAAGAGCTCCAGCTGATGCCTAGCTATGACCTCCAGGCCTATGCGCGCCGCTTAGGGGTGATCGGCTCCAGCATTTTGGGCAAAGATATACTCATCAAAGATATTCTCGAAATTCAACAAAACCCGGACAAGGAAATTGTGGTCTCGGGTACCCTTGAGCGCCTTCCTGATGGTTTTGGATTCATGCGTTCAAGCCGCTTTGATTACGTTTCGGGTCCTGATGATGTCTATGTATCGCCGTCACAGATCCGCCGCTTTAACTTGCGTACCGGCGACAGCATTACGGGTGTGATTCGTAAGCCAAAAGAGGGAGAAAAGTATTTTGCTCTCTTAAAAATTACCACCGTGAACAACGAGATACCGTCCGAAAATGCGGATCGTCCGCAATTTGATCGCTTGGTACCATTGCACCCCGACAAAAAGTTTAACCTTGAATGCGATCCTTCAGTTATTGCCACACGAGTGATGGATATCTTTACCCCGATCGGTAAAGGACAACGAGGACTCATTGTTGCACCACCAAAAGCGGGTAAAACGGTGCTCCTGAAGGAGCTTGCCCAAACACTCGTGGCTAATCATCCCGAAATTTACCTTATTATCTTGCTCATCGATGAGCGCCCTGAAGAAGTAACCGACATGCGCCGTTCGGTTAAAGGGCCGAATGTTGAAGTAGTCAGCTCTACCTTCGACGAATCGGCAGAGCGCCACGTGCAGGTAGCCGAAATTGTGCTCGAAAAAGCTAAGCGCTTAGTTGAAGTTAAAAAAGATGTGGTAATTCTTCTTGATGCGATTACCCGCCTTGCTCGTGCCTACAACACCACCGCACCTGCTTCCGGTAAAGTACTCACCGGTGGTATTGATGCCAATGCACTCCAATACCCAAAACGATTCTTTGGTGCCGCACGTAACTGCGAAGAAGGTGGTTCAATGACCATTATCGCCTCGGCACTTGTGGAAACGGGTTCTCGTATGGACGAAGTGATCTTCGAAGAGTTTAAGGGTACCGGTAACATGGAAATTAACCTGACCCGTAAGCTTGCAAACCGACGCACCTTCCCTGCCTTTGATCTCTTGGCCTCAGGTACCCGTCGTGAAGAGCTGCTTATGCCTGAAGATGAACTGAGCAAAGTTTGGGTACTGCGCAAGCTGCTTGCCAACATGAACACCATTGAAGGCATGGAACTAATTATCGATAAAATGAAGCGGTACAAGACCAATGCGGAGTTCTTTGAAGCGTTGACGGGTAAGAAGAACGGCCCTTCGGAAAGCTAAAAGATATCCAAGTTCCAATCAGAAAACTTCCCCTGCTGAGCATACCCCGCACCAACAAAGGCAATCATGCCAGCATTATCGGTGCATAACCGTGGTGAGGGCGCATAAAAACTCACGTTGCGGATAGTGCACGCTTTTGTAAGTTCCGCTACCAAGTATTTGTTGCAGGCAACGCCGCCGGCAAAAGTAACGGCCGCTACCGAATGTTTCTGCAACGCAGCCGCAATCTTCTTCTTAAAAATATCCCCAATGCAGACGAGCAATGAAGAGCAGACCCGCTTCTTCTCCTCTTGGGCATCCGCGCGATCATGGGCAAATGTCTTGCGCTCCATGTCATACCAGCCGCGTGCGGCCAAGTCATAAAGCACCGCCGTCTTGAGGCCGGAAAAGCTAAAGTCGAAGCCGGTAATTTCAGCCCGAGGATAACGATAGAAATCGACAAAACCTACTTCAGCTGCCAGACGCTCCACCACCGGCCCTCCGGGGTAGGGCAGACCCAAGAGCTTTGCCACTTTATCGAAGCATTCACCCGCCGCATCATCGAGCGTGGTACCCAATAACTCAACGTCGCCAAAACCTTTGATGAGCATCAGATTCGTGTGGCCGCCGGAGGCGGTTAATGCCACGTGAGGAAAGGGGACCGCGTGCTCAATGAGCGGTGAAAAAGCGTGTCCTTCAAGGTGGTCAATGCCTATGAGTTTCTTCTTTTGGCCAAAGGCCACTGCCTTGGCAAAGCAGGTGCCGATCAGCAACGAACCGGGCAATCCGGGTTTGGTAGTTACCGCAACGGTATCAACGTCTGCCAAGGTAACTTTGGCAGTATCCAATGCCCGCTGGATAATGAGATTAATTTTTTCCAGATGTGCACGTGAGGCAAGCTCGGGTACTACGCCGCCATAGGTTTCATGGAGCGCAATTTGGGAATAGAGCTCATTGGAAAGCAACCCTCGTGTGGGGCTGTAGATTGCTGCAGCAGTTTCGTCGCACGAAGTTTCAATGCCCAGTACAAGGTCAGTCATGGTGTTCGGTCGGCATAACAAGTTCAGTAAACCCCGGTCTTTGGCCCGCTGCTTGGGTAATTTTCCCGAGCGGGCGGTGAAAGGGGTCGAGATCCAAGCAGGCCAGCAATGAGTGCTGGGCCATGCGTTGTATGGCTTTTGATGAGAGATTTTTCTTCAACACAATACGCGGCATACGACAGGTGTTTCCTTGCGTTTGCCACGGTTCGTTTTCGAGTCGGTCAACCATGCCCGGGTCGATGAGAATAAGCAGGGCACATTCAGGAATAACGCAACGACCTTTTGGCAGCTGCGCAGTCTCGATAAACCATGGTTGCTCATCGTTGTGTCGGCCCATATGGGCATAGACCGGGTGCCAGCCGTAATAACGCATATTTTTACGGACCTTAAAGTATTTGTACGGTGCCTTATCACCAAGGCAGAGGTGAGAAATGGTATTGGTCTCCTCATGCACCCGCGTCACAATAGGCCCCAGCGTGCAGAGCACATCAATTTCACTCTCAGAGCCATGGCGGTCCGGCACATGAAAGCTGCCATCAACAATAGGGATTTTAAAGCCCTTGTAATAGGCAGTGAGTTGTGGTGGCCGCACGATGCCGGGAAAGGCTATTGCGCCCACCAAGGTGCACAAATGGGACGCATCTTGGACGTGGCCCAAGGCGGGGGTGCTGAGTACGAGAAGAAGGAATAGTTTGTTCATGCACACACCTTAGCAAGAACCATGGTCATTTTCAAAGGAAAATGCTTCAGGCCCCGCCTAAAAATGCTTAAGAAAGCGGAAAACAAACTTAAAGCCTTGCGGGTAATTGCGCGAGAGCGTTTCGAAATAGAAGTAAGTGAAAATGTAAAACTCATGGGGCGCAAAGTAGACGCCTCCCGGCCCAAGTCCGAGAACACGCACTTTGCTATCGGGGACCGGTACATCCCTCAGCCGATCATCAGTAATTTGTTGGAGGAAATAGCCGACGAGTCCAAACCAAAACTTGCGGCGCATTTGAAAGGTAAAGTCGAAGTTCAAGAAAATTGATTGGCCAAACTGAAGACAGGTTTTAGGATTTTCAGCACACCAGAGGTATTCAAGCCGCCACGAGGAGGCGAGGCGCTTGCTGTAAAAAAAGGTTGCTGCCCAGTAAGGGTTAATAAAGTAAAAGCCGTTGCCCGGGTTGCTCGTGAAGCCTCGTCTAAATTTGCCGATGGGAACGCTCGCATTAAATGCAAGTCGGTGCACAAAAAGCGGGCGGTCGTTGCGGAAAATCATGGGCCATTGGGAGTAGACGCCTAAGCTCAGATCCCCAAATCCTGACCCGCTATCGCTCAACCCCAGGCGATTACACGAAATAGTAGAAGAGAGCGCAACCGGAAGCGAAAAGCCGATGCCGGGACTTGCTCCTAAAAACCCCTGGCGTTCAAATTGGTAAAAAAGTTGCGAAGCCAACGCCCAGCGATTGATGGCCGGAGAATTAGGAATCTCCTCACCGCACGCATCAAACAGCTCATTACTTTGGTATCCCTGTAGAAATTCCTGCCAATAAAAACCGGGCTTGGGGCGCAAAGGACCGCCATCGAGGATGTTGGTGAGCCCGAGGTTGATGCCGGGTACACGAGCGTGTAGAGGTGTAAGGGTGGCGAGTAAAGCCAAGGCTAATACTGAAATCATTTTTCCATCCGTTTGCAAACAGCTATCTCATACCCCAAAAACCGAGGTTTTGCACCCATAACCTCGTGATTTTTGTATGTCTTCAGGTATGCTGCCCTCATTATGAAAGTGATAGCAGAGAACAGAAAAGCCTTTTTTGATTACGAGATCCTCGACCGCCTTGAGGCGGGTATTGTGCTGCGTGGTGACGAAGTAAAAGCGATTCGTGCTGGTCAGGTTTCCTTGGTTGGCTCCTTTGCCGCCATCACCAACGGCCAGCTGTTCCTGCTCAACTGCAACATCTCCCCCTATTCTCATGCGTATCAAAAAGATGATGATCGTACTCGGTCGCGTAAGCTTTTGGTGCATAAAAAAGAGCTTAATAAACTGATTGGTGATATTTCCCGCAAGGGTATTACCGTTATTCCCCTCAAGCTCTACCTCAACGACCGCGGCCTCATTAAAGTGGACCTTGGTATTGCTAAGCATAAGAAGGCGGTCAATAAAAAAGAGAGCATCAAAGAGCGGGACATCAAACGCCAGGCGGCCCGTGAAATTCGCGGCAGAGACTGATTTTTTTGACGCCGCACATGTTTTTCCATAATTTGCCTCCAAATACATTTAATTGGAGGATTCGAATGTACCACTCACTTCTTCTTTCCGTGTTTACGACCTTGTCACTTGTTGCAGGCAACACCTTCAACAAACCCGCGGCTTGCGCTGTTGAGCTGGACACCAAAGCTCAAACTGCAGCCGAGCACGATACAAAAGCTCAGGCGGCAGTGGGCGGGGCACCGACTGCGGTAAATTCTGATCAGCTGAGAGGCGTAGCTGGTTCTTGCGATCAAAAACGCGAAGAGCTCGTTGTAGATATCGCAAAAAAACTGGCGCTGCGGGACATTAATTCGACCCCACATGGGAAGACTTTGATGGTCGATGCACAGGGCGAGCCCAAGGAAGGTTTTGAGGTGACGGTAGTTATACCTGCAGAAAATGTGTCACGTTTGATGACCAAGATTCGAACAGAGCCATATTTCTCAACGCTGGCCTACATTCATTTGCGCGAAATGTATGAGAATGTCATGCGTGCAGCGCTGCCGTTAGCAAGACCACAGGAAATTGCTCCTGAAGTGGGCAAGGTGCGCGTGGGTGATGTACCGCTATTCCCCCCTGAGCTTTGTACTTTAATCGCAGCCTATGCATGGAAGCTGCGTCCTCTGAGTGAAGTCTTGGCTGCTGCTGCCGAGGGATGGGAGGTGAGTGCCGAATCGCAGGATACGAGTTGGAATGTGCTGGAGCGAGAAGAAAAAAACGCCTGTGAGCAGTTTACCCAGTTTCATCAGCAGCATGGGTATGTCTATGCCTATGACGCCAGTATCCGTGATAAGTTTCTTTCGAAAGGTTTTTTTTCATCGCCTTGCGCCGATCTCATGCAATGTAGCCAGTGCCAGCCAGGCCTTCTGGCCCCAGAAATTGTAGGTGAAGTTTCGGGGCTTTTTCTGCGCTGGCGTAAGCCACTGATGTACCACGGGAGTAAATGCCCTGAGCTTGCTCGGCAGTTAGATGTCCTTGCCCGTAAAAGGCAATTACCGGCGAGGCAAACCTTGGTGCGTCGATCCTATGAACAAGGCGTTCCTGATTGCGATCAAAATCCGGAAAAATTCCTCGATTACATGCTGGGACATCTTGATGTTTTTGCCCGTGCGTTGGTAAAGTTCGGCGAGGATCCTAAAACAGCTCTAGAAAAGCAGGCACGGGCGTGGGTGCTGGGGCTGACGGGGGCAGAAGATTATGCCCTCAAATATGCGGCATTTGGGCAGTTTTTGAAGGACTCAAAGGCCTACCGGGAACACGAGCTCAAGAAGGCTGAAGAATTCCAGCGCCAGCTAGCGGCTCGCCAAAGGGCTTCGCTGGAGCCAGAGAGCAAGTAGCCTTTGAACCTGTAAAAGGGGCTGTAATTCACTATTTTGGCCACCATAACCTTGACACCGGCCCGGTTTGCCATTACAGTGTGAATAATTGACATGCCACCTGCGGGTGGCGCGGTACCACAAATTGGGGGCGTACTGGCTTCGACGTGTTAAGCTGTATCAGAAGTGCATGCCGAGCGTTGAATGAGTGCTCGTAAATCAATCGTTCGAACTTAATAAGTGCAGAACCTTTAGTGGCGTTTGCATAAACGAGTCCTTAGGGATTTGTTTCTTGTCAGATGGACGTGTCTATCAGTTAGCCTGACTCGTATTACCCGATAGAACCTACAGGTAAGGATTGTTCGGTTGCGTAACCTGTTTTGTACACCCAACTGGCCGTGAGCGGTATTCGGTTCGTACGGAAGCTCAACGGTATATGTATGAACTAAGCATGTAGTGCTTATGGTTTGGAATAATGCGGACATGGGTTCAACTCCCATCGCCTCCACCAGTTAACCGCCTATAACCCTAAACGAACTATTAAAGTCGCTGATGGGTTGACCCCTCGTTGAGGGGTCTAAGCAGGTAAGCGCGGATTCCGGGCTGGTCTGCTTTGGCCGCTCTTTCCCCATTTCGTTACTTCTATAATCCGTTCGTGGTGAACTCCGCCTACCCACGGATCCGGACGTTCCGGAGTCGTGAAGACGAAGTCGAACAATGGCCTCGTAGAGGCTGTATCGAACCATGAACACCTTGTGAAAAATCATGAAAATATCATTCGTCACCTCCAATAAAAATAAGTTTGAAGAAGTGAGCTACTGGCTTGCCCAGATGGTTCCTGGTATCGAACTTGAGCATGTCGATCTCGATGTGCCCGAAATACAATCTCTTGATGTGCGTGAAGTAGTTATCGCCAAGGCGCAGGCTATCTGGAAAGAAATTCAACGACCATTTATTGTTGATGATGGTGGTTTGTATCTGACGAAATTCAAAAACTTCCCCGGTACTCTTTCAAAGTATGTTTATCAAGGAACGGGCCGTGAGGGCTTTTGGTTACTTGGTAAAGATGATCCACGTGCCTATTTTTTGTGCATCATCCTCTTTTACCAGGGGCCGGATGACTATCACCTTTTTGAAGGTAAGTGTCTCGGTAAAATTATCGAACCGGGAAATGTTACTGCGCCGTCCCAATTTCCTCTGCTTTCCATGTTTGTCCCCGATGGCATGACCAAGACATTAGCCGAGCTGCACAATAGCCCTGAAGTTCAGAATATTACCCACCGGCACAAGGCATTGGTTGCCTTTGTGGACTGGCTCAACCTCACTTCTCCTGATCAATTTCTTGTATAGAAATCATTGCCTACGGAATTCTTGAGCTGATTTGCCAGAGCATCAAACACTTGTGGCAAAGATATATGATTTTTAAAAGCATCAAATTCTGCTATGAGCGCCGCCTCTTCTTTGGTTTTATCTGGCTTGCCAGCCAATCGCGCCGTACGAGCCAAGCGTTCTATCGTTTCGGTAGCGAAGGCCATGAGTTGATCGGGAGTAACTTCTGAGCGAGCTTTCCAAAGGGCATCAGCAGAAACTTTTTCAAGATCGTCTACCTGAAGTGTTGAGCAGTAAGATTTTCTATCGGTGACATCTTGGTACCAAAAATCAACTTGTCCTTTTGTTACTCCGTTTTCTCTCTTATTCCATCGTATACATATTATAATATGTTCCATGAGAGCAGGATTCTTTCCTGATTTCCTAATAAGGAACAACTTGTAAAGACTTGGGTTAGAGGTGATTAGCTGGCATAAGGCAGAAAAATTTTCTTTAACGACCGCATGGTCAACTTTCGGTGTAAGTTCTTCAAGCAAATGGGTAGCCCCCTTATAAAAACCTCCGCCATACAAAGCGCTTCGCTCAAGCAATCGCTGCGAAATAATTTTATGGTCTAATCGAACGGGGAAATAGACGGGTGCTCGAATATAGGCGGGAAATACCAAGGTAATTTGGTAGGGTGACAAATCGATAGGCCGTCGCTCCCATGCAGCTGCTCGCGCTCGAGCATTAGTCAGCACATATACTTTTTTATCCAATGATACTGCCTCAAACGTCCCCACATGGGGTATAAAAACAAAGGGCTGATTTTCATAGTTCAGGGGCTTAAGAATGACAGACAGGGGATTTGCGCCCTTATTTTTTTCTACAAAAGTTGTGGGGGCCGTAAAATAATCACAGGCTAAGCCAAAAAAATCTTTAAAATCCGATGCAGGAGCAAATGAAATTTCCCCTTTACCGTCCATAGCTAGGGAAAAATCCTTTGTACGAAATGCAGCTACTGGCTTTTCAGGAATGCCAACCGAAGCAAATATAAAGGGGGTTTTCACATCCTTGAGCATATCTCTTGTATATGCTTGATTAACACCTCCCGAAAAACAGGTATGTACATAGAGGAGTTTGATATTAAGCTTCCGGCTCATATATGCAAGGGTCCTTGCAAATTCTAATGGAGAGACTCCTGCTCGAAGGGTTCCCGGTAGAACAAAGGGAACCTGTGCACTACCCCCCTCAGACTTATAAAGACGATCGACTTCGTTTAATTTTCTATGGATCTCTTCTAAAGCTTTTTTGGCGACAGCCACATTTTCTTTGCTTTTCTCAATCTGTTCCGGGGTAGCTCCTGATTCTTCTAATTCTACTTGTTCCGATGTTGCTCGCATTACGTCTTGGGCGATCCGACTACTAGCCTCGAGATATTTCTCAAGGTTTGGGATTACTTCAGCGAGATTGTATCTTGTAGCGAGATATCTTTTGTATCCGTTATCGGAATCGTATCTGGAAGGAGAGCCTCCGTGGCCCATCCAACAGATGATCCATGGCCCATCATCCGGGGAATTTTTGTCTGAAGTTTGAGATTTCTCGTCTTTTTCTTCTTTTTTGGCAGTAGTTCGGGTGGCCAAAAACTTCGGTAAGGCTTTGTCAAATGGTAGCTCGTCTTTTTTTACCTCTAAAACTTTAGTTTTAATGTGCTCCACAAGTTGTAGATCGGTATCTGCTTTAAGTAGCTCTAAATTACCCATTGAAAAATCAGCTATGTTGAGATTGCCAGAATGCAAAAGCAGTAGCAGGTTGCTCTCGCCGCCCTTAAGGGAATAAATTTTCCATTGACTGGTAACCTCGAAAAATACTATGGGCAAACAGCGAAAATTTCCTGAAAATGTGCCGCCTGCTTTTTTTTCCTTTTCCCGTGATTGAAGTAACTTGTTGTAGATTTCTGGCCATGGTTTTTTGGTTTCCAAACCACTTCTGACTTCCTTGGCCATTTCCTGGTAAACAGGGTCTGTTTTTTTAAGCAGAAGGTCTCGCAACACCGAAGCGTCAACAATTATAGGAGCTGCTTTTGCATATAAGGCTTGTAATAACACAGATTTCGCAGTGCTTTGCGTCTTTTCCTCGGTCCCCGTAAGAATTATCAACCTCTTACATCCCACCGCAAAATTTGGCAGCGGTATAAGCATTGTGAGCAACAACAAAGTTTGCAACATCACTTCTCCTGACCAATTTAGTAATCACCCAGCTTGCTGCTTATTTGCAGTGGCTTTTGCGCACGCAATCATTGTACTGATCGCCGGAATAGCCTGAGCAGATGTCATCGCACATATCCTGAGTTGCTGCCTGGGTTTCAACCTTTTCGCCGCGTTGGCAGGCGGGCAGCAGTACTAACATCAGGGTAAGTATCGCGTATCTAAAAACCATATTTTCTCCTTCTTTGTCCCCACCCTAAATATCTCTCTGATCAAAAGACAAGAGTTCAGGATTGACTCTCTGGCTCCATCCCGGTAATGTTTCGAGCGATTTCAAACATCACTCAAAGGAAAAACCTTATGAAACATAAACTATCACTTGGTCTTTTGGTCTTCGGTTCATGCGCAGCTCTTCAGGCGGAAGCAATCTCCATGAAAATTTGTGTCTATGACCCGGAAGCGCTCGCCGGCCAATCAGATGAATGGCGTGCAATGGTGCTCGATATCGATAAGCGCTATCAAAAAGAGGCTGAGGGAATAAAGACCGAAGAGGCGAAGATCCAAGAGGCAGCTAAGACCTTGAATAGCAAGATGGCGGTGCTCAGCGAAGCTTCCCGAGAGTCTGAAGCGGCAGCACTTGGTCGTAAGAAAAGAGATCTTGATACCAAGGCAGAGCGCCTGGTCAAGGACTATCAAGAGGAACGCCAAGGCGCCAATATGCGTTTTTACCGTCGCCTGGAAGAAGGGGTATCTGGGTTTGCGGTCGCCAAAGGCTATGACATGGCAATCCCGAAGGGCCCTGGCCTCTTTGCTAAGAAAGAAGCAGACCAAACGGCAGCTATCTCTAAATATATGAATGATGGTTATGCATCTCGTAAAAATACGGCGCTAGAGACCAAGCCGGCAATGACCTTGGCCAAGAAATAACGCGCAACTTTTGACCTAATATGATGAGACGGGCCCGGGAAACTGGGCCCGTTTGCTTTATTATGTTTCGAGTGGGGTTTTTTTAAAGAAATGCACGTCGGCCGCAATAATTTTGTTGAAATCTCCTGTCTCTTCCTGCTAACTTCGTTACAGATAGTAATTTTCCAAGTAAGTAGTTTAATTATTCCAGACAAGGAGAGACATGAATATGAAGTTTGCTTTGATGGCCCTGTTGGCTGTTGGCTCATTGAATGCACGAGAACAGTTGGGCATTCAAATTGATGAAAACCCACTACCGGCTGTTCCCGGACAAAATATTGCCCAAGCTTTGAACCACACCCGCGCTAAAATCGCCCGTGTACAACAAGAAGCTGCACGCACCATTGCTGATGCACAAGCGAAAGCTGCCCGCTCAGCAGTAACCTTGGCGAAGATCCAAGAAGTTGAAACCCAAATGGCTGCCGTACACAATGCTTCTACCCAATCAAATGCGGCGCTTAAAGAATTGAACCGTAAGAAAGCGCAACTTGCTCGCCGTGAAGCACAAGTACGTAGCACCCAAAATGCGCTGGATAAGCAACACAATGCTTTCCAACAACAATTGAATAATCTCCGTCTTGCGGTATAGTCCTCATCCAGGATTATAACTGAGAGACAGATGGACAAGCTTTCTTATCCAATCAAAGCAATCATAGGCCTGGGCAATCCAGGCCTTCGTTTTGTGTATACCCGCCACAATATTGGCTTTCGAGTGGTTGATGCACTTGCTCAAGCCCTGCAGGCCTCATGGCGCACCTCCGGCTCCATGGAATATACCGAGGTACCGCTCGGTACCCAGAACGTCACCCTCGTTAAACCCCAGACCTTTATGAACTCTTCCGGGAACGTTATCCCTAGCCTCCAAAAGGACGGCATCAAGCCGGAAAATATCCTCGTAGTACACGATGAGCTTGAGTTGTCTTTTGGTACCATTTCCCTCAAATTCGGCGGCGGCCACCGTGGCCACAATGGTATCCGCTCAATTATCCAGCATGCGGGTGCCGACTTTGCGCGTTTGCGTATCGGCATCGGCCGGCCGGCAACCAAAGAAGAAGTGGGTGATTATGTACTGGCTAAGTTCACCGAAGGTAACCAAGAAGTAGAAAAAGTTATTCTTGAGGCGACCGACGCCATCAGCAACCTATTCTGATATGTCTAGATTCCGTCTTTAGGCGCTATTGAGCGCCATATTTTCAATTTCTGCTTGCAAAAATTATTCAGGGGCGTAGAGTGGGCGCCAATGAATATACACCTCTTCAAAGACGGAGAATTTATGGTTAAAAAACTCAATTCAATAGCGATTATTTGCATGTTGTGTTCATCATTTCTTCCTTCGATGATGGCTAACTGCCCACAGTGCTCGGACTGTGATGGCGACGACAAGGGCAAGAACAAGTCTCAGCCGACCATGTTGTTCCAAGCCGCGGTAGAAGAGAAGGGGAAGAAAGAAAGAGTTTTCACTTTTGAGACAACTGAAGAAAAAGACCGCAAAGAAAACACCGAAAAAACTGCATAACAAAAGAAAACAATTTCAACAAAAAGCCCCGCTTCGTGCGGGGTTTTTTGTTGCTCAGGTAACGTTTTTAAAGGAATAGAATCTTTGTTCTGCCTCTTGCGCAGCTGCACCCTTTTCTTTTTTCCAGAGTGCAAAGTGAGCAAAATGTGCCCAACCACTATTGATCTGAGACCAAGCGTTATGGATGTTGCGCCATTGTGTAGCGCAACATGCAATCTCTTCGTCGCCCTTGTTTATTTGCGATGCTCGGTAGTTCAAGTGTCGTAAAAAGTGTGGCTCAAAGAGTCGCGAGTGGAAGGTAGGGGCTTGTGTCCCCCATGGGTTGTGTGAGATAGATTCTTCAGTAAAACGACCAAAGAATGTCGGCTGATCAATTCTGCTCGTTTGATGGCGAGCAGCATTATGATGGTCATACGGGTTCATAAGTGTTTCTGCATTATGAGTGCGACCATGCATGAAGAACAGGTGTGTCACCTTCGTATGGCATATTTTACACTGCATAAAATCACGGTGCATCCCTTCGCGCCTAAACCTGAAACCAGCATCCTGCCACCGTGTATGGTCTGCGTTGCTATGGGGCCAAACGTCTCTACGTCGTTTGTAGAGACAAAGATCTGTTTCGTGCTGTTTTACCATTAATGTTGCGAGATACAGACACATATGCTGCTCGTGTACTATCTCATAGGAAAGTGGTGCTATTGTCCTGACGAGAATGTCATCTAATTCGGGGAGTACGTAGTCAGCAGCCAAACTGGTGAGCTCTGAGGGCAACGCGTCATGAAGTGTGCTATCGATAGCCATACGGTAATTTGCGCACGCTGCAAGGGCTTTTTTGTGTATACGTTCAAGTAACTGTTGTAAATGATGTGCCTCTTCGAACATCGCAGGAATCACGGTGCTTTCATGGGGGGCAAGAGCATATTCAGTGATCAGAATATAGGGATCGCGCGAACGCTCACCGATTCGTTTACGATCAACGTCGGATAAATCAAGATTAGACTCGTGTACGTATGTGATGAATGGGCGAAGTTCTTGCTCAATACAAACAGGCGGCCTTTGCCCGGGAAACGGCGCTGTTGCGCCCGTCTTTGTATCAGCCTCAAGGCTTCCTGTGGTGGGGGTAGCTGATGCGGTGATGGATGTATATTCGCGCAGTGAAGGCGTCGATACCGGAGCGGCGGTGGCGTTTGCTGATGCGGGTTGTGCAGCGTGTAATGGCGCAAGAGACGTCACAAGGGTCAATGAGATAAGTAGTTGTGTTAACATGGTGCTCCGAAAAAGGGTTGTCTTTCGCCTCATTCTCGAGTTGAACGGTTTACTTGTCTATTAACGGGGAAAGTACCATTGTTGACTGCTTGGGTATATTGCTCTTCACCAAATACTGAGTAGTGCGCAAGATGTGACCATGCTCCGGCCATTTGCGATGCTGCGCTATGTATTTTTGACCAAATAAGAGCAGTGTAGATAAGTGTTCGAAATTGCTGATCCTGTATGCTTGCTACAAGACGGCTATTGTCCTGTGTTAAATCAATGTTTAGGCTTTTTATGAGAGCGTTTGCATGGAAATGTAGGTGGCGCAAAACCTTGTTAGGGAAATCTGGCGAGATAATAGTTGGCAGATCAGTACCATATTCTTTGTTTACGATAGATTGTGATTTGAGCCGTTTCCTCTCTGCCTCGGGGTGCTTATCAAAGTCGTGGTAATCAGCTGGGTCTTTAAAACATGTGGAGTTAGGGTGATTAAGTAATATTTCGCCAAACCCTATAAGTTCCCAGACTACTACCCCACATGTTTTGCATACCATGCGGTCCCTACTGAACATTTGGGGCAAGTATTCATAGCCTTCTCGTTCCCAGATTTTGTGCACCTCTTGATTATGAGGCCACCTTATGCGTCGGCTGTATGCTGTATAACTTTCAAGTTCCTGCCTATGAAGCTCGATGAGCGTGGTTACTAATCCGTCTAGGAAATATAATTTTTTATTTAAGTAGTCTTCAAAAGGCGCAACAGTATCTATCAGAAGGCGATCAAGTACCGGGGGCATAGGATCTGCATACTCGGCGATCAGCGAAGCCTTGTCCCCAACAAAGGAACAGTCCATCAGGCGCTCAAGTATAGGGCCTTTGTGTGAAACATGCTCAGGAGTAAGGGATGCTAGGCTAAGGGCGCGTACATGTAGGCGTTGAAGTAGTTGGCGGCAAAGCTTTGGCTCTTCGAAGATGATTTGAGAAGCAAGATCGTTTATATCAATGGGTTTAATGGGCGGTAATCCAGCGAGCATTTCTTGGTGGCTTGAGGCGGCAGTATTTTTTACATCGCTTTCGGTTGAGTTTTTTGTTCCACAATTTGGTTTATGGAAAGTCCAATGAGCTCTCTGGCACTGACGGTCACAATAAAAAACGCTGTTACATTTGGCGCACTGATTCATCTTTGTGGCCTGTTTTCCGCAATTTCCGCATGCTTTTGTCTGATTTACATTGCTCATGGTAGCGCATGCATTAGCATGTGCTGATACGCCAGTCGTTTGTATTTGTGAGGGGACGGGCGATGGTAACTGCCCGGTTGTTGCGTTGCCATGAGAATTATTGATGGCAGTGCTTGTTTTATGATCCGCTTCGCGAGCGGGAGTTGCATTGACTTGAGCGCTTGCGTTTGCCGTTGCTGGACTTTGTATAGGCCTAAAACGCGCCGATTCGCCAGTAAAACCACGTTTGCGATAGTAACGTTTTGCATGTTCAAGATGGTGTATTTCTGCAAGGGCAAAGAGAACATCTTCTGTATTGCCTGAATAGTCAATTAGATCGGCGTTGCTCTTTTCTTTGAATAGCGCATTAATCTCATCAAGTTGAGACTGCAGGATCATGTGCTCGGCCGGAGAAACCTTCTTCTTGGGGGCTGCAAAAGTGCTCAGCGGAAAAAGGATAAGTGCGAGGATGGTAAAATATCTCATTGGCATACTCCATGATGTGTAATAGAAGGTATGACCTTACCATAGAGATATTTGCCAGACAGTCAAAAGCCCCTACTTCTGTTCCCCAACCCATCCCTTAACCTTCTCTGGCCATGAGGCTTCAAACCGTGGTCCGCCACCCTGAATAAGGGTTGGAGAGCCCCCTCCACGTAGTCCCAGGGAGGCCAGGAGGGTTTGGAGGCTTTTCAGGTTCAGTTTTGCGCCTAAATCCGGGGAGACGGTAGCTACAAAACTCGATTTCTCATCCGTGGAGCTAATCAGGAAGTAAAAGCCTGGTTTGGCCTTAATAAGGGCCTGGCTGATCTCCCGTAGATCCTCGGCCGTTGCCTGGGGTATCTGGAGGAAGAGGTAGGGCACTGAGCCCACCATCTCCTGTGCGGCTATCCAGGTAGGTATCTGGCTTTGTACGAGCTGGCGCTTGAGCTGTTTGATCTCATGTTGCAGATGAGTAACGAGCTCGAGTTGCTTGTGGGCAGCGGGGACTACCTCAGCAGTGGGTACCTTAAAGTCGGTGGCCAATGTTTTTACTGCATTAAAATCTTGCTGGAAGAGCTCGACAGCCTTCGGGCCCGTAACGGCTACCAAGCGACGGGTGCCGGCGGCTAGTGCTGAGACTTCGGTAATTTTAAAGGGCCCAATATCCCCCGTTGCATGTACGTGGGTGCCTCCGCAGAGTTCTGCAGAAAAACCAGGTACTTCTACCACCCGTACACTCTCCGGGTTGTACTTCTCACCAAAGAAGGCGATCACGCCCCGTTTAACGGCATTATCATACGTGGTGTTGGTTACTGAGACCGGGATATTTTCCATCACTTTTTGATTTACGAGGGTTTCTACTTGTTGCATTTGATCCAAGGTCGGGTTTTGGCCGAAGGTAAAATCGAAGCGCAGGTAATCAGGGTCTACCAAGGAGCCCGATTGTTTGACCGATTTGCCGAGCACTTGAATGAGTGCCGCTTGCAACAAGTGAGTAGCAGTATGATTTTTCATGGTGTCGGTGCGCCGTTGTGCGTTGACCTGTTGGGTGATTTGCATACCAACTTTGAGCGCTTCGGGGGCTACCACCTTGATACCAATGGCGCCATTGAACTTTTTCAGCTCCAGGATCTCGGTTTTCTTGCCTTCAACTTCTACAAACCCCTGGTCACTAATTTGTCCGCCACATTCTACGTAGAAGGGAGATTGTTGCGCGATGACCCAGCAGGTTGTTTGTGCAGGGACCGCATCGACTACAGCCGCATCCACCACCAAACCCACAATCTTTGAAACGGTATGGGTTTCTTGGTAGCCAGTGAATGTAGTGGTGATATTCGCCGGCAGTTGTACCGCAGCACCTGTTTCTATTTTTTTACCCGATTGTGCCCGTTGCTTTTCCATCTCTTTTTCAAAGCCTTCAACGTCCACCTCAAAGCCCCGTTCATGGGCGATAATGCGGATCAGCTCTAACGGGAATCCATAGGTGTCATAGAGTTTAAATGCAGGTGCTCCTGCAACAACCTTGTCTTTTGCCTGTGCAAAATATTCCTCGAGATGTCCCTGGCCACGCACCAATGAGCTGGCAAATTTTTCCACTTCACTCGTGAGTATCTGCTTAATTTTATCTTTGTTATCCACAAGCTCCGGGTAGATAGCACCCAGTTCTTTAACCAATGGATCCACCAGCTCCACAAATATCATCGGATTTGGTGCCAGCTTTTGAGCAAACAATGCCGCACGGCGAATAATTTTACGCAGCACATACCCGCGCCCTTCATTTGATGGTGCTCCACCATCGGCAATAATCAACGCGCTCGAGCGGATATGGTCCGCAAGTACATGGAATGCTGCCTGCAACTTCGGTTCTTGAGCTGCGTAGGAACGGCCGGTAGTTTTTTCAATGGCCGCCAACAACGGTGCAAACAAGTCGGTATGATACACCGAATCTTTACCTTGAATGACTGCACACAACCGCTCAAGGCCCATGCCAGTATCGACACCTGTCTGCTTCAAGGGCACCAACGTGCCATCAACCTGCCGGTCAAACTGCATGAAAACGTTGTTCCAGATTTCCAAAAACCGCTCGCAGTTACACCCCGGTGCACAGCCCGGCTGTTTACAGCCCTTTTCTACCCCAAGATCGATGTAGATTTCGGTACACGGTCCACACGGCCCGGTATCACCCATCTGCCAGAAATTATCAGCAGCACCCAAGCGTACAATTCTCCCCTCCGGCAGCCCAATGACCTTGTGCCAGAGGTTGTACGACTCTTCATCTTCTTTAAAGACACTCGCATAGAGCTTGTCCTTTGGCAGCTTCAACGGCCCCGTTAAACACTCCCAGGCATATTCAATGGCTTCCTTCTTGAAATAGTCACCAAACGAAAAGTTGCCCATCATCTCGAAAAACGTCAGATGTCGCTTGGTAAAACCCACATTGTCCAAGTCATTGTGCTTGCCACCCGCCCGCACACACTTTTGGATGCTTGCCGCCCGCGTGTAGCTCCGCTTTTCCTTACCCAAAAACAGGTCCTTAAACTGGTTCATGCCCGCATTAGCAAAGAGCAACGTCGGGTCTTGTGCAGGTATTAAGGATGAGCTGGGCACCTGGGTATGGCCCTTGCTCTTGAAATAGTCGAAAAAGAGTTTGCGGACTTCGAATGAGTTCATAGCGGTTTTGGCTCTGTTTAAAGGGTTATTCTTGGGCTCCAAGCATACCGGCTCTAACATGGAAGAAAAGGGGAAGGAGGACATGATCCAGGGTGCCACCTCTTGTAGTTGTACCATTATTTTGATACACTTTTTTTGTGCACTAAGGAGAAAGGGAGTCTGGTGGGCAAAAATAAATATATTATTTGTGTTGGTGATGAATTTACGATCGAGTGGTATTACAAGCCAAATGGAAAGAGTCCTGCTCGCGACTACTTTGAATCTTTGCCAGAAGAGCGCCAAAATAAGCTTGTAAAACTGCTGGTCGTGATGGCCCGGGTTGGAGAGGTACAAAACGTTGAAAAGTTCCGCAATGAAGGCGATAAAATATATGCCTTCAAGCCGCATCCGGATAGATTTCTGTGTTTCTTTTTTATAGGAAGTAAAATCATTGTTACCAATGGCTTTGAGAAAAAAAGCCAAAAATTGCCACCCGAAGAGAAAGATCGTGCATTAAGACACCAATCGGATTACATCGTGCGGGTAAATAAGGGGATATATTATGAGTAAATTAAAGAAAAATACGAAAGAGCTAACGTACTTGGAGGAGTGGCTTGAAGCTAAAAGTCCACAAGGGAGAGCTGCGTATGAAAAAGAGCTTCACGAGTTCATCATATCAGAATTAGTGCTAGCAATAATGAACAAGCGAGATCTTTCAGTGCGCAGGCTAGCACAAATGGCTGATATATCACCAACCATAGTCCAGGACATACGCTCGGGGAAAAAGCACAACTTGAATCTCGATACGTTTATCAAGATTCTTGAGGCGATGCGATGTTCTATGGAGATAGTAATCGGTGATGATACCCCCTCAAAAAGGGCCGTAAGGCTGCCGTTTAGCCGAAGAACGCTGAGATCTCAGCGTGTCGTTCCTTATGAAGTCGTGACTCTACCGTCGAGAGGTAGACGATAAACCCCTTTGCCGCTCTTGGGGTAATTATTTTTAGGCGCTATTGAATTCGTAGTGGCGATATATTGCTGTGTGATGCGTATGAGCTCAGGTGGCAGAGTTCCTTCTAGAAATTCTGGTATGGCATGGACTGCGGCAAGATCCATCTCTTTTCTTATCTTGGCTACCTCATCGAGAACAGCATGATTTGCGTCGATAGAGAGGGTGGTAAAAGTGCCGCTTATCCAAAGAGCTTGCATCGGGCGACGAGTTGGATGGCGTAATTGTTCACTTGCGAACTTGATCATTCCATTTGCCCGTTTTTCAATACTTTCCAATGACACTCCTTGGCGAAAGGAGAGGCGCGTAAGTGCACGAAGGTTGTGAAGGGGTTTATCCGCGGAGCGATAGACGTATATTAAGCCATCCTCTATGCGGCTGATAGCGTAGAATAATGTGGGATAATTATCCGGCATAACGCCGAGGGTTGGTTCAAGGCCGACTAAGGTATCTAAGATAGTGTGTGAGTGGGTCGAGTAAGTAGTCATTAGCAGTTCCTGCAAAAGTGTTCTTCCGCCGGGGCTTACGGCGGCATTTTTGCGTTTTTGAGGGTCTGCCATGAGCCAGTCAATTATAGGTTGGACACTTCCCGTGTAGTAGGTGGCTTTGAAAACATCTAAAAAATGAGGTGGGATCAGGTTGGTTGAAGCAGCATCCGCAGCGTGCTTGGTATTTTCGGGGGAGGTACTGGCAGAGGTTGCCAGGGGACAGGTACAAGGGGATGATGCAGATGTCGATGATGAAGCTTGCTTAGAAGCCAAGATTATAGAAGTAATAAAAAGCAATCTGAAAAGTGATTTCACTGTTTTCTCCAGATGTATAAGGGTAAAAAGTACCTTGAGTATGCCTTTTTGTTGAAAAACGTTGAAGGATAAAGACTTTCTTTTGTATGATGCGATAACCCTGCCGTCTAAAAGCAGGCGCTAAAAACTCTAAAAAGGAGAGCTAAATGCACTGGTCAAAGCGCGATATAGTGATCTTTTTTGCCGGCATCCAAACGTTCCACACGCTAAGCCACATTGCCATCAACTACCTTGGCATTTTGCCTATTGAGTTGGTGATCAATTGGACACAACAGCTCAATGTCCTCGCAATTGGAATCAATGCCATCATAACCTTATGGCTATTCTGGTGGGCATCAAAACTTAAATAACAGCAAACAAAAAGGGCGGTCCGAAGACCGCCCTTATCAATTATCTCAACCCGTTCGTGGCGAGTGCCACGTAGTGGTGTATCGAGCCATTAAAAATGTAACCCTTGTTCAGCAAAGATCGCCTGCGTGATTTCCGAAGTAGTAAATCCTTCTTCAATCTTATACGGGCGATACAGAGTGCCATCAGGACGCTGCTGGATCTCAATCTTAAAGTTCTTAAAGAGCCCTTTAGTTTCTTGTTCAAGACCAATCAACTTCTTGTAGTGAGTTGATTCAAGAGTGATAACGTTTGAAAACTCTGAAAGAGCTTTTGCAAAGTTATATGAGTGCACTTGTGCGTGATCAGGCCCCGTTGAGCGGAACATTTCGTCAATGATCACGAGTGCAAACTCATTAGAATCCAATGATCGTACACGCTTAAGCATGTCCTTTGCCTGATCTACTTCTACTTGGAAGAGTGAGCGATGATGCTCCACATCATCCTTGATCATGATGTGGGTGTTGATCACGGTAAATGGTGTCATCTCTGCTTCTTCAGCAGCCGCGATACCAAAGATCTGTGCAAGAAGTACTGAAGTAACAATACCCTTGATGATCGTTGATTTACCGGCTGAGTTAAGACCCGTCAAAATCATGTTGCGGTGTTTGCCCGGTGCACCAAATTCCACGGTGTTAGGCACTGCTGCCGATACATCAAGAACCGGGTTCCAGAAGTTGTTGAGCTTCAAATACGGCCCATGGTCTTTGCCACGGAAGGTAACAAAGCAGTATTTAACCGGCAGGTTGCGGTGGTCTTTGAACAACTTCGCCGCTGACATGTAGGCATCCATTTTACCAACCGCTTCAAATGCTGAGCGGAATGCTTTGCAATGCTCTTGCATTAAGCGATGTGCCACAAGGACGCGACCTTGGTTAGAGAAGTAGGAAGCTTTGCCTGTAAAGGTACCTGTTTTCAAAAGACCAACTAGTTTGCTCAGCTTCGCCGCTTCTTGAGCATGTTTAGTGAACTGTTTCAGTTCAGGAATGGCTTGAGCGAGGTCGGCGTATTGATGAATAAGCGCTTCAATCTTTTCTACTGAATGCAATGCGGTAGCAAACGGGATTAAGTTGGCTTGCAGATAGTGGAGTGATTCCTTTTGTTTATCAAGGGCAGTCTTGCCTTCACTACTGACTGAATACCATTTCCAAAATTCAAGGGCAGAAAAAATACCTATGAGTGCTGGGCTGCCGCCAATGCCAAGCATATTGTATACGTGAGGCATGTTGGGTTGCCGTCCCGTGTATCGGCAAGCGAGCCAATACAATGTTGCGAGCGGTGTTCCCGTTGCGAGTACGGTCTTAAAAATAGACATGCCCACCCCGTTATTTCCACCGAATTGGTAATTGAGTTGGTTTTGCATTTGTGGACCAACAAGGTGGCCAAGGCCGCCAAAGACCAGGCCTTCAATGATGGCAGCAGGAAGAAGAACTTTATAGTCAGCTCCTGTTACCGCTTTGGTTGTATTAAAAGCGCCATCTAAGTGATTGAAAAAGTTTAACGATCCGGTGCTTTCATTGCTGAATAGTCGTGAGCTTAGAATCCCGTTGAAGTAAAGGTCCTTAAAGTAGCTATCCTTTGCCGGATCTGCAGGCAGATAATAGGCCATGAAGACCTTTTCTGCTTCTGCAAACTCTTTCAGAGACTCTTCAACTTGTTCAAACAACTTTGGGTTTTCAACGAGTGCTCGCACGACTGCTTGGTTCTTTTGTGGGTTTGATGATGCACCGGTAAGGAGCATTGAACCAAGAACCGCTTCACCGAAAGAAGTACGGGTACGCTTGATGGTCTTAAGTAAGTTAGAGTTCTTAAAGAGTTCTAAATCTTCCCAAGTATTGCGTTGGATGAAGCCATTATCGGTGCTGTTATCTTTATCTGCCAAAAGGTCAAACGCTAAGCATTGCCGCTCTTCGTTAGTGAGGTTTCGGATGCTTAAATCCACTTTTGGCGGCTTACCATCTTCAGCCGGTTTTTGTACCGGGGCTTGAAGGGTAATACCCGGTAGATATTCCTTTTTGATGACTTGGTATAAGGAGTTTTCCGCATGCAGCGCCGGAGCGCCGATCATGGAGACCGTCAGAAGAATCGAAATAGATTGTTTGAACTGCATGGGTTTCCTTTAGCGAGCGGTTAGAACTGAGCGGGCGTGTGGGCATTGCGTAGCCACGACCGCAACAATGTTCGGTGTTTGAGCAATTTTACGTGCAAGTTGTACACAAGCATCACTGTTTGAGTGCTGGTCGTTGGCAGGGCCATCGATGATCGCCATGCCGAGTGAGGTAGCACGGCGGCCTGAGGCAAATGAGTTCAGGCAGTCGCTGCTATCTTGGGTGCCATCGCAGTGGACTACCATGTCATCCAGCGCGGTCATTTCCGCTTCGTCTGCCGGTACCACACCAAAGGTGTGTGCAAGCAAGAGTGCGTGAGCTAACGGCTTGGTTTGTTCAGGGGTGGTAGCGATGGTGCGAGTATCGGTGCCAAGAGAGATGTTACTTGGTTGCAGATCACTCACCGGTGACCAGAGGCGGGTCAGTTTTACCAATGGCTGTGGACGCTTAACCCATTTCACAAATGAGTAACGTTTTTCTTTTGATTCGGTGAGAAGAGTTGCCATAGAAAGGTAGGCATCCAACTTACCGATAGCTTCAAAGGCGTTACGCAGTTGGAGGCGTACGGCCGAAGCAGTTAACTTTTGTGCAGCGAGGATGGTGCCTGAATCGGAGTCCATCAAGCTGAATGGCTTTTTGAAGGTGTCATTTTGGAGCCATTCAAGGAGTGTTTTTAATGCTTCTGGGCGATTTGCATATTGATCAAAGAGACCTTTGATCGATTGCAGTTCAGGAATTGCTGCCGCTAAACGATCATCGCCTTCGACCATCTTAAGCACTTCTTCCATCGTGGTAAGGCCCACGCTCAAGGCACGCAGTGGTACCTGTGTTGCAGAAAGGTCAGTCGCCAAGGTGCGGTAGCGGTAGAGGCCCCAACATGCAGAGGCGAACCATAACGCGCTCAGGCCAATAGCTTTTTTGTTGAAGGCGCTGGTGATGTCGTCAGCATTACCGCCTTGTGCTGCTTGGTTTTGGGCATCGAGGTAGTTGCGGTGTAATTGATACGGCATGCAGGTATAGCCGGCATATTTTTTGAAGGTGTTCCATACGTGGGGAAGACCGGCAAGTTTAGCGGCAAAGGCGCCCAACGTAGCGCCAAGGCCGGTCGCAGCTGCCCAGCCCGGAAGTGGTACCGCAATACCAAAAATGTTGGCAGCGGCCCCGATACTGTTAAAGGTCGATTTTAGTCCCATCATAGAAGTTGACGGGGTAGCGATCGTTGGCGCTTCGGTGGGTTGATAGATTTTCAAAAACACTTCTTCTGCTTGAGCAAATTTGCCCAATGCTACATGTAGCTCATCAGCCAGCTGTGAGTTTTGGGCAAGAATACGCACCGCCGCTTGGCGTTGAGAGACTTCTTGCTTGCTTGCGCTGACTAACATACCGGCGAGTGCCGCATGACCGACTGCCGTTTTGGTGCGGTCGATAGCTTTTACAAGGCCGGTCTCACCAAAAAGACCCAGGGACGCACCCGGATTATTTTTCAACAACACATGAGATGTTTGTGGCGTGTGGTCTGTTGCAAACAGTGAGAGTGCAACACGACGTTGCTCTGCGGGAACCAACGTGAGTTGGTACTGGTCACCATACGGTGCTTCAACCTGTGGATAATGAGCAAGAATGTTCTGGTACCACGAGTCGCTTGCAGCGGCAACCGGTGCCGTCGCAAACGAAGTAACCAGGAAGATGTTGAGTGATGTTTTGATGTTCATGGTGCTTCCTTATTATTCTGGTAAGAGATCCTGTTCTCGAAGTATCTCGAGACCAAGCCCCCCATTTGTTTGCGCAACACCCGCTTCAAGGCGGAAGGTGCGGTCAAGCGTTCCATAATTAGTTTTATGGAGCTCAAATTTGAAATTTTTAACGACAGGCATTTCTTGGGCAATGCTGGTTACTCCTGCAAAGTTGGAGCTCACCACCATTACACAGCGTTGGTTTAACAGGGATTTAATCCAAGCTTTCGCCGCTGCTTCACCAATTGCTTGTGCGCTGCCAAATGGTTCATCCATCACCACGAGTGCATACTCATGATCAGCAATCAATTGCATACGCTCACAAACTTCCTTGAGTTGTTGAGCCTGTTCGGTAAATGATGCTTTGGTGTTGATGGCATGGATTTGGTTGCATGGAGTCATGGTAGCGCCCGCCGCCGGTGCAATACCAAAAGTCTGCGCCAACAACGCCGCATAGGCGACTGATGTGACAAAGGTAGTTTTACCCGCAGTTGCTTGGCCACTGACCACCAACGCACGCGAGTTTTCTTGGCCGGCACCTAAGTTGACCGTGCTCGCTACCGCTGTGTTGCGGTCGAGTAGTGGGTTCCACAGGCCACGCAGATTCATAAATGGTCGGCGTGAGTCTAGAAATTCTACCACGCAGTAGCGGTTAGCTGACTGATCTTTCAGCGCAGTTGCTACCGCGACAAAGGCATCTACTGCACCCATGCCCTCGATGGCACGACGGATGTTTTCCATCTGGATGGCCAGTCGTTGGTAGACTGCCACGATTCTTCCCCAGTGAGAGAAGAAGGAAGGTGAGCCCTTGAAGGTGTTGGTATCTAATGATGACAGGAGCCACTGAATATCATGCTCAGTAGAATCACAAAGTTCTTTAAGCCCCGCAAACCCCGGAATGCCATCGGCAAACACGGTGTTTGGTCGCAGTGCATTGTAGACTTCCTTCATAGCTTCTACACCGGTGGCGGTGTGCATGAGGATGGTTTGGAGCTGCTGCATGCTGCTGTAGTAGGTTTCGTTGCGGTTGGCAAAGGTAGGGAGCTTGTTGAGCAAGAGGCCTATTCCACCACTTATGAGTGCCCCTCTGGCGGCACCGTTGCCAAACTGCATTTGGTATAACATAGCTATGACAATGATTGCATCGATCGATTCCTTGATGAGAGAGAACTCGCGTAGCCAAAGAGAACGCGTATGTATTCCAGAAGTCCATCGGCCAGTCATAACCGTGGTGTCGGTATTCGTCAGAGCCTTTGTTTGCCAAAGCTTGTATAAATGGCCTTCAGCGCTGCTGAATTTATTTAACGCATTGCCCAGCTGTTGAAGCAACTCTTTGTTATTGAGTAACGCCTGAAGAGCTTGCTGGCGAGCGCGAAGCTTAGTGACGTCGGTAGTTGGTTGAGACAACAAATTAGCAAATGCAGCTTCACCGACCGCGGTACGGGTTTTGCCGAGCGTTGCCATTAAAGACTTTTGCTTGAAGACGTTCAAGTTCTGCAATGCTGTTGGGGTGATTTGCTTGTTTTTCGTGTCATCGAGGTAGAAGGTGTGGAACACAAATGCCTTGGAGGCACCGGGCGTCATAGGCTCGAGAATTTGCTTTGCCGTCATCCCTTTCCACCAGCGAGAAAAGAAAGGCAGCTTTACGCGTTCATGTTGTTGCTTAAGTGGTGCTTGGAGTTGTTGGGTTGCTTGTTCGTAAGCTTCCGGAGTTAAGTATTCCTTGGCGATCCAAGCATTCGGGTTCTTTTGGGGTTGTGCTTGGGGAGCGCTGGTCTGTGCAAGAACAGGTTGTCCTGCAAAGAGGCAGGCAAGGGTGCAAGCAAATAGGTTGCGAACGATTTTCATTGATTCCTCCGTAAACGGCTTTCGAAATTATGTGTTGAGCCGGTCATCTTATCACAAAAAAGCTTCTAGTACGCAGCAAATTGCCAGTTTTACGTCGTGTCTGCAACAGCCTCATTGTCTTGATAGGCAAGAATTGATATCCCTATTTCCTATCAACTTCAAACAGAAATTATTTGCTCTTGAGAGTAAATACCCACGGAGGCAGTCCATCACCTTCTTGTGCAGGGCGCATGGCGTAGCGGGAGAAGTTTTCCAGTGCGAGCTGGTCATTGTGGGTAGCGATCATGGTGAGCGCCTGCGGATAGCGATTGAGGAATCCTGCGTGGTGGGTAAGTGCTTGGTCGGGCCACAGTTCCTGGGTGGTATCAAGGATAACTAGGGCATGGGTGTTGGCCGGCAAGGTGTCAAGGCGCTCAAAGAGTACATGCTGTTGTTGGGAGAGCTGTTGGTTGGGGTTCATGAGATCATCTTTTTTCAGCTCTTGCGGTACGAAGTGGATGTAACCAAAGGGAGTCATGCGACATTTCTCTGCCGGTGCGATACCAAAAGCTTGGGCGAGTAAAATGGCATGGCAGAAGTTGCGCAGTGATGATGATTTACCGGAGCGATAGGGGCCCGTGAGTAGGAGATTGTGCTTGTTGCCGGTTAAGGAAATTGATTGCACGGGGCTGTTTTGCAACGTGTTTGCGGGTGACCAGGCATTGATAAGTTCCAGGGTTGGTGTTTCGCCTTCCACAAAGTCCACAAAGCAGTATTTGTTTGCGGAGTATTCTTGATCGCGTACTAAAGTCGCCATCGAGACAAATGCATCTACATGAGCAATGGCGCGCAGCAACTTGTACATGTCGGGCAGCGTAGCGTAGAGCAGGTTACGTGCTGCTTGGATGTTGCCCACCGAGGAGAAGTAGGAAGCGCTTGTTGCAAAGGTGTTGTTTTGCAACAGTTTGTTGAGCTCACCAAGGTTACCTGACTGCTCGTTGCAATGTTGCAGGATGCTTACTGCACCGGGAATTTCTTTTAATTGCGGAGTGCGTTCAATCACCCGGGCGATAGTGCGTGCTTCATCAAGGACGCGTGCATAGGAAATGAGGGTTGATTGGATAGTTTTGAGAGTATGTAGGTGTAAGCCAGCGTTGAGGGGGCCAAAGATGAAGCCAAGTATGCATAAATAAGTGGAGAGCTGAAAGCCGAGCTCTGCCTGATGATTGCGCTGTCCATTAATCCACCAAGGCTGATTGATAAAATGCTGAGCGCCCAAAAAACCTAATGTTGGGGGGATAATGCTTGCGATATGCCAGAAACGAGTGGTCATGCCGGCGGCGGTAGGGTTCGTGTTGCCAACTGTGGGGCGGGTTTGACGTGCGTGGTACCACCAGCGGAACATAATCGACTCTTGGTTGTGGATATTTTTGAGTGCCTCAGAGAGGGTGCGTCGTAGTTGGGTATTATCAACCAAGGAGCGAAGCGCCTCGCGACGTTGAGTGATTTCCGCAGCGCTCGTGCAGGGGTTGATGAGTAATTGTGCTAATGCTGCTTGGCCGAGATAGGTTTTTGTGCGAGCGAGTTTGAGCGAGGTGTTGTTCTGGTCAAAGAGCCCCAGATGTTTCCAGGTGTCGAGTGGTAGGGCATCGTTGGAAGTACAGACGTCACCGCAAACGATGCCGAAGGCTGCGGTATGGCAGAGATCTTCTTTGAGTGGTTGAGTTGAGATCCACTGGTTGAGCTGCTCTCCTAAGATTTCAGAGACATTAGAAAAAGCGAGGCTCGGGCTGACTTGTGTTTTTTTGAGATAAGAGACTGCCAACGGGTGTTTATCAAATGCGACTAAAGAAAGGTCATCTTTAGAAACCGGTGTGTAATTAGTTACCGTCGTAGTGCCTGTATGTGCCGGTAGCGCTAATGAGCAGGCAAGTACGGCAATAAAGATTCTTTTGAATACCATGTTTAACTCCAAAGATATGCGGTAGTGAACCACATATTAGTTGATTTAGCCTGGCTACAAAAGTGGGTGGGGTGTATCAGGTGTGGAATATATACAACCAGCTAATTACGCATGCGTTGGTACCTGGGCCAGGGTGCCAAACCCTGATTTGGTTAGCTCCTGGGCATCGGGCGAGGAAGTGGCCGCGATCATCAGATACTGCCCTGTTTGAGCCAATTGAGGTGCCACAATCTTGAGGAAGTGGTCAAAGCGCGCGACGTTGTCTTGCTGATACAGAATCAGCCCGTGAAGGGCCGAGAATGTAAACGGTACCAAGCGCTCAGAAAGGCCATAATGGTCGGTTGTTTTGCAGGTGTGGAAAAGAGAGAAATGGCTCATGGTAGCCTCTTGTGCCGGTGCGATACCGAAGGTGTGGGCAAGGAGTGCACAGGCTTGGAGGGTTTTAATAGCATCGGTGTCGGGGTTAGGGAGAATAAGATGTTGAGGTGCTCCGCGGCCGCAGGTAAGCGAGAGGTGCTCGGAGGGGTTACTGGTGTAAGGAGACCAGGCATTTTTTAAGGAGAGATACGGCTTTTCATCATCGACAAAGGTTACCAAGGAGTATGGGTGGTCGGTGTCTTGGTAGTTTTTAATGAGTGAGGCTATGGAGAGATGGGCATCAACGAGGCCGATACCACGCAGGAGGTCCTTGACTGGCCCCTGGGTCATGACGAGCTGATATCGTGCAGCAATGACATTTTTCTCATAACCGAGGTCGAACCACGCTGAGGTATTTGGATTGAAGGTTTTTGCTTTCAAGAGCCCGAGGAGTTTTTGTATGTCGGTATTTTTCCATGCCTCGTCAAAGAATCCCGTGAGCCCTCGAAAATCAGGTAGCTCGGCAAGTGCTGGATTCTCTTTAATGATGGTCACCATTTTTTGTGCTTCTTCAACGATTTGCGCAAGGCTGGTCAAGATGGTTCTGGTGTGGCGTATGAACAAGCGTTCATCGTTGAAGAGCATTACCCAACCAGCCATGCAACAAGATCCAACCAATCCTGTAGATGCCATATCTCCATAGTTTCCTTGTACATAAGCCGTATATGCACTAAAACCAAAGATGCCCCCCATCGTGCCTAAGAAAGCAGGGAAAATTAATTTATGCATTACAGCAAGAGCCGTTGGGTAATCGTAACCAAATGTTGGATGGCGATTAATTTTTTTGAGGCCAACTATGTGCATAAACCATCTGATCATGTCGCTTTCACAGGTTCGAATTTTCTGGAGACTTGAACGCAGCTTTTGATAATCAGAAGACGTAAGAAGACTGTGTATTGCTCGCTGGCGCTGAGCAATTGTATGAGCGTCAGCGGGAAGCGATAGCAGATGGGTTAAGCACGCCCAGCCTACCCGTGTCTCAGTCCGCTTTATGCATTGTAGGAGGCTGCCATTGCCATAGAGGTTGAATGCTTTCCATGCTGATACAGGAAGAGTGTTTACGGGAAGAGTAGCATTTTCACCATCTTGAATAATGAAGAAGGGTAGATACTGGCTATATACATCTTGTGCTGTTTTGTCCGCGGTAAGACCGTGAAGAGGGACTTGTTCCATAGTGATATGAGGAAAGTGTACCTCGCTGACCTTCTTGATCGTCTCAGGGCTGAGCACAGCTGAGACAAAAGGCTCCGCCGGGTACTTCGACCCGAGTAATGAAGCAGTAGTTAACAGCGAAATAAGTAATGAGCGTAGATACATAGTTTCCCCCGAAGTAGTTGGGGGAAGATTATACGGGAGTATGGGCTGAACTCAAATGGTCAGTTGCTCGGCTGCGGATCTTCAATAGGCTCGAGATCGGGGCATGCGAGCGGAGTCCCTTTTGGCAGGTTCTCGCTCAAGCGCTTACGCACCTTATCAGGGCTCGGTAACGACCGACCTTTACGCCAGCCATACCCATAGGTTTGGGCTTTAGGAGAAAGAAGGGGGTAAATAACCTCATAGTAGCTAAAGAGAGCCTGCTTCCAGGCGCAGCGGGAAGGTACCAGGGCAGAGGATGCTGACCCCTGGGTAAGGACCGCTTTTTTATGCGCATAGAGGAAGGCGTTTTTGTATACCTTAATAAGAGCAAGCTGCAGATAATTAGGGGCGGTGGGGAAATACTTTTGTACCAGCTCCAGCTCATAGTTAAAGGTCTTTTCTGCAGGGGCCTGGCGCATGAGGTAGCCGATAAACGAGGCGACGGTATTCAGGTATACCGGGTCGAGCTGTTTATCCAGGTAATAGCGCTTTCTCCAGGTACTGATATCTGAAGGGGCAGCCGCAGAGGCTGGTAACCCTAGTAATAGGGCCCCGATCAGGGAAAAGAGCTTTGTAAACCTCATTTTCATAATTGTCCGCCAAGGCAAAGAGTGTTCCAGTCTTTTTAACAATACATTAAGTCGTATTCAAATTGCAATAATTATTTGAAGGTTATGTAGATGGGGGGTTGTCTCCTGGGAGGGCCCTGGTAGGTTGGAGGTACTCTCTTTAAATGGAAGGAATACATCAATGAAAATGACGTTGCATACCCTCTTTCTCACTTTTCTGATAACAGGATCTCTAGTGGGCGCTCCCACAACACAGCGTGAACTCGAAAAGGCCCAAATTACCTTTGCACCGGTACCAGGCGAAGATGCCATCGATTTTGATCGCGAGCTGATACCTGGGCCTATTAACAAAACAACCCTTGAGATAGAAGGCATGAGATATGAAGGAAGATTGGATGAAGAAGATGAGCACGAGCAGCTAAAGCCTTGGGTAGGCCAAGCAGAGTTTTTGCATAGGCTGTATGCGCTAGAAAAATACGCGGAGCAATTTCAAGAATGGGCGAGGACGCCAACTGCTGATGGCTCCTATATGCGATTGCTGCCGGATATCGAAGTTGCCTCGCGGTTCCGTAACTTCGGATATAATGGCCGGTACAAGGAATTCACTGACCACAAAAATGAAGTTAGTTGGCGTAGTCATTTTGGCCGACATTATGTGGCCAAGTTCAACATCAAGCCTTCGCGAGAGTTCTATCGGTACGTCATGAATTACCACGATGATCTTCTGCATAAGCGCAAGGATCATATGTATGCAGTGGCTTACATCGAAACTGTTATGGAAGAAAGCAAAAACAAAGAAGACGCAGCTGAGTTATTTCGACTTGCTGTGCGAGAAGTTGCTGCAGCTTTGGCTTGATTTGGCGCGACTCGTAAAAAAAGCCCCGCATGTGCAGGGCTTCTGTCTAGAAAATGTAATTAGCTGATTTTGTTATTTACCATCGTCTTCTTCAGGAGCCTCGTCGTCACCGATATCTTCTTCTTCCGAGTCCTCTCCTTCATATGCGGCAGGTGGGATATTCTTTTTGCCTCTTAACAGATATTCGCCAGTCAAGCCTCTGAGTTCTCGAGGGAAATTTGCACGATAGGCCAATGAGCCTTCAGCCTCGGCAATTGTTCGCTTGGCAAAGCGATTAAGGGCGTTTGTTAGGATATCTCGCTGTGCTTCCTGATTGGCTAAGCTGGAACGGGTTCTCTCAAGGAGATCATTTTCCTGGGGCTTATTCCGGTGGCGGATGATTCGAATGTTGCGTTTAGAAATACTGATATTCGTTTCAACATCTTTCAAAGCCGGTTCTAAAATTTCATCTATGTCATCGGAAGAAGTCCCTCGATCAAGGGCGAGGTCAACCATAGCAGGAATAATGTCGGCATTTTCGGGACTTATAAAATAGCGTCTGAAATACTCTCCAACCATCATTCTCAGACAAGTCAGAGATTGATTGGCATCGACAAGCGGTCTTTGGGAAATAATATATCTCACCAGTCTGGGATTAGGGTATTCAACTTCTTCAGCACCTGTGGTCCCGCGTGCAGCACTTGTGATCCCGCGTGGAGGACGTGAACGCCCACTTTCTCGAATGGCGAAATCAAGCAGAGAGTTTTCTCCGTTTTGCGAGGAGATTAACTCAGGGTGTTTCTTGAGATATTCGATTGCTTGTTCTGGTTGCACCATGTCTACCATCACAATTAGCTCTGAAGGTATGGTTGGTATCGGCGTTAACGGAGATTTCTTCGCCGTCATAGCAGCGCGAGACTTCATATCTCCGGCAGCTGAACTTGATGCGGCGTTTGCAGAAGCGTTGAGGGATGTGTGCCCGGGCAATGAAGGCCTCGACGCTGCGGCAGCGTTAGCATTAGCCCCGCGACGCGGTGATTTGTCCCCCGCATTTACCTGTGTGAGTCCAATTAACGTCATACATAATATGATGTGCTTCATAAGGTCCCTTTTATTTTGGAAGTTGATTTACAACTAGAGTATGACTGAGGGGGGGGTAAATCAAGGGTTTTGAGGAACGTCCCATTGTTTCTTGGTAACTCCTTGGTAAAGTGGCCAACATAACCCGTTTGAAGGACCTCTATCGTGAAAAACTCTTTATTCCTCCTCGTTTTACTTCCCGCTGTTTTAGTGGCCGGTAAATCAGATCATCATAAAACGCACTTTAAATTTCCTGCGGTACCCGGCGAAGAGACGATTCCCTTTGATCGTGAGTACATGAATGAGGTGGAAAATTGGTTTGAGGAAGGGCCAATATTGATGCTGAGCTCGCAACCATGGCCAGGGCAAGAAGCCTTTTTGAAAAAACTGTGGGAAATAGAAGATGCCAAGAAAAAAGCACAAGGCATTAATATCTCGCTGACTGCGGATAGTGGAGACGATACTAATAAGCCGTATGATTTTCAGGTAGCTCCAAGTTATTGGGATACTAATGATATCCATCCGCATGCTGGGGTGAGGGTGAGTTACTTTGCAGATCCGGCAAACCACATCCGTTGGACCAATATTTTTGGTCAGTACTATGTAGCAAGGCTGAATGTAAAGCCGTCGCGCGAATTTTACCGCTATGTCATGAACTATCGGCTACCACTAGCAGGCCCGATAAGCTTTACCTTTAAAATTGGTGGCTAATCCTTTCTCAGCGCATCTTGTACCACATATTTGACGGGTCCAGGGAAGAGGAGGAAAATGCCGGGCATGGATATACAATACAAAAGCGATAAAAAACCAAAATTTCCACTGAGCGTAAGCTATCACGATGACCTTATTGAGCGTCTCAAGGATCGTGCATATGCGGTCGGATACCTTCAAGCTGTTGTCGAAGATAACAAAGGCGAAAAAGATGCAGACAAGTTATTTATTCTTGCGTTGCGCAATGTTGCCAAGGCGCATGGGTTGATTCGACGCAAGTCATAAAAATCTCTACAAATGTATTTTCTTGCACATATCTCGACGAATCCAGACAAGCAAACTCGACATTTAGAACATGCAAATCCGACATTTACTATAGACAAATCCGACATTTATCGTAGGATAACTCGACATCTATACCTGGAAAGTGTCATTTTTGGCTATGTACGAAGCGCCCCCTAAAAAAAGGATAAAGTATGTATATTCGCCGTGCCCTTGAAAAAGATGTTATCGAGGGGGCAAAGTTTTTCCCCGGCGTTGCAATTTTAGGCCCTCGGCAATCCGGTAAAACAACTATGGCAAAGCATGTTTTTCCCAAGCATGCCTATGTGTCTCTGGAACCTGAAGATATTCGTGAGTTTGCTCAAGTCGACCCACGAGGGTTCATTGAGGAATACCGCAACAAGCACGGCCTCATCATTGATGAATTTCAACAAGCGCCTTCTCTTCCGACGTACCTTCAAACAATTATGGATGAGGAAAAGAAGCTTGGTTTTTTTGTGCTTACCGGATCACAAAACTTCTTGGTTAATAAAGCCATAACTCAGTCTTTGCCGGGGCGGGTATCGTTGCATACGTTACTTCCGCTGAGCGCCGATGAATTGTCTGCAAGTGACCTTCTCCCTGACTCATTCGATACGGTGATTGTAAAGGGCATGTTTCCCGCTATTTACACAAAAAAAACTCCCGCGCGGCGACTCTATGGCCAATACCTGCGTACTTATTTGGAAAAGGATCTTCATCAACTATCCAACGTGGGTGACTTGAGTAATTTCAGAAGGTTTTTAGAACTATGCGCCGGGCTGGTAGGACAAACCCTGAACCTCACTGAGCTGGGTAACGATGCGGGGGTGAGTGACCAGACAGCGGAGCGCTGGCTATCGGTTTTAGAGGCGAGCTACATCGTCTTTAGGTTGCAGCCATATGAAAAGTCATTTGGTAAACGCCTGGTAAAAAGGTCCAAACTCTATTTTTATGACACCGGCCTTGTATGCCATCTGCTTAAAAAACAAAAACTAAGCGCTACCGATCCCTTTCGGGGGCCTTTGTTTGAATGCTTTGTCATGTCTGAAATCGTAAAAAATTATTACAACCGAGGGCATCAACCAGACGTCTTTTTCTGGCGCGACCAGTACGGTCATGAGGTTGATTGTATCGCAAAGTATGGCGACTATATTGCCGGCATTGAAATCAAAGCGAGTAAAACTTTTAGCCGCAGCTTTGCCTCTGACCTCATTTACTGGAAGGAGCAGGCACGCGAGGAAGACCCTCAGCTCTATGTGGTGTACGGCGAATCTAAAAAACACCGCTCGGGGCCTAAAAATCTTATCAGCTGGCAATCGGTTGGCAAAATCTTGGACTTTTTACCCGGGGCGCACGAATAAAAAAAGCCCCGCGCGTGCAGGGCTTTGTGAAGTTAAACTCTTGGTATTGACTATTCATCACCTGGGACCTGAATATCCTCATCTTCGGCCGCGGCCGGAATGTCTTCTTTTTTTCTGCCGAGATATTGGCCGGTGAGCCCTCTGAGTTCGCGAGGGAAGTTGGCGCGGTAGGTTAGCGACCCCTCAGCCTCAGCAATTGTACGCTTGGCTAGAAGATTGAGGGCATTTATGTACATGGCTCGTTGAGCTTCCTGTTCTGCTAGTATACTAGCGTAGGTCTTTTTCGTGTATTCAGAACTAGCTTTTTGCATGTCACGTTTGAGTTCCCCGATGTACGTTTCAATGTTTTTTAGACGAGGTTCCAAGATATCTTCTACGGATTCGGGGATGTTATTTTCTAGTGCTACGTCAACCATGGCAGGTAAAAGATCTGGGTGCTCCTCTGCTTTGATGTAGCGCGCTGTATATTGTAACATCATGGTGTCTAGTTCTTTCACGCCTTTTGAAGGTAATCGTGGGTGTTGGGAGAGTATATATCGCAAGAGTTTGTAATTAGGGTATTCGACTGGCGAGGTAGTTAAATTGCCCAATACTCGTTTGCGGCTGATTTCCCTGATAACAAATTCCAGAAGTGAAGTGCCTCTTTTTGAAACGGCGTGGATGTATTGAGGATTCTGCTGAAGATATTTAATGGCCTCTTCTGGCTTTGCTTCGTCGACATATCTTTGAAGATCGTAAGGTATGTCTAGTGCTGGAGCAGGGGCTTGGTGTAATGCAGCTGCCCGGTTTTTCATATCTGAAGCAGCTGAGCTTGGTGCGGTGCTTGCAGAGGCGTTGAGGGATGTGTGCCCGGGCAATGAAGGCCTCGACGCTGCGGCAGCGTTAGCATTAGCCCCGCGACGCGGTGATTTATCCCCGGCATGTATCTGAGCCGCTCCGATAAATGCCATACATAATATGATGTGCTTCATAAAGTCCCTTTAAATTGATGAATTGATTTACAACTAGAGTATGACTGAGGGGGGGGGGTAAATCAAGGGTTTTGAAGTAGCGTCCAAGTTATCTCGTGGGCAACGCCTCAAAATGAGGCTTCAACTCCCGGTACATCTTCGGCAGATCCAGCGAGATTGTTTTCGTATCCGCTAGGGTTGCCAGGAAGTTGGTATCGCCGGTCCAACGGGGAAGTACATGCATATGCAGGTGACTTGCTTGGCTACCGCCGGCAGCTTTGCCGAGGTTGAGGCCCACGTTGAGGGCATGGCAGGTGGTGGCTTTTTTCAAGATGGCGTTTGCAGAAGCGGTGAGTTCAATGAGCTCATGGAGCACCGGTGGTGCAAGTTGTTCCAAGTCGGCAAGGTGCTCTTTGGGCAAGATCATGAGGTGGCCGGAGTTGTAGGGGTATTTGTTGAGCATGATGATGGTATGGGTGAAACGGCGGAGAATAAAATGCTCTTCGTCTTTTGATTGTGCAAACATGCTGCAAAATATACAGGCGTCTTTACCGCCTTTGTCGTCTGCGGAGCCGACGTAGCCTGAGCGCCAGGGTGCATAAAGCCTATCCATGGCGTTCCTTGAAGAGCGTTTTAGGGAGTATTTCTTTGTAGAAGAAGGTTAACGCTGCGATGAGAAGGAGTGGCTCTACGGGAATGCGTAAGCGTGCGTAGCCAAAGCCACCGGTTTGTATGACAAAGCCGCCAAAAAGTACAAGTGAGATGATCCAGAGAATGGTAATGGGTGGCAATGAAGTTTTGTGCGTGAAGGAGTGGTACAGCGGGAGGATGAGGTAGTAGTAGAGTCCACTGAACACTCCAAACCAAATGAAGAGGTAAAAGAGTAACTCAATCCAGGCAATGAGGCGCATCCAGAATGGTATGGCGCCAAAGAGTGTGGTGTACCACTTGTCGGTAATAAACTCTTCCATCGGGTCATAGCGGTAGCAATTCAGGGCGAGCGCGGCGAGCTGGTAAGAAAAGAGATCGAAAGTGGTTTTAAACACTTGGACGATCCAGTCATAGATAAAGTAGTGCGGGTAATTTTTTAGATACGGTATAGCAAGTGCCGTGCCGAGCAGATAAGGCGATACCCATTTGGTAGATCCAAGTGCTTTGGCGAGCTGTTGTTGTTCCAAGGTCTCATAGGCAATGGCATAGTGTGCTTTTTTATGCGCATCACCGTAAGAAAGCCCGTGGGTACGCCGGATAATTTTTGGCACACAGAATGAGTTTAAGTAGGCGCCAGACATCGGGCAAAAAAAGAGGCGGCCGGTGCACTCATAGTTGCGGATATACCAGGGGGCCAGGCACATGAAAAAGACTGATACAAAGAGGAGTGGCTTGAAGATGCGGGAAAAAATGCGCGCAGCGGGTAATGCAGCGATGAGCAGCGCAACGATGATGGCTAAAAACTTTCCATTCGGGCGCATCCAAGTGTAGACCGCGAGCATAAGTGCGGCGCCGATGAGCGAGAGGGTGGGGTAGCGGTTAAAAGCATTACCACGCCAGTCAAAAGTACCGTGGGAAAACCAGAGGCGGGTAAGCAGCAGGAGAAAGAGGTAGAAAAAGAGTGAAGCCAGGGCGTCGGTTAATAAATAGGTAGTAGCGAGTATAAAACCAATATGGAGGACCCCGATGATGCCCATGAGCCAGGCGATGGGGATACTGCCGGTCAGCTGGAGAGCAAGCCACAGCAGAAGCAGGGGAATGAACGAGCAGAGAAGTATTTGGGTCCAGAGTGCCCAGGAGTGAGACTTTTTGTGTGCGGCAAGATCGGTAGTAGGCAGCCCGAAGTACTTGTAAAAGGGTGCAAGGTATGCCGGGTAGCCGGGCGTGCGCCAAAGAATGGGCTCCTTGGTATTCGGGTAGGAAAAAGAGCCGGTGAATGCAATGAGTGCTGCGCAGTTGTGGTAGTCCATCGAATCGGCTTGCATGAAACGCTGCTGAGGCTCGATGAGGTACATGAAGGTAATGGCGCGCAGGAAAAATGCGGCGAGGAATAACAAAACATAATGGAATGTGCGTGGTTTTGTATGTAAAAAGCTCAACATAAATAGGTCCTAACTGTTCGTGGCGATTATTTTATCCGTTCATGGTGAGTAAAGGAATCGCCGCTTCGGCAACCATGCCAGCCCACGGATTCAAGCGTTCCGGAGTCGCCGTTTATCAATGGCCGGGAGTATTACATATTTTTTTGGTGAATCCTATTCATTGCGAATCCACCTTCGGCTGCGCTATCCTTAACATGTATCCACATAGATTTTATGGAGCATGTTTTTCTCATGATGTACGCACTACTGTTGTTACAGATTTTGTCGGCCGACCTTCACGCGTCTGTACCTTCACCTAATGCAAATGCATCTGCTTCGGCAACCGCCTCCGCTACCCCCAGTAGTGCATCAGAGGTTAAGAGTGCTGCGGCCACGACATCAGCTGCGGATGTGAATCCTGTAGGGGCCAAGCACTATCCAGAAATTCCTGAGCGCATCATGCGCAACATTATGGAACAAATCCAGTACCATCGACAGCAGGACTCTCTCATGAGGCAATTGAACGATCAAAGCAATTGGAAGAACAGGTCAAAAATGGAATTTCTACGCACACAGAGAGATGAGCTGTATGAGAGGAGGCCCCAAGACCAGCTTTTTGATTGGCTTGATGAGTCGCCTCATAATATCAATGCCATTCATACTTTTGATGCACGCCATAAAGCATCCCTTTTTTCTTTGCTGATAGATCAGGCCTATGGCGTAGGAGACGCGCTCGCTTACCTTAACCATGGTGTGCTGCCCAAACTGTTAGATCGCGAGCCTGACCTTTCCTTCCGTTCTGCCTTCAAATCCTATGTGAATGCTCGCCCATTAGAGGTTATCTATAGTGCCTGCAATCCTTCACTGCCAGCAGAATTCAAAGGGGTGAATACATACCATCTTCTCTGGCTCCATAACACTATTGATCAAATGCTTGCTCAAGGAGCCGAAAGGAAGCAACTTTTTGATCAACTTTCCGCTGCCCAGCGTCTGCTCGGTGACCCTGTTACACCATGTCAGCAGCATCAGAAGTGGTTGATTATTGCTGGTAAAACTCAACTCCGCTCTACCATCCCGCGGTACCTGACATTTCCCCCGGACATTCCCGGCCTGCGCAAGCTTGTCATTCAGTATCCCTTTCTCAAAGATGGTATCGTTCCATGGATGAGGTGTCCCGGTGTCACTCGTTATAGGGCCTCTGGTGACCAGCCCTCATTGCTTACTTTTCTAGCAAACCATGCTGCTGATCCCGCCACTATTGACCTCATTCTTTTCATATTGGGTCAAAATCCTTCAGTGATTTACAAAGGCGGCGATCTTCCTGTTGATATCAATATCAGGCGCTCCACAAAATCCCCTCTGCATTCTCTCATTACTTTGATATGCACAAAGCCCCAGCTTCTCGACAACCCAAATTACCTTACCGCTACCCAGCGCATCATCGACCTTATGATCGAGCAAGGACCCCCTACTACACTGAGCCAGCACCTTGCGATTATGCTCAAAGAATCTACCGACCCGCGCAGCACTGCCTTTATTCAATCCATCATCGACTACTACCAAAAGCGTATGGCGCAGTTTGTCTCAGTTACTGGCGAGGCTCTTGAGGCGACTTCATTGCCACCCGAGCTCGAAGGCCTCATCATCGAGCATCGTTTTGGTCAAGAAGCTATGCCGACGCGTCATAGACAAAAAGGCGTTCAGAAGCACTTGCCTCCGGAGATTGCCGAGCTTGTAACGGAATATGTCGGCACCGCAACATAATTTCCTGTCATAATTGTTCTCACTCTTCTGTCCAATCACAGTAACTCCTCCCCAACTCGTACATTTTTGAAAATTTTTCTAGACTGCCGGCAGCAGTGTGGAGACCTCTATGCAGAATCCTATCCTTATTATTGTGGGTACGCGGCCGGAGCTGATCAAAATGATTCCGGTTTACCGGGCACTCCACCAACGGGGCCTCCCGGTGATGTTAGTTAGTACCGGGCAACACAGCAGCTTGTTAACCGAGCTTTTTACTTTATTCAATGTGCAGCCGGATATTGATCTGGCACTGGGCAGACCGAATCAAGATCTTGCGTATGTAACTCAAGCGGTGATTACGGCAGTTACCGAGTTGTACAAGCAGCTGCGTCCGAGGATGGTACTGGTGCAGGGTGATACCACCACCATTATGGCGGCTGCATTGGCCGCATTTTACTTAAAAATTCCCGTGGGCCATGTGGAAGCTGGTCTGCGGACCGATGATATTACGCAGCCATTTCCCGA
>Ga0207094_1003_pt1 | contig 48120 bp, 40 predicted proteins | sample Alteio_BWMinHeat_90_FD_153518 | JGI IMG/M metagenome (GOLD analysis project Ga0207094, IMG submission 153518) | Enriched cells from forest soil in Barre Woods Harvard Forest LTER site, Petersham, Massachusetts, United States -... | ecosystem: Environmental > Terrestrial > Soil > Temperate forest >... | reverse complement strand
AAGAGAGTGGATTGATTCCCGATATGGGAATTACCTTCTATCCCTTGCGGATCTCGATGGTCCCGTGATCCGTAGTTAGTTGAAGCTTGTTGCCGCCCTTGCCTACGGTCCCCTCGGCGACGCGATCTTCTCCCGTCCTGGTGACGTTCAGAGCGAAGTCGCTCTCCAGTTCCCCGCGACTGCTGCGTGCATCGACCTTGAAGCCGGCGTTCTCCGGCAGCACCACGTGTATCGCTCCCTGATGGTTGCTGACGTTCACGTCGCCGTAAGGCGCCTTGGGGTGGAGATCGATCTCGCCATGGCTGTTTTCAATCGTGATCGGGCCGGAGATGTCCTCGAGCCGGATGTCCTTGGCCCGGGTATGCACCTCGAAGGGCCCGGATACAGAGGTCACATGCAGGTCCCCGGAGTCCATACTCAGATCGCCGTCCAGCTTGCCGAGTTCCATTTCGGTACGCGTGCTGTGGAACCTGACGTATTTCCCAATATGGGAAAGCTTGGTGTCGCCGAAGAATTCGCCATCGAGTACCGCGATGCCGGAGATATCGCTGAGGGTCACGTCGTCGGCTTTGCCGTCGAGGTGAACATCGCCGGTAATCTGACTGATCTGGATGTCGCCCTTGTGCGAAGTGGCCTCGACATTGCCCTTGATCTGGCTCACTTGAATATCGCCGTGCGTGGTGCTGACCTTCACATCGGCGTCGCGCTGCGTCACATTGATGTCGCCATGGGCCGCTGTGATCTGGACCGGCGCTTTGCGAGGAGCCCAGACCTCCATGTCGGAGACGAGGCGCGGGCCCATCACGAAGCCGACCTGCACGTGCGCCTGGTTTTCTCCAGAGTTGATGCGCAGGGTGTTGCCGTCGGCGGTAATGGTTGCGTTTTGCCTGGCGTTATATTTGTCGGCCTCACTTTGCGATTCAGCGGCGATGTGGCGATGAACGACAAGCTTCACCGGCGCATCGCCATTGTCGGTGACATGAACTGTGACCGAACCATGATCGGAATCGATTTGAATGTGGCCGTCCGCCGGGAGCGCTTGCGACACTTCCTGAGTGAAATCGTACTTCTGGCCGAAGACCCCATCCCATCCGGGATTCACATCGATGTTGTCGCCCATGGCCTGCCAATTCCAGTGCCGGGCCGAAGATGCCGAGAGTCCGATGACGATAAACAAAACCAGGAGAACTACCCCTCCGCCGCCGAATCGAGGAGCCGGTCCGCCCTGGCTGCGCGCAACGGTGTACTCGACGATGCGGATCACGCCCAGAAGAATCAGCAGAAGCGGCCACCAGGTAGCAAACATCCAGGCGATCTGTCCGGGGCTGATGACATGCATGTTGCCCAGCAGAAACGCGACTCCGATCGCCACCAGTACGATCGGTCCGGCGATCGAACGGGAACGGTATCGGCGATAGTAGCGAGGATCGAACGGAGGCTGCGGACTAGCCACGTTTCACCTCCGAATCGGGAGGATTTCCCTGGATCGTAGGCGGAGCCGAAGGGATGTTAGTGCTTCTGGCGATGTTCTCTTCAGTCGTGCGGCGAACGCGTTCGCGAATCTGTTCTCCGAGATCCCCGGGTGGATAATATGGCGCCGGTTGTATGTGTCCCATATCGGGAGCGGTCCTTTGCGCGATCTTGATGACGCCGATGACGATAAGCAGAATCGGGAAGCTGCGTCCGAAGCTCATGATACGCAACTGCTCGAACAGGAATAGAACTCCGATGGTGATCAGCACCGCCGGTCCCAGGAGCCAATGCGAGGCACAGCGCGGGCAGCGGCAGGCGCGATTGCGAACGTAATAGTCCTCGTAACCGTAGTCCGGCATGGGCTAGCTCCTTCCCATGCGGCGCACCGCCAGCCAGATTCCGAGAACGATCAACACAATGGGCCAGAACTCCCCAAGCCAGCGAAAGGAGAGCACCCCAAGATTATCCAGCAGCAGGAGTACGCCCAGAGCAATCAGAATGATCGCTCCCATCGGCATCGCACTTCCAGATCGTGTCTCAGGAGGCGGCTCAACAGGATAGGGCTGACCAACATCGGAAGTAGGATTAGCTGCAGGATTGACCGGCACAAGACTTATTTCCGGCGATCCGACCGAAGCTCCGGTCACCGGCCCAGCACCGGCCGTCGCCACAGCCGCTGCAGCGGGGTGAGCCGGCGTTCCCAAACCGAAACCGGCCAGCAGGGCGTTCAATCCCAGATGGTCGGGCAGGGGCTGGCCGAGCATGCGAGCCTTGGCGGTGGTGTAAGCGTCAAACACCATGTAAAAGATCCAGGCGGCAACGCACCATCCAAAGATGTCGGCGCGATCGGCCAGATGCGCGCACACCGCGAAGATGAAGACGTGTACGAAGCCCTTGGCGAATTGGCCGTTGTAGAACGCTCCAACACCGGGAATAAAGCCAAGCACCGCGGCCAGGCCTGGACTAGCGCTGCTCGGCGGCGCCGCATAGACGGGTTGGGGCGCGTTAGCTGCGGCGGGAGGAACCGTGCCCTCCAGGCGCGCAGCCAGACAATCCTGACAATAAATCACGCCGCGGACGTCGCGCTGACAGCTTTGGCAAAGCGCCTTTCCGCAGGTGCGGCAGTACGCAGTTGCCACTTGATCGGTATGCACAGCACAAGTCATGCGAGTAAGCTCCTGCCCGATTTGCGACCGAGTCCGCCATTACGCTCGTATGCAGCGTCGCTGGACTCTTTGCCTGCCTTCAAACCGCGGGAGAGCTCGGCTGTGTCGAAGTCATCGTTGATATAAGTATTTTTGCAAATGCCTGCGAGGCCTTTGGCCGTCGCAAAGCATACTAGATTACTGCCTGTCTGCAATTCGTTGGTACTCCAATTTGCCAGCAGCATGTGTTGCCGTTCCATGCTGTAGTAGTTCTGTTTCTTTTCCCGGTCAGGTTTCTGGTTGTCGGTCTTTTTTCGCTCCACCGGAGGACGCTCCTGTTCGTCGCTGCTGGTGGCGCGCTTCAGCTCCTGCAACCTCGATTCAACCTCGTAAACCAGGCGAATATTCTCGTAGTATTTCACCACGCGGGACGTAGTCTCGTAATACTTCATCGTCGCCGACTCTTTGATAGCACTGGGCCGCAGATCGATGTGGCGCAGATCGCTCAGCTTTATTCCAGCGAAGTTCATGGAGAGAATAAGCGAGAACACGGCCATGGCCGCCGTCATCGCCACTCGTGGCTGACGGACCAGAGCCCGGGCCGGCGCAACTATATCCGCGAGTATTCCGGAGAGCCGCTGTTTCCAGGGCAATATTGGAGCGGCCACCGCGACAGCGCCGGTCCGCATCGTGGTGTCTGCCAGGATGTTATGAACCAGGTTCGCGGGAGGTTCGATTTCCTCCAACGCATTCAGCCAGTTCAGTCCCGCCGCAGCATCGCGGAACAGAGAAGCGCACGTAGGACATTGCTCCCGATGCAGCTCAAAACGTCGTTGCGACGAAGCGCTAACGAGGCCGTCGAGGGCATCCGCCAGCAGCGCGTCAAACTCGGCGCAGCTAAGCTCCGACGTGGCGTTTTTCGTCTCGAATTGGCCGTTCTGATCCACCTAATCCACCTATTTGTTAATACGCGATAAAAGTCTCGCCAGTTCCGCCCGGCCGCGGTTGATTCGCGACTTCACCGTACCCTCTGGAACCCTAAGGGTCACGGCGATTTCCTTGTAATCCATGTCCTGCAAGTCGCGCAAGATTACCGCCTCGCGCAGGTCTGGCGAGACCTTCTGCAGGGCCAATTGCACCATTTTTTGTGTCTCTTTACTGGCCAACCGGGCCTGAGGCGAGGGCGCTTCGTCTTCGATGCGCTCAGAAAGTGTCGGAGCATCCGCATCGGCAACTGGGGCCGCGTCGATCGAATCGGTCAAGCGCTCTTGCCGGGTGCGGCGAAAGTGGTCCACCAGCATGTTGCGAGTCAGGGTCGTAAGCCAGGTGTTGAATGAGCCTTTTTCCGGTTCGTACGTGCCCATGGTCCGGTAGAGCCGGATAAAGACTTCCTGGGTAATGTCTTCAGCGTCACTCGACGAACCTGTAAACCTATAGCAAATGTTGTAGATACGCCGATTCTGCTGGCGGACGAGCTCCTCCCACGCGGCCGCATCGCCTGCGATGCAGCGCCGGACCAGGGCAGCCGTTAGCGCGTTCTCTTCCAACCGGCTTTGCTTCCTCTTGATTTCGAGGACTACGGCGGATGTCACAGGTATTAAAGACTGTGTCGCCGCAACCCTGATTAACGGCTTTGCCTGCGGTCGAACATGCCGCGACAGCCTGGGACTCGGCCTTGCTTTGGCGCCGTAAGCTACTCGTACCATGCACGGAGGAATCCGTCCCGGCGCCGACTTCTTCACAATTTGGGCTGCAGGTCTCAAATCGCCGAGAGATACGCAGCCTGCGCGGCAAAAGTTCAATAATCCTTGGGAGTTACGGATCTTAACAAGCGGCCTGAAGGAACCGCCGGTTGGTCCAGTCTGTCCCGACCATTGCTCCTCGAATGTTTACTCTCTGGTAATACACAGAAGCCTCAGCGGCATCTGCTCGAAAATTTTTTTTTTGATCCCGAAATCTAAAGGACTTACCGGCCGAGATCCCGACCGAATCCCGAAAACCACGTCGGCGAGTTCGGGATTTCAACCTCATATCTTCGGGATACCTCTCGGGATAATCCCGAGGTTCGCGTCGGGATTCTCCGGGATTACACCGTAACTAACTGCTAAACACAGACTGCCGTCTGAGGAGCGGCGGACATCGTCAAAACGCTCATCTGAACATGTAAAACTGGCGTCTAATCGAGCTCTCATTGCGAAATCTTCCCGATGGCAGCATAGGCGAAAGAAAGGCAAATAGCAAGGCACAATTTCTGCTTCGCTGTGGTCAGTGAACTCTAAATCCAGCGGTTTTACTGTCCAAATTCGGACAGTTGGCTTCGAATCCGGGGACCGCCGTGGGCGGATTCCTCGCGATTAGCTCGCAAATGCCTGACGATTAATGACTAAGAAATGCGATATTTCTGGCTCTTTCGGTGCTCATAAATCAATGTTTCGAGGCATTTTTATGCGCACTTTGATCCAGGATTTCCGCTACGGACTCCGGATATTACGCAAAACTCCGGCGTTTACGCTGGTTGCAGTGCTCACTTTAGGGCTGGGAATTGGCGCAAATACGGCAATTTTCAGCGTCGTCGATGCGGTTTTGCTGCGGCCTTTGGCCATAATTCAGCCGGATCGCGTCATTTTGCTGCAGGAAATGTGGCAGGGAAGAGGCAGTGGAGGCGTCTCACCTGGCAATTTTGGCGACATTCGTGGCCAAAATAAGTCGTTTTCGAGCGTTTCTGCGTCAGCTTCTGCGGCTTATAACCTGGCTACTGAGGACACTCCCGAGCGGATCGACGGGGAAAAAGTGACCGCGGAGTACTTCCATACATTCGGAATTCAGCCGCTTTTAGGGCGATCTCTTACTGAAACCGAGGACAGTCCTGGGCACAACGCGGTTGCCGTGATCAGCGAAGGACTATGGCGGACGCGCTTCCATGGGGACCCCGCGATCGTCGGCCGCAGCATCCACGTCAACGGAGTGCCGTTGAGCGTGGTCGGAGTGATGCCCAAGCGCTTCGATCCGCTGTTGAGCAAGTCGGAAATTTGGCTGCCAGCGGCCTTTTCTCCGGCAGATCTGGCCGATCATGACGACCATTATCTGAACGTCTTCGTTCGTCTGAAGGACAACGCGTCACTGCCGGGCGCGCGAGCCGAGATGAGCGTGCTGGCGGTGCAGCAGCAGCAGCGTTATCCGCTCGACGACAAAGACCGCAGCTTTATGCTGACGCCGCTGAGCGAGGCGCTTCTCGGCGACCAGCGCGTAACTCTGTTTACCGTTTTGGGAGCCGTCGGATTCGTGCTGCTCATCGCCTGCGCCAACATCGCCAACCTGCAAATGGCTCGGGCGCGCGGACGCCGGAAAGAAGTTGCGGTGCGCGTGGCCCTGGGTGCGACTCCGCTGCGCATCGTGCGCCAGTTGCTGGCCGAAAACGCGGTGCTTGCGGGCGCCAGTGCAGCATTGGGAATCGCTCTGGCCAGCTTTGGCGTGCGCTGGCTGGTGGCGGCTGCGCCTCCGGGAGTGCCGCGCATCGACGAAGCTCGGCTGGATCTCCCAGCGCTGCTGTTTGCCTGCGGCATCGCGCTGCTCTCGAGTCTGCTGTTCGGGATGGTGCCTGCGCTGCGCTCGGCGGCAGTTCGCATCACCGAAACCTTCAACCAGGCGGCCGCGCAATCGATCGCCGGCCGGGATCGCGTTCGCAGCGTGCTGGTAGTCGGAGAAGTGGCGCTGGCTCTCATGCTGCTCGCAGGAGCGGGACTGCTGGTGCGCAGCGCGATGGTTTTGTCGAAGGTGCAGCCAGGATTCGATACTACCAATCTCATGGTCGGCAGAGTCGGCCTTCCCGAAAGCGGATACAAGAATCCAGCCATTGCGCGCCAGACATTCGAGGCGGTGATCGAGAACGTCAAGGCGTTGCCCGGAGTGGAATCAGCGGCGGTTGTGTCCCGTGCGCCCATGACAACCTCCGCAAGCAGCAACGGACTTCTGCCCGAAGGCAAGCCGCTGGATCCGTCGTTTCTGATCAACGGCGCCTTGCGCATCGTTTCACCCGGCTATTTGCAGACCACGCGCGTCCCGCTAAAAATGGGCCGCGATTTCACGGCGCAAGATACTCGCGAACATCCCATGGTCGTTCTGGTGAACGAGACCCTGGCTCGCACCATGTGGCCGGGCGAGAATCCTATCGGCAAGCGCTTTGCCTGTTGTGAGATGGGTCCTAAGGGGCGCATGGATCCGGTATGGCATGAGATCGTGGGGGTGGTCGGCGACGTTCGCGCCTGGGGACTGGATCAGAAGGTTCAGCCGGAGTTCTACCTCCCGATCGCGCAGATGCCGCCCTCAGCCTGGGACTGGATTGGGCGAACGATGGATCTCGTCATCCGAACCAAGGGAGCGCCGATCCCGGTGAACGAACTGCGTCAGGTAGTGAGCAAGGTCGCGCCGGGAGTGCCCATCTATCGCGTCTCCACAATGCAGGAGCGGGTCTCGAGCCAGTTGCAACAGTCCCATTTTGATACTTTCCTGTTGAGCATCTTCGCGGCGACAGCGCTGCTGCTGGCTGCGATCGGAATCTACGGCGTGCTGTCGTACACCGTGGCGCAGCGCACGCGTGACATCGGCATTCGCATGGCCCTGGGCGCGACTCAGGACAACATCGCGCGCGATGTACTCTCGCAGGGACTGCTGCTCACCGGAGTCGGAGTGGCAGCCGGAATCGCAGGAGCGCTGGCAGGCGCACGCCTGATTGCAAGTATTCTCTACGGTGTGCGGCCTACGGACGTGGTGACGTTCCTCGCTGTTTCGTTCGTGCTGGCGACCGTTGCGCTGATCGCCAGTTATCTGCCCGCACGTCGTGCGAGCAGGGTTGATCCAATGGTGGCTCTGCGGTATGAGTGACAGTACCACCTGCGACTAGCGGGTGGGGCAGCCGCGTATGTTGCGGCTGCGGCTTTTTCTCGGCTGCGACGGTCATTGGATCGCCTACGTTCTTGCATGGTTCCGGTGCTGGCTATCCGCCAGCACCGGCCCACCCGCTGATCGCAGGTGGTACTGTAGATTCCCGATTCTGCTCGTCTTCTCAAGTCGCAGATAGTACTGTTGCAGCTCGGTGCTTTGACCTAGCGTTCATGCTGTGCGGCCGTGGTATGATGCGCGCACTTTAATCCTCCGGAGTCCCCTATGGCCACACCGTTGCGCCCCCTTACCACGGGAGAATTGCTCGATAAGACCTTTAGTCTCTACCGGCAAAACTTCATGCTGTTTTTTGGAATTGCCGGCCTGCCGCAATTGGTTCTGTTCTTGTTCATCACAGTTAGCGCCTTTTTTGTTGGCGCGGGCGCGGGTCGCGTAGGAGTAAACGCGCTGATCGGAGCCGGCGCTATTTTTGTTCTCGGCTATGCTGTGTGTTCCATGATCGCGGGGGCGATCACTCAGGCGGCGACCACGTATGCCGTTTCAGCTCTGTATCTGGAGCAGCCAACCAGCATGGCGAACTCCTTCTCGCTGGCAAAGGGACGCATGCTCGCAGTAATTGGTGTGACCATCTGCTTCGGCATAGCCCTGGGTATCGGTTTTATGCTGCTATTGATTCCAGGAGTTCTGGTCTTGATGTGGTATTCGCTGGCGGTGCCGGCGAGTGTGGTCGAGAACCTCGGAGTTACCCGGGCCTTCGATCGCAGCAGCAAACTCAGTAAAGGCAATGGAGGGCGCATTCTGGGCGTCTATTCTCTCCTGGTGATCCTCGCGGTTGTCACCAGTTTCGTGGTGCAATACCTTATTGCACTCGTACTTGTGCCGTTAAAAGGCGCTCCAGGGCTGCAAGGAGTGTTAAGCGGAGGAGCGAGCTTTCTGGTTGGAGCGTTGATTGGTCCTATCATCACGATTGCGCTTACCCTTCTGTACTACGATCAGAGAGTCCGCAAAGAGGCCTTCGATCTGGAGCACATGATGAAGCTGCTACAACTCGAAGCCGGCTCTGCGACCGCCGCTACCGTGGGTGGTACTCTCTAAAAAAATGCGCTGCACGATCCGGCTTGCCGGAGTAGTACTCTCAGTTTTTTCCTTTCTTCTTTCTTTTGGGGCTGCGAACGGTGCAACACCCCACCGGGGGCGGCCGGATCCAGGTTATGTCTCTTCACCTTCCGATGTTCAACTCACCCTCGCCCAATACCAGTCGGAGCTTTCGCGCATCGACCAGCAGTTGAAGTCGCTGGTAGAACACCCGGAGCTCGCCAAAGATCTTCGTTCCTCGATCCCGGAAGAATGGGAAATAAGCACCTCATCGGGCACTTTTGATATCGATAACCAGGACATCCGCTCCAGGCTCGAGCGTTATGCCGAACGTAATGCGGACCGCGGCGAGATTCTTCCCGAATTGGAGTTCAAAGTCGAGTCGCAGCTTGAAGGAGCGCGAGAGTTCGACCGTCCAACGGATTCGAGTGCCCACAACAAGCTCGAGACCATCCTCCAGGGCCGCGAGTACAGAAACCTCTCCCGGTCGCCATCGCCGTACGACATTTTGAAGGAACGGGTTATGGCCCTGGTGATGCGACTGTTTTCGAAGTTGTTCCGTATTGCTTCAGCTCACCCTCGAATTTCGAAGGTGCTTTTGTGGGTCATCATTGCGTCGGTGATCCTTGGATTTGCCGTCTGGATGTACTTTCTCCTGCGCCGTCCTGCGGGCGATGAGTACAGCTTTCCTCGAGACGGTGGAGCGCTCTTCCCTTCGTCCAAGCCCTGGCAGGAGTGGCTGCGTAATGCACATGCTGCCGCCGAACGCGGCGACTGGCGCGATGCCGTTCACCTGGCTTATTGGTGCAGCATTTCCTATCTTGAATCCACGGGTGTTTGGAAGCCGGACCGGACGCGCACGCCGCGGGAATATCTGCGCAGCTTCAAACCACAGACTGGCGCCGGCGGACGCCGGGAGCCGCTGGAAGCGTTGACGTGGCGTTTCGAATCTGTGTGGTACGCGCAGCAGGCGGCATCGCTCGATGATTTCCAGTTCAGCCTTGCGCAACTGGACAAGATCGGCTGCCGATGAAAGTGGATTCGGCCGACCGCAAAATTCTGTTGGTAGCTTTCTCTGTTCTGCTGATCACGCTTCTTATCTCCGCCGTAGTTTCTCCCGCCAAGGATCAATCGTCTCCGTATCCCTCGCCGTATTCGACTTCTTCCGGCGGAGCCAAGGCCGCTTATACCCTCCTGTCCCAAATTGGGTATTCGGTCGAGCACTGGAGGAAGCCGCCGGGCAAACTGCAGGAGCACGGAGTCAATACCGTTCTTGTGGTCGATGTGCCGACGCAAAATCCCACACCGGAGGATATTCAGGACATCCGCAGATATGTACAAAACGGCGGACGACTGCTCGCGATTGGAGGAAGTTCAATCGCACTATTGCCACACCGGGCGATGATTCCCGGGATTCCGCACTTTACCTGGCAGAACTACCAGGCGCTGATCCCAACCGGCATTACCCGGAATGCGCCGGAGATCGCAATGGCGACGAGCGTCTATTGGAACTCCAGCGACTTCGATTCGCAGATCCAATATGGTGACTCGGAGCGCGGAGTGGTGGCGTCGTACAAATATGGGAAGGGACAGGTGATTTGGTGGGCGGCGCCGGATCCGTTGACTAACAGCGGCATTACGCAAAAGAGCAATCTTCAACTTCTATTGAACAGCCTCGGTCCCGCGGGAGAGCGCACTGTATTGTGGGACGACTTCTTTCACGAGGGCGAGGTAACGCTGGGGGAGTCGCTGCTCAAGAGTCCTTTGAAGTGGACGTTGCTGCAATTAGGACTGCTGGCGGTGGCCGTGGTCTTTACTTATTCCCGCAGACATGGCCCGCAGCGCGCTTTGCAGCAACCGTCGCGGCTCGCAACCCTGGAATTTGTTGACACACTGGGTGGCCTGTATGAGCGCGTCCGGGCGACGGAGCTGCCGGTGCAAGTTGCATACGAGCGCTTTCGCCACCAGCTTTATCGCAAGCTGGGGATCAGCACTTCCGCAAGTGCTCAGGAGATTGCATTACGACTGCATGACCGATTAGGCGAGCTGGCGTCGCAATGCGAGCCAACGCTGGAGGCTTGCGAGTCAGCTCGATATCACAGCCAGATTCAGCAGGAAGAATCTTTGCGGCTGGTAAAGTCTTTGAATCAGCTTTCTGAGAAACTGAAACTTAACCTGCACGATTCACCAAATTCTAAGTGAACCGTGCACCGCCCTTCATGAACTGTCATCCCTCGCGCCGCCGCGAAGATAGGTTCTTAGAAACTGTCATCCAGAGCCCCTCTTTTGGGCGAAGGATCTCCCGGAATACGTCGGATTTCGAATGCGCCGTCCTGGCTTTTCCACGATGACTCAATAGCAGATTCTGCCTGCGGAAGCGATAGGAGCAAAGGGTTTCGCTACTCGTCGACAACTGAGGCTGTCGCGAAAATTCGAAAGTCGAATCACAGAACGATTTTCGTAGAAGATCCAGGACAGTGCGTTTTAAGACCGACACATCGCGAGAGATCCTTTCGCGGAGGACCGCTTCAGGATGGCAGAGATTGGGAATCTTGAGTATCTTCTCAACTTATGGAAATGGTCATAATCCCGGTTAACTCTACAAACCAAGGGGCGAAATGAGCGCGGCTGCCGAGCTGATTCAGCATTGTCGAACACAACTCAGGAAAGTCATCGTCGGGCAGCAGGAGGCAATTGACCACATCGTCTTGACCCTGCTCTGCGGCGGACATGCATTGCTCGAAGGCGTTCCCGGAATGGCAAAGACGCTTCTGGCCAGAACTCTTGCCCGCATTCTGAGCATCGAGTATCAGCGTGTGCAATGCACCTCCGATCTGATGCCGGCCGACATCCTTGGAACCTCGGTATTGAATATGGCTACAGCGACATTCAGCTTCCATCGCGGGCCGGTATTCACCGAACTGCTGCTGGTGGACGAAATCAATCGCATGCCTCCGCGCACCCAGGCCGCGCTGCTGGAATGCATGGAAGAGCGCCAGGTAACGATCGATGGAGTGCGCCATCAACTCTCGCCGGTCTTCACCGTGATCGGCACCGAGAATCCGATTGAGTTTGAAGGCACGTATCCGCTGCCTGAAGCGCAACTGGATCGCTTTCTGCTCAAGATCAATCTCGAATATCTCTCTGCCGATGAGGAAGTCCAGGTGCTCGGCAATCACCACAACGGATTTGACGCGCAGCGGCTCGACGGAATGGCGTTCGAGAGCGTCGATAAGCAAGCTCTTCTGTCCGCGCAGGAAGAAATCAAACGCGTGCGCATCGAGGACGCTCTCTTCCGCTACCTGGCGCAGCTTGTTCGGCGTACGCGCGATTGGCCGAGCATCTCCTTGGGGGCGAGCCCGCGCGTGGCAGTCACGCTCATGCTTGCCGCAAAAGGTTTGGCGGCGATGGACGGCCGCGATTACCTCATTCCCGACGACATCAAAGGCGCGGCCCTCCCGGTCTTGCGTCATCGGCTGTTGCTCAAGCCCGAAGCGGAACTCGAAGGCATTTCACCCGACCAGGTAATCCGAGACGTGGTGAAGGCCGTCGAGGTTCCGCGGTGAGCCAGTTGGAACCGTTGGCGCCTCCTGCTCGCGCAGAGCGCGCCAGGGTCTCCGGCAAGCTGGGTTTCGGATTTGGCGACCGATTCTTTGTCCTGCTTCTGGCCGGGCTCCTATGGATCGGTCCTCTCTTCTGGAGTCGCCAGTTCCTTTATGGGCTGTTCGCCTGGGATTTCCTACTGCTGCTTGCCTGGCTTCTCGATCTGCGCAGTTTGCGAGCAGTCTCGCAGCTTGTAGTCGAGCGACAGTTCACAGCGCCTCTGGCTCTCGAAGAATCTGCGGCGGTGCGTCTGACCATCGTGAATATGGGTCGATCGCCAGTAAAAGTGGCCATCCTCGACGACGTTCCCCTACAACTGCGTTCCGCGCCGGCTGAACTGTTGTTGGCAATTCCCGGAGGTCAGGAACGCAGCGTTGAATACGAGATTCGACCAAGCGAACGCGGAGACTATGAGCTCGGACCGGCTTATCTACGCTGCCAGACTGCATTGGCGTTGGCGCAGCGTTGGGCCGAAGTCGATTTGCATCAGAAGGTACGGGTTTATCCGAGCCTGCAGGCCGCCAAGCGTCATCAGGTCTTTCTTCTGCGCAGTCGGCGGATTGAATTGGAGCGTCGCCTGCTTCGCCAGCATGGACAAGGCAAGGAGTTCGAGTATCTGCGCGAGTTCCGCGAAGGTGACGAATTCCGCGACATTTGCTGGACCGCGACTGCCCGCCGCGGCAAGCCGGTGACGCGCGTGCATCGCGCGGAACGCAACCAGGCAGTATGGCTGGTGATCGACTGTGGCCGACTGATGCGCGCCCGAATTGGGACTCTGAGCAAGCTGGACTTCGCCGTCGATGCCGCGCTGAACCTGGCGCAGGTAGCGTCATTCGGCGGCGATCGCGTGGCTCTGCTCGCCTACGGCGCGCGCATCCAGGAGCGGCTGGCTCCGGGGCGTGGCCATGCGCACATGCGTTCCCTTCTCAATCAACTGGCGCGGGTTCGCGGTGAAGCCTCGGAAGCCGATCATCTGCGCGCTGCAACCACGCTGATGACCGCACAAAGCCGCCGCAGCCTGATTGTCTGGATTACCGATCTTTCCGAGACCGCGATGACTCCCGAAGTGGTACAGGCAGCGACGCAGATGTCTAGACATCATATGGTGCTGTTCGCCGTGATCGGCCAACCGGACCTGAAGCGGGTCGCAGCAGAATCGCCTGAGACTCCCGAAGAGCTATATCGGTACACCGCGGCCATTGAAACTCTGCACCGGCGCGAACTCGTGCTGGCTCGCATGAGGGAACGCGGGACGCTGGCCATGGAGGTAGAAGCAGGCGAGATCTCTACGGTGGTGATGAATAACTATTTGGAACTGAAAGAGAGGGGACAGTTTTAAGCGTCTGAAGTCAACGAGTGCGTCGATCATTTGGATTCGGCAAAGGCTTTGACGATTTTTTCCTCAAGCCGAACCCGGCAACCTCTTTGCTCATGGCGCGAAGCTGTTCCAGGATTCTAAGCTTCTCGGCGAAGCTCAGCCGTGCCAGCGCTTTGCGCCTTTCATTATTCACGTAAGAATCTCTGCTTGAAGATTTGCCACTTTGCTGACAGGCCGTGCCGTTCCAATATCGGAAGCAGCTTGGTCATATCAATGACTTCCTGCTCAATGAATTGTACGACGCGAGCAAAATCTTTAGCTCGTCCCGTTTGCAGGCAAATCGCTAGCAGGTGTTCCGCTGTCATTACTGAGCTTTTGACACCTTCGCTTTCAGCCAATACTGCCTGTTCAACAGCTTCGAGTTCCAGCGGTGTGGTTGCGGGTAGAAATTGCACCGGCCAGTCGTTGATGACAACATATTCGTCCTGAACGGTGAAGCTTCGATCTTGCAGGTATTCATAAATTTCAGAAAGGCTCAAGATCGTTGTGTCCGGAACCGTTGGCAACATCACAAAAATGTCGATGTCCTTCGTCAATACAGGTTCCAAATAGAACAAGGCGCCAATGGCTCCGCCGATCGCATATTTGCGGATCACCCGATCGGCTTGCATCTGATTGACTACTTGGAGCGCATCTTTCAGCAATAAGGTTCTCCTGGTCGGACCTGATTCGTGCCGACTACATTTCCGCTCTTAGCCGACCGCTGCTCAGGTACAGCACCAGCAGCACGAACAATCCCAACCCGACGCTGAACTTCAGCAAGACTGGTTCCGAAGTGGGAGAGAGGAATGCCTCGAGGATTCCCGCGATTACCAGCATCGGGATAGTCCCGAGGAGCAGTTGAATGGCCTCCGCTCCGGCGGCCTGCACTGAATCTTTACGGGAAAGCAGTCCAGGAAAGAGCAACCCTTGCGCGACGCGCAAACCAGCTCCGCCGGCAATGAAGATGGCCGGCAGTTCCAGCACGCCGTGAGATACGACAAAGCTCCAGAGCTGCAGGCTCATCTGATTCAGCCAGCATGCCGTCCCAATCACGCCAAGAAGAAGCCCATTGAAGAAGAGCATATACAGCGTGCCCAGCCCGGCGGTGATGCCCATGGCGAAAGTCATGAACGTGACCGAGAGGTTGTTGGTCATGATCGCGCTGCCGGCTACCGGCTTGATCGCGACCACGGAGTGAGTCCACATCTTGTGTCGCTCGATGGTCTCGACCATGGTCGGCCCGAGGACCTGCAGTTGGAAGCTGGGGTTGTAAAGCGTGGCCAGCAGTCCGGCAACGCCGCCCGCCAGGAAGACGATGAATGCCGCGAGCACATAATTGAAGTTGCGCTGGAATACTTGCGGGTACGTCCGGGTGAAAAAAAGCAGCACTCCCAGCGGACTGCCGCCTTTGCCGATGTAAATGATATTGTGGGCGCGGGCGAGTAGCCGGTTCAGATGAGTAGCGTAAAGCCTGCCACTCTGGTCCTGCCGCAGAATGGAGAGATCGGAGGCCACCTGGCGGTAGAGCAAACTTAGACTGCGAAGCTCGCGGCGGCTGAGCGCGTTCACGCCCGACGTGCCGCAGCGGGTCAGCAGCTTCTCCAGTTCTTCCCAATATGGTCTGCGCTTTTCCAGCCAATACGTAGAAATCATGAGCGAGAATCTCGACAAGCTTATCATCGACACTCCTGAGCAGGTTCAGCTTGAATTCCCGCTGGCCGGCATCGGCAGCCGTTTCATGGCGCTGTTCGTCGATAGCCTCATCCAATTCGTCGCGCTGGTGCTGCTGTTTATCCTTCTGGCCATCCTTGGCGTCGGATTTAGAGGGTCTCCGGAGCTCGGCCGCTGGGTCCTTGCGCTGTATACAGTCCTGGGATTTCTTCTGTATTGGGGATACTTCGCGATTTTCGAAACTCTCTGGAAGGGGCAAACTCCGGGCAAGCGTCAGGCAGGGATTCGCGTGATTCGCGACTTCGGGCGCGAGATCACAGTCAAGGAAGCGATCGCCAGAAATCTTCTGCGCTCGGTCGACATGATCCCGGGCGTTTACGCGATTGGCATCGCCTCAATTTTCCTCAGTCCGCAGAACAAACGTTTGGGAGACTATGTGGCGGGAACCGTTGTGGTGCACGATCGCCCGCCGGAAGAATCGCAGCCTTTCTGGAACACGCGAGAAGACGCCGAAGTCGCATTCGGTGGGATCGAGAAGATCACTGCCGATGAGATTCAGATGGTGGAGACGTTCCTTCTGCGCCGTCTCGACCTATCGCCGACGGTGCGCCAGCAATCGGCCCAGCGCATCGCCGACCATCTCTGCACAAAACTTGAGGTGAAAGACGAAGATCGGCGCGACCTGGAGAACTTTCTCGAATTGGTGGTGAGGCAGTTTAGAAAGTCGGCGCGCTATCGCTGAAGACCTGGTCCTGGATTACTCATTACTTTCAGCCACTTCCAAATCGACAGCATTGATGGGTGTCAAAATGGAATTGGAAGATTACAACCGCGACAGGTTGTTCGAAACAACCAAACCCCTCCTTAACACTGTCATCCCTGCGACCGCCTCCAAACTTCATCAACAGTCCGTCAGTGGAGTTACGGTCGCAGGGATCTGCTTTCCTGTGTGTGCAAAACAGCAGATCCCCCACTCCGCAAAACCAACGTTGACGCAGACACAGGCCACCTTGCGGCGGAGCGAGGGATGACAGTTCATCGGGATTGATGATTTCATCTCGATCTTGATGAATAACCGAGGTGATATCGATCGAGCCAAGAATCACAAACTATCGCGGAGGCTGATTCCCGTTTTCGGGCTTTGACTTGTTGCCGGCGATCTTGTCCTTCGTTCCCATAACGCCCGACTTGGTGCCCTCGGCGACGGACTTTCCGGCGTGTCCGAATCCTTTGCCAAACGCTTTCGCGGCTGCCACTGGATGGCCTTCCTTAACGTTGTGTCCGGCAGCTTTGCTTCCGCGACCGATGGCGCTGGGCGCGGTCGCCATGGTCTTGCCGGCGCCGACATTCAGATGCGTGCGCGTGCTCTCGTCGAGCTTTCCGGTGACAGCGAGTTTATTGTCCTGCTGATATTTGCGAATCGCAGCGCGAGTGCCCGGACCGATTTTTCCATCGGGCGTGCCGACGTTGTAGCCGTTGGCGCTGAGCTTCTTCTGCGCGTTGAGCACGTCGTCGTCACTCAGTGGCGCTGTTTTGAACTGGGGTTGAACTTCCGTGGAACCATCGGCGTGCTTCTGGGTGACGACGGTGCCGGTTGGATGCTTCTGCTCGGTCTGGGCAGGGGCAAAGGTGAAAAATGCAAACACAAATGCGGCGGCAGCGACAAGGCGGATAGGCTTCATGATCTTCTCTTCTCCGGGGACGTAAAAGGTGGGATGCTGGGGATTAACAGCGATTTGCCTTAGCCAGCAGCGTGCTGGCGCTGATTCGCGAAGTCAGCCACACACAACAGCTAGATGCCGCTGCTCTCGATCAATGGTAAAACTTAGGTTCCAACTTGAGCAGCAATATCTGTTTATGAAGCAAAGGATTTCCGTCACACTTTCGGCCGATGTTCTGGCCCGCCTTGATCGCATGGCTGGGTCGAAGCACTCCCGATCGGCAGTCGTCGAGTCCATACTGCGCGATTATTTTCGGCAACGGGCGCGCACTCAGGCTCAAGCGCGCGACCTCAAACGCATCAATAAGGCAGCGGAGCAGCTCAACGCGGAGGCGGAGGACAGTTTGGACTATCAGTCCTAGTGTTCATCGCTCTGCACTCACGCTGTGGTCCAACTGAGCCAACCGTCTTCTGAGAAATTCCTGCTCGATGTTGTTAGTCGCCAATGCCAGAGCTCTCCGATACGCTTCGGCAGCTTCCTTCCGACGACTCAATCGCCGGAATATGTCGGCTCGAGCGGCGTGGAAGAGGTAGTAGCTGTCCAATTCCCCGGATGCCCCCAGGTCATCGATCCGCTCAAGGCCAGCTTCCAATCCAGCGCTCATGGCCACTGCCACTCCATGATTTAGCGCAACTACCGGGGAAGGGTTGAGTTCGAGCAAGCGCTCATAGAGGCCCGCGATCTGCTTCCAGTCAGTTTCTTCCGGAGCGCTGGATTCTGCATGCAACGCGGCGATTGCAGCCTGCAATTGATACGACCCCACTGGGCCGAGTCGAAAAGCCTGTTGTACTAACGCCAGTCCTTCGGCGATTTCATTTCGGTCCCAGAGCGACCGGTCCTGTTCTTCCAGAGTTACTAACTGTCCATTGCGGATGCGCGCTTCACGGCGGGAATCGTGCAGCAGCATAAGTGCCAGCAGTCCCAGATTTCCCGGATCGGTCGGCATCAGCTCCTTGAGCACGCGGCCCAGGCGGATCGCTTCCGCGCACAGATCGGTGCGTATAAGCTGTGCCCCGGAGGCAGCCGCGTAGCCTTCGTTGAAGATCAGGTAAATCACGGCCTGAACCGAGGCAAGGCGCTCGGGCAAGCGATCGGCGTTGGGCACTTCGTAGGGTATGCGGGCTTCCTGGATCTTGCGCTTGGCTCTCACCAGGCGTTGCGCCAGCGTCGGTTCCGGAAGCAGGAAGGCTTTTGCGATTTCAGGAGTGCTCAATCCGCCCAGGGTGCGCAGCGTAAGCGCGATCTGGCTCTCCTGATTCAGCGCGGGATGGCAGCAGGTAAAGATCAGGCGCAGGCGGTCGTCGGGAAGGTGCATGGAATCGGACTCGAGTTCGATCTGGTTGGGCGGGCTGAAAGCCTCGATCTCATAGCGGACGGAATCCTCCTTGTCGCGTACGGTTTGCTCGCGCCGCACCTGGTCGATGAGCTTGCGGTGCGCCGTGGTCATCATCCAGGCCGCGGGATTGGCCGGGATTCCCGTTTTGGGCCACGCTGCAAGCGCCGAGATGAAGGCCTCCTGCACCGCATCCTCGGCGCGATCGAACGATCCAGAGATGCGAATCAGTGCGGCGATGATTTTGCCGGACTCCTCGCGAAACACGGATTCTGCCGCTGCCTGCGTGTCCATCGAAGGCAAGTGTCCACTTAATGCTCCGTTTTCTCAAGTGGACGAATCTCGATGCACCCCTCTCCGCCTTTGCAACCGGTGGGAATCTTCTTCGCCCAGTCAATGGCTTCGTCGAGATCGCGGCAGTCGAGGATGTAATACCCGGCAAGCTGCTCCTTGGTCTCGGCGAAGGGACCATCGACGATGATCTTCTCTCCATCCTGGGAGCGAACCGTCGTGGCCGTGCTCGTAGGCTTGAGCGGCTCTGCGCCCAGCAGCACGCCTTTCCTGGAAGCCTCGTCCATGACCCGGCGATGAGCCTCCGCCACTTCGCGCAGCGAGGCCGGCGCAGCGGTCGCCTCTGCCGTCTCGGTCGAATACACCAAAAACATGTATCTCATCGTTTAGTTTCCCTGTCCCTGCAAACGGATTGCGCCCACGGTCTTTGACCCTGCCTCTAAAGTGCCGACGTGCGACCTCCCCGAGATCGACAATTCTAGGGGAATATTCGCGGGCAAAGGCGTCTCCTCCGGAGTCGGGAGTTCTACGCTTGCCATTCGGGCGTTAGCGAACCTGACCACGCCCCCACCAACACGGTTGCACAGTGGCTGCGGCCATGACAGAATGCGCGAACTTATAGCGCTTAGGGAAATCGTCGTCAGTACCAGGCTCCCGAGCGCGGCAGCCCTATGCCCACCGCCGGCCAATGTCCAGCTCCGTCCGCTTCTCGCGCTGACCTGGCCAAGTTGTTCTCGGTGCTTGGCGATGCCGGTTCTCAAGACAGACCTATCAGCCGTGAGCGAGTGCGCAGGCTCAAAGCTGCGGTCGCGGAATCGCTCGATAGGCGCGGCCGGGCTTCGCCGCAGCTTGCAGCCAAACTGCAGCGGATCGAACGGGAATGCCGCTTTACCCCGGCTGCACGGACCGAGTTTCAGACCCTTCTCGGGGCCCTTGGTCTTGACTCCGCGTTTCCTATCCAGGTGCCTGTCGATGCCGAACCGTCCTGGTTTCGCTACGTCCATCCGCTGAAGCGCTACCGGTCCTACGCTCAGTTGCCGGCAGAGGCGGATGTCGTCATCATCGGCGCGGGGTTGACGGGTGCGTCGGCTGCGTACCATCTGCGGGACAAAACAGAAGGCCTCCGCGTGATCGTGCTCGACCGTGGCTCTCCCGCGGGCGAAGCCAGCGGACGCAACGCCGGGAATTTCGAGCTGCTGCCGGAGAATTCGGTCGGCACCTATGACGGCCTGGCTCGCGAACGCCTGCACTTCCTGAGCCGCTGTTATCCCGCCATCCCACGCGAGGTGTTGCGAGTCGAAGCCGAGCGCCAGGCATCGCTGGTTTTCTCATTCGCGGTGCGCAATCGGGACCGGCTGAGGCAGATCATCGAGCAGGAAAAGCTGGCCTGCGATTTTTCGCCAAAGGGCTGGCTCTATCTTGCCCACACCGAGCGCGAGGAGCAGGCCATTTGCGACGAAGTGGCGATGGCCAGCAGGCAGGACCAGCAAGTCGAAATCTGGTCGCGGATGAAAATCCGCCAGGAATTCGGATTCGAACGCGGATTCATCGGCCGCTTTGTGCCCGGCGACGGCACCTATCATCCGGCGAAATTTGTGTATGGAGTGCTGCAAGTCGCAGTGAATGCCGGCGTCCAGCTATACACAGACGTTGCCGTGCGACGCGTAAATGGCGCGAGCGACGGCCGGCACCTGATTGAAACCGATGAAGGTTCGCTGCTGGCGCGCTCGGTGATTGTCGCCACCAACGCCTTCACGCGCCAGCTCTTCCCGGAACTCGATGCCATCCGTCCGGCCCAGAGCCAAATCTCGGTAACGGAGTTTGCGCCGGACCGTTGTCGCGGACGGCTGGTTACGTCCGAAGAAGGACCCGTCTATTTCAATCAGCCGCGTGGGGACGCGCGCGACGGCATGGCGCCGCTTTTGCTCGGAGGCGGCAAGGACCGCCCCATGCGCAATCCTTCGTCGCGACGGCGCTCGCCGCAGGTTCACGCTCGGCTGCTGGAACTGCGCGATCGTTTTTTTCCCGAGCTGCGACGGCGGCCCTTTTCAACCGAGTGGGTCGGGCCGATCGCGCTCACGCCGGATCAACTTCCCGCAATGGGATTTCTAAAACCCGGCATCATCGTGGCCGCGGGCTTCAATGGCTATGGCGGAAGCTATTGCGTCGCGGCCGGACAGGCTGCGGCCGACATGGCGATTTCCGGCGCCGTGCCCGACTGGCTGCCCGAGGACGTATTCTCTCCGCAACGCCTGCTTAATGAGACGGCATTGTTCTTCCGGGAAACGTCCAGCCTGTGGTGCTATGCCGCGTCGTTGTGCGTCCAGTTGAGAGCGGTGAATCGTCAGGTGCTCGAAGGCCTGCAGTATTCTTCGCGTGCTTTGCGGTCTTTGCGTGCTGCCCGGCCGCGTTCGCCTGTTCTCGCGCAGAGCAGTGCTAGTGATGGAGAAGACGGCGCCACTCGACCTGCCATCCCGGTGAGCTTGTTGCAGAGTCTGAAGCCCTTTCGCGGGTTCTCCCCGGAGGAATGCGCTGAGATATTGGCGATCGTGCGCCCACGAACCGCGCTCATGGGGGAAACTCTGCTCACCGAAAGCAGCCTGGGAGACGCCTGCTACGTGATCGTGAAAGGCGCAGTGGACGTGAGCTTCGACTCGCACGGAGGCGAACAACTAGTGGCGCGATTAGGTCCGTCCAGCATCTTCGGCCAGATCGCGCTGCTTGACGGCGGCAAGAGTAGCGGCACCTGCATTGTTCAACGGGACACGCTACTTTTGGAAATGAAGCACGATGCCTGCTACCGGCTCCTCGCCCGCCATTCCCCGCTGGCCTACAAATTTCTCGCCGCGCTTACCGACGGAGTGATCCACGCACTGCGCGGATCGGAGCGACAGCTCACGCGGCTGAACAGTTATCAACGAGCCGTCCGCTTGCCTCGATAAGACTAGCTCGAGGGTTTGCATAAGTCCCTTTGCCCCGCCTGTTGGGACCCGAGATTCAGGGGCCAAGCACGGGGCAAAAGGTCTTAGGAAGTGAGCATTCGCGCGATTCCTTGGTGACTCTTACCTAGTCACGGTCATGATCGGAACCATGCGACGTAACCCTCGTACGAACCTCATCTGCCTGCACTGGCAGAGCCGTGCCTGAGCGGACAAGGGCGGTGGCTGTTAAATTGTGATCGCCATCCGGATCACCGCTGACCGCAACGGTCAGATGGATCTCCTTGCTCGTGCCCGCGGCGAGGCGTCCGATGCTGACGACGATCGTGCTGTTGTTGATTTGTGCAGCGCTGCCGTCGGGCGAGTCCACAAACGAAACTCCTTCGGGCAGGTTGAAGATTGCCTGCGTGCCATTGAGGTTGTACGGCGAGCGATTGTCCGCGGTTAGCCGATAAGCGAATTGAGCGCCCGAGGGCACTGAGTCCGGCGCATGAAGACTAACGTGGAGTTTGTCGTCAACATCAGGCTTAGTGACCGTGAACCTATCGAGCAGCACCGAGGGGCCAACGGCCGGAGGCGAAATCACCTTGCCAGTCGTCGGGTCAAACACTGTGTCCGGGATGGGATCGTTCACCGGATTCCCATTTACGTCGGTGCCAAAGGGCGCAGGATTGTTCGGCGTTGCGGAAGAAGTTGGCAGCAATGGTTCAGAGATCTGGTAAAGGGTGAGCTTATTGTCCCGGACCACGAGGTCGGCAAAGGAGAAGAGCTTCGCCTTGAAACGAGTGGTGATCTTGGGTCCATTCCCGGCGCCAGGAAGCACCGGAGACATCTCGTTATCCGTCAGATTGGTATCCAGCCAGGAAGCCGGGCCGTTGGGAAACATGAACGTCGATACTGAGCCCATGCCGGTTGCCGAATCTTCCTGATCGATGCCGGTTCCAGATCCGCGCGCCGGGGTGAGGTCTCCATCAAAGTCGCGATTTCCGCCGGCTCCTTCCACGATGTAGAGAACGCCATCCGGTATAGTTTGTGCCACACCGTCGAAAGAAGTGTCGATCGAGACGGCTGGAGGCCCAGTCGGCGATGGTCCCGCAGCCACCTTGGCGTTGGCGCGGATGGGATACGTGCGCTGGTAGTTGTGCTCATGCCCGTTGAAGACCATGTTCACCCCGTGGTCCTCGAGGAACTTGGCAATGGCACGCATCTGGTTATTCGTGACGGTGGCGTTCCCGGAGGAGAACGCAGGCTGGTGGAAGACCACGAACTTCCATTGCTGAGAGCTGGAATCGAGATCGTCAATCAGCCAATTGCGAAGAATCGAGGGATAGGAAGGGAAAGTGGGTTGAGGAGCGGCGAAGGGCGCATTGCCATCCAGGATCCCGTTGAAGAGATGCGGATTGGCGTCGAGGAAGACGTAATGGGCGCTGCCGTAGTCAAATGAGTAGTTGCTTTCATGATCGATCTGCTGCTTTAAGCCCTTGCCGGAATCGGTACGGGTGGAAGCTTTGTAAGCCGCTATGGCTGCCGGCGAATGGTAAATAGTGCCTTCGAAGCTGAAAACCATTCCGTTTGCGGTTGGAGGAGTATCGCCATTGAGGGTGAACTGAGGATCGACCCCAGTTGGGCCGTTGAGGGGGAAGTAATAGTTGTTGAAGTAAGCCAGAGCGTCCCCGCCGTCGGTGTTGCCGGAGTATGGCCCGGCGCTGTCGCTGGCCAGCATGTCGACGTTCACACCGGTAGCGCCGATGTCATGATTTCCCACGACAATGTAAAACGGAATCGAACGGATGAACGGAGCGCCAGCCTCATTTGAATCCACATCGCTGTTCCATACTGGGAACCAGAAGTCGCGATAGCTGCCTTCGGCGCCGTTGTTATAGACGTTGTCGCCGGTATTGAGGGCAAGATCGGGCTTCGGAAGTTGGGGAGCGCCGGGCACTGAAAGGTTCTCGACGTTGTACATCAGATGGACGATGCGCGCTTCGTAGTCAGCGCGGAGGGCAGGGTTGGCGGTGACGGGAAAGAAGCCCTCGTCGCCCTGGACAAGGAAGGAGAAATCGTCTGCACGCTTGCGCGTATGGAACGATGCCGTAAAACCGCCAGCCGGCATTCCCGGACCGTTGACTCGATAGAAATAGGTGGTGTCGTACTCCAGATGGCTGAGCACGGCGGAGTAATTGGAACTCGGCCCCCGCTGCTCCGAAGTCGCGGGTAGCTTAATCGCAGCCAGGACCGGATCGGCGGCAAGATAATTGTCCACCACGCGGGCCTGGGGCGTAACACTTTGCCCATAGGAAGGGCTCTTGCCAAACTCAACCGAGTAGGCGGAAGTGTTGGGCGAGTGCTCGTCGGTCTGCCACGCCACCAGCATTTGATCCTTCGACCCGAAGGGGCCGTTGTCGCCTGGCTGGATGTAGGGTTTGTAAATGACGTTTTGCGGGAAGGCCGATGCGACCAAAACCGCAACGACGAGAATAGAAACTGCGAACGACAAGACACCCTGACGCTTGCGAATCATAGAAGACTCCTTCCTCAAGTTGCAGAGCCAGGCGCACCACGCAAGAGCAGTTGCGAATAGCGACTCACAACCATCAGACGTGTTCCGCGCATGGAGATGCGTGCAAGAAGGGTCGCAAATCCAGGTTACAGTTTGGTCGCGGTTTATTGAATTTCGTATTGCGATTAAGGAGAGAGCATATCGCCTGTCTTGAAAAAAGTGACTCCGCGCGCTTGTGACCGTCACCACAGGCGCTGTCGGATTGTTTGTGTTGCGTTCACAGAATCGATATAAAGCTGAGGGTTTGACCCACGTCGCATTCACGAACTACACTTCGCTGTTCCTGCCCAAAATCATCAGTGCGGAAAATCTCGTTTTGGCTCAACTGGAGACAGGCAGCGCGACGGTTCCCGAGGTCATCGCAGCAGAGACTCTTCCCGCGCTGCGGCTTCATCCGCAACTCTACGAGATCAGCACCCTCCCCTGGCTGCTGCGCTTAGGGAAAAGATCTGGCCGGCGCATCAAGCTCTCCGACGTGTCTGCCTCCGAATGGGAGCGATTGCGCGAGCTTGGCTTCGACCTGATTTATCTGATGGGGGTGTGGAAGCGAAGTCCGGTGGGGCGCACGTTCTCCCGCGGTCTGACTTCGCTGTTTTCGCGCTATGACGAGAGTCTGCCGGGCTGGACGCTGGACGACGTGCTCGGTTCGCCGTTTTCCATCCAGGCGTATGAACCCGATCCGATGATTGGGAGCTGGGACGATCTTCACCGGCTGCAGGGGAGGCTGCATGATTTGGGAATGCGGCTGATCCTCGACGTAATCCCCAATCACACTGGGCCCGACCACCACTGGATTCGCGAACATCCTGGTTACTACATGCGAGGAACGCTGGCGGACTATCGCGCGGCGCCGGGCAATTACTTTATCGCGGAGAACGCGACCGGCGCCTCCGAAGTAATCGCCTACGGACGCGATCCTTACTTCGCTCCCTGGATGGACACGGCGCAGCTCAACTACTTCAATCCTGAGTTGCGCGCGGCCATGATCGCTCAGATCCGGCGCATCGCCGAGGTCTGCGATGGAGCGCGCTGCGACATGGCCATGCTCATGCTGAACGACAACTTCCATCAGACGTGGGAGCCGTTGCTGGGTTCGACGCCGATTCCACGCGAGGAATTCTGGCATGAAGCCACGCGAGCCTTGCCGGACTTCATCTGGATCGCCGAAGCCTACAGCGATTCAGAGTGGGCGCTTCAGCAACTCGGATTCAAGTTCACGTACGACAAGCGCTTCTATGATCGGCTGCGCGATGGGTTTGTGCGCGATGTCTATCTGCATCTTAAGGCCGAGTGGGATTTCCAGATTCGCTCGGTACGCTTCCTCGAGAACCACGACGAAGCCCGCGCGGCAACCGTATTCGGGAAGTCGAGATTGCCGGCCGTGGCCGTTCTGGCGGCAACTGTCCCAGGAATGCATTTCTTCAATGATGGACAGTTCGAAGGATTTCGCACGCAACTAGTAGTGCAACTCGCGCGCACACAGGAAGAAGTGGCCGACGCAAGTATCCGGGAGACGTACGAGCGAATTCTAAAAATCGCGAATGCGCCGGAGTTCCACGGCGATGGCTGGAAGCTGCTCGAAGCGCGCGATGCCAACGACCGCAGCAGTCCAGATTTGATTGCCTATCTGTGGCGACGCGACCAGGGCGTAAAGCTGGTAATCGTGAATCTGAGTAATGGCACAGCTACCGGGCGGATTTATTTTTCCGATGAACTTCTGTCAGGCGCCGCTTTAAGGTTCGACGATCTGCTCAACAATCAGAGCTATGAGCGACAAACCTCTGACCTGAAGCATTGGGGACTGTTTATCAAGCTGGATGCTTTTGGCGCACACATCTTCGAAGTGAAGATGGTTTGAAAAGCTGTTGACCACGGAGACACGGAGAGCACGGAGACACCTGTAATTTGTAATTTCTGCCTGCTGATTTATTCGCAGCCTTAGTTGTTCATGATCTGGAGCCCACAACCATGGGACGAACAGCTTCACTAGCTGCATTTAAGTCTTAGGCGTCGCGGGGGGCCTTCGACTCGGGCATTCGCCCTCGCTCAGGATGACAGACCATCGGGGTTCCGAATCGGAACTATGCGCCTTAAGGAATATTCGGGGCAATCTTCGTGCCCTCCGTGTCTCCGTGGTGAACCTGTTTCTCAAGCGTTGTCGAGGAACTTGTCGGCTGGTCCCACAAAGGGACGGCCTTGAAGATCTTCCTGATCACCAGGCTGTTCACCGACCAGCATCACTTCGGCTCCAACATGCCCCTCTCCGAAGACGGCCTGGGTTGCTCTCTTCCACAAATCGCATCCTTTGCAACCTTGTACGGCTGTGCGCAGGCTGGGAAGAGTCTTGCGCTGAGGACGAAAGTCTGCGGCCGATATTGCAAGTTTCGCGGTTGGCATCGTTCAATCCTCGGGAGGGAACTCCTTTGGATCATCAGATGCGTGGATGAACAAACAGGCTCGATGCGGCTCAAAAGCTGCCGGCAAAGCTGGTTAGACATTTATAATGTAGGTTTCACCCGAAAATCGTGGACGGTTCGAGGAGCACTCTTGGGTCGCAGGTTTAATTTCTTTTTAATTCTCAGCGCACTAGCAATCCTGGTTCTAGCGGTATCGTCATTAGGTTGCGGCAATTACAATCAAAACGCCTTTGGCACTAACGGTACCGTGATAGGGGGCACAAGTTCAGGCACCGGGTTGCCCGAGCGCGTTTTTGCTTCCCAAAACAATCCCAATTCCGGAACCGCTGCCATCCAGGTTGTCGATGCCAGCAAGGACCTCCCTGCGCTGAATTCTTCGACTCTCTTGCCCTTTACTGTGTCGCTAGGGGGAACACTTCCCACATTGATGGTGGCCGGACCGAGCAACACTACCGTAGTGTTCAACTCGGGTGATAACGGCATATCCATCGTGGACAACTCCATCGAGGCTCTGATCAAGAAGATCGGCAGCACCGATTGCACTATGGTTTCCTGTGAGTTCCCATTGCCCGGACCGACCGAGAGCCTAGTCGAGTCTTCGGATGGAAAGTTCATCTACGCGGCGATTCCGACTACCAGCCAGGTAACGCAAATTCCACTTACAGCGACCACGATCACGCCGGCAAGCATTCCTGCCACTCCGCTCAACTGCACGGCTACGATGAACTGCCTGCCGGGGGCGCATCGCATCGTGCTCTCGCACAATAACAACACGCTACTGGTTTTCAATGAACAGTTGAGCAGCCAACTCGAAGTCATGAATACGACCGCTACCCCGCCTACCGTGAAGACTGTCTCGCTACCCGCACTCGACCATCCGATTTACGGAGTGTTCTCCTCCGATGACAGCAAGGCGTACATCCTGAACTGCGGAGCCGAATGCGGCGGCACGCAGGCCAGCATTGCCGTACTCGACATGACGGCGCTTACCGTCAGCCAAACTGTGAACGTGGATGCGGCGACGATCGGCACGAGCGACAGCACGAATTTGTATGTTGCCGGAAGCAATCCGTTGACGCCAGGCGCAGGCAGTGCGACTATCCTGCCACTCTCAAGCCTGACTGGTGGAAAGCAGGTAAAGATTGGCGATGGCTTTCATCAGGTGATGTTGCTCTTCCAAAATAAACTCATGGTGGGCGCGCGTACCTGCACGACTGGATGTCTCTCGATTGTCGATCCCAATGCGGGTACGGCCATCGTCGATGCGTTCAAAGGAGATGTGACCGCCATCACTGGGATCACTCCCCGCACCGTCTTCTACGACGCCGAGGGCGGCGAAGTGCGCGTCTATGACGTTGCCACCGGCAACGAGCATCTCAGCAATAACACTCCCGTGATCGACGTTGTGGGCAAGGTGACAAGCGTCCTCTACGTCGGCCCGAAGACCTAACTGTCAGGCGATTTATCGCTATTCCCCTGCTCTCCAGCGTGAGGCACAGGCGTGGAAGGCGGTGGGGCATCTTTTTGATTAACGGCGTTCTTGAATTCTCGAATGCCCTGGCCTAGTCCTTTTCCCAGATCGGAAATTTTCTTCGGTCCAAAGATCAGCATGGCGATGAAGAAGATCACCAGCAGGTGCATCGGTTGAAATAGTCCTTCAAGCATTTTTTTGTCTCCTAAATGAATTCAGTTGCGTTTTGCGCATTTCATGCGCGGTCCTGCGCGAGCGTTCTCAGGGCAGGTTCCTCGTTCCAGTAGCTTGTTTAAGCTGCTCCAGCGACACCATGTAAGCTGCCAACGCCTGGCGATACACCAGTTGAGTGGCGCGGTAACTCCTCTCGGCGTCGAGATAATCCAGCAGCGCGGCAGCGCCTTGCTTGTAGGCAAACTCGCTGATGTCCCGCGATTCTTGCGCCTGCTGCAGATATCCACTCTGATACAAAGTCACGATTTCCTGATTTGAGTTCAGGTCCTCGAATGCGTTCCGCACGTCGGTGAACACCGTGTCGCGAGCTGCAGTGGACGTGAACTGCGACTGGGTCAGCGCAAATCGCGTGCGGGCAATCTCTCCCTGATTCCGGTTGAACACCGGCAAAGGGATGTTGAAGAAGAAAGATCCTGAGCTTGCGGCGGAAACATGAGAGAAGTCGAAGGTAACGTCGAGATCCTGCTTGCCGTTGGCTTTGGCCAGGTTGAGCTGGCTTTGCGCCGAGTTAATCCCGAGCTGAGTTGCACGATAATCTGGCCGTTCTCGCAAGGCTAAAGCCTCCAGATCGTCCAGACCGGCATGAACCGGTTTATATTCCAGCTCACCGATCACATCGTAGTCTTTGGGCAATTGGTCGTATCCGATGAGCTGACGCAGCGTGGTAAGCGCCTGCACTCTTTGCAGACGAGCCACGTTCACGTCGGTTTGAAACTGCAAGAGCTGCACTTTGATTTTCAGGAAATCAACCTTGCTCAAATCGCCGGCTTTGTAACGGTCCTCATTGATCTGAACGGTGCGGACATAGCTGTCGAGGTCGGTGGCAGTGAATTGAAGATTCGATTCTGCGAGCAGGACGTTCACAAACTGTTGCGCCACATTGAAGCTCAAGGCGCGCTCCGCATCGTGAACCTGAGCGTCGGTGACGGCGGTCTGGTCCTTAGCAGCTTCGAGCCGTCGCTGTCGCTTCTTTCCGCGCTCGAAAAGGTATCCGACACCGATATCGAATTGCTGCAGGTTGTTGAGCGTGTCCGTAGAAAAGAGGTTCGGACTGAAGAGCGGAATGAATTGTGTGTCCCAGCCAAGTACTGGATTCGGGCGCAAGTTAGCGGTGATCTCCTGTGCCTTACTTTGGTCGATATTTGTGCGCTGGGCGCGAATGGTAGGACTGTTATCGAGCGCAAGCTTGATAGCGTCTTCCAACGTAATCTTGCTGGGCTGCTGGGCGAAGGCAGGAAGCGAAGCTATCCCAATCGCGGAGGCGATCAGACTCACGAGAGCAAATCTCATTATTCGCTCGGCCATCTTCAAACCTCCTGCGGCTCGCCCGGTTCGGCTGCCGGGAGCGTGTCGTGCTCGCCTGCCATCCAGGTGTAGAGAGTGGGGAGCAGGAAGACGCTCATGATCAAATCGGCCAGCAGGCCGCCGACGATCACGATGGCAAAAGGCCGCTGCGAGTCTGAACCGATTCCGTGCGAGAGCGCCGCCGGCAACAGACCGAGCGTGGCCACAAGCATGGTCATCATGATGGGGCGCAAGCGCAGCACCGCTCCTTCGACGGCCGAGTCCTCGATCGAGCGCCCGCGCGCGCGCAATTGATTGATGTATTCGAGCATGATTACTCCGGTTTGCACCGACACTCCGAACAGCGCCAGCAGGCCCACTCCGGAAGAGACGCTGAAGTTTGTGCCGGTAATCAGCAAGGCAAGCAGTCCTCCGATGCTGGCCATGGCGACATTGGCGAGGATCAGCGTGGCCCATTTGAACGACTTGAACATCGTGTAAAGGATCATGAAGATGAGGAGAATCGTGATCGGGATCACGATGGAGAGGCGCCGCGCCGATCGCTTCTGGCTTTCGTACTCGCCTTCCCAATCGATGTGGTATCCGCGCGGCAACTGCACCTCCGCATTTACCTTGTGAATGGCTTCCTCAACAGCGCCGCCAAGGTCGCGTCCGCGCACGCTGAACTTAATCGCGACGTAGCGCTGGTTGCCTTCACGGTAGATCTCCGAACCGCCATCTCGTTCTTCGATCTTGCAGAGCTGTGCCAGAGACACTCGTTCTCCAGAGGCAGCCAGCAGGCGAATATTCTCGATGGCTTCCCTGGTCGTGCGGTACTGAGGCAAATACCGCAGGACCAGGTCGTAGCGCTGCTCGCCTTGCAATACCTGAGTTAATGAGTTGCCTCCGACGGCAGTCTGGATCGCATCCTGAACATCAGCGACGTTTATCTGATAACGCGCAGTTTGCTGGCGATCGACCTGGAAGTTGACGTTCGGTTGCCCGAGAACCCGAAGTACTCCGAGGTCCTCGATACCCTTGATCTGACGCATGATGCTGACAATCTGATCGGCCTTCTGCTCCAGCAGCTTCAAATCGTCGCCATAGACCTTCGTCGCAAGCTCACCTTTCACTCCGCTGACCGCCTCTTCCATGTTGTCTTCGATCGGCTGAGAAAATCCCCAGACCACGCCCGGAATCTTGCTCAGCTCGCGATTCATGGCGGCAATCAACTCTTCTTTGTTCTGGTGGAAGACCGGGCGCCACTCCTCTTTCGGTTCGAGATCCACGAAGTATTCCGTATTGAAGAAGCCTGTGGTGTCGGTTCCGTCATCTGGACGACCGGTCTGGCTGGTGCATTGCGGGACTTCCGGAAATGAACAAAGGACAATTCGCGCCTGGTTTGCCACGCGAATGCCTTCAGTCGGGCCGGTGCTTGGCGCGAGAGTGCCGCGCACCCACAGCGCGCCTTCATCGAGATGTGGCAGAAACTCGGAGCCGATGACTCCTCCGACCGCGAGATAGATCGCGCCCAGCAGCGCGATTGCGCCGATGCCGACGGTCAGGGTCCGCCGCTGGATAGCCCACTTCGCGGCCGTCCGATAGTGTTCGGTAAGCCACACCAAAAAGGGATTGCGCCACTCGTGAGTGCCCTTGCGAAACAGAAAGCTGGAGAGCACTGGAGCCAGTACCATGGAAAAGATCAAGGCACCGAGGAGAGCAAATGCAACCGTCCAGGCCATGGGTCTGAACAACCGCCCTTCGACACGTTGCAATGTGAAGATCGGCAGGTACGCAGTAATGATGATGGTAATAGCGTAGAAAACCGGACGCTGCACTTCATGCGCGGCTTCACGTATGCGCTCAATCGGCGACCTCTGCTCAACATTGTTTCGATGGAGATGGCGCACGATGTTCTCCACCATGACAACGGCTCCATCCACCACCATTCCGAAGTCGAGGGCGCCGAGCGATAGAAGATTGGCGGGAATATGACGCAGATCGAGACAAATCGAGGCAAACAGCAACGAGAACGGAATGGTCAGCGCGACGATCAGCGCGCCCCGCGCATTTCCCAGAAAGAGAAAGAGGACGACCACTACCAGGATGATGCCCTCGGTGAGATTGTGCAGAACGGTGTGCGTGGTGAAGTCAACCAGATGGCTGCGGTCAACGAACGGAACTACTCTTACTCCCGGAGGCAGAATGCGTTCGTTTAGCTCTTTGACTTTTTCATGGATTCCCGCGAGCGCGGTGTCGGCGTTGGCTCCTTTGCGCAGAAGCACGATGCCGGAAACCACGTCGTTGTTATCGACGATCTTGCCGTCTTCACGATGAATGGCGCGAGCGAACTGGCCCAGCCGGATTTTGGGGCCCTGTGAAACCTCCGCAATGTCTTTTACGTGAAGAGGCGTGCCGCTCTTGGTGACGAGAACTGTGTTCTCGATGTCCTGAACATTCCTTACCAGCCCGACTTCGCGGATGTTGATCTGCTGCAGTCCGGCTTCGATGAAACTGCCACCTGCGTTGGAATTGTTGTTCGTGAGCTGTTGTTCGACCTGAGAGAGACTGAGTCCGTAAGCGATCAACTTGTTTGGATCGACGCGAACCTGGTATTCGCGGGTGGGACCGCCAAAGCTGGCGACATCGACGACATCGGGGACCGCTTTGAAGTTCTTTTCGACGACCCAATCTTCGAGAGACTTCAACTCCATTACGTCATAGCTGGGATTCGTGCTCTTCAGCGTAAAAAAATAAATCTGACCTACGGGACTCCAATCGGTGCCCATTTGCGGCACAACACCGGTTGGGAGAGTGACTTGCGAAAGGCGCTCCAGCACTCGCTCCCGGTTCCACGCGTTTTCCTCTTCGTCGTCAAAAATCAATTTCAGGTCCGAGAGGCCGAACAGCGAGAATGAACGCAGATGCACGACGTGCGGAATGCCGTTCATCGCGATCTCCAGCGGTATGCTGACCTGCTGCTCTATTTGCTCAGCGGAGATTCCCGGCCACTGCGTGATGATGTCCACATAGTTGTTGGCGACGTCGGGATACGCTTCCACCGGAAGGTTGTGAAACGAGACGATGCCCCACAAGAACACCAAAATGCCGATCGCGAGAACGAGCAAGCGATTGTTCAGCGCGAAATCGACGAGACCACGAATCATTCCTGTTCCGCCGTGTTCTGCAGTTCAAGAGCATTCGCGACCACTTGCTGCGCAGGCGCAAGTCCAGACTTGATCTCCTGCATGTTGCCGTCGGTGATGGCCCCGCCCGACACTTCGACACGCCGGAAACGCCCCTGATCCGCGGGCACATAAACCCAATCGCGGTCGTGCAGGTGCAGCACGGCTGCGGCAGGCACGACTGCGCGCGAAACCAGTGTCTTGGCGTGAAACGTGGCAGTCACAAACATGCCCACGCGCAAAAGACCGGGATTCTCAACTTGCAAACGAACCTTGGCCGTGCGCAGGTTTGGGTCGAGGATCGGGCTGATATTGTCGATGCGTCCGTGCAGTACCATTTCGGGATATGCCGCCAGGTGAATCTCGGCGTATTCTCCCAGCCGCACGAAAGACAACTGGTTTTCGTACACGTCGCACATAATCCACACGTGCGAGAGGTCGGAGATGGTGAAGGGATTGAGTCCCGAGAGCGCCTGCACCCCTCCGGCGGCCGTCACTTGCTGATCGGTAATTACACCCGCAACCGGAGCATAGATATCGACGACGCTAGTGGGACGGACGTCGCGCGCTCCCAAGACTCGCAAGTGTTGCTGAGTTGCCTCAACATCGACTTTGGCTTTTTCCTCTGCATCGGTCGCTGCTTCGAGATCTTTTTGGGCAATAGCTCCCTTGTCATACAACAACTTCGAGCGCTCAAACTGCGTTCGCGCGACGCCTTCGTCGGCGACGGCCTTGCGATAGTCGGAGTAGGCGCCGGAGATGTCGGCGCTCTGAACTCGCATGAGCAGTTGTCCTTTTTTTACGGAATCGCCCAGTCGAGCGCGAACCTCGACAATGCGTCCCGACGCCAGGGAAATTACAGGCACATTTCGCGAGATGTCGGGATTTACCACACCTGTGACCGACAACTCGGGAGCGGCTTTGCGCTCAGCGGCAGTGACCAGAGGAAACTGATCGGGATGCTCGACTTTGATCAAGTTCGCATCCGACTCGGGAATCACACTGGCCGGAGGAGGTGCCTCAGCGGCAGGATTCGCGTGTTCTTTGCCGCAGCCGGCGAGAAGCAAGGCCAACAGCAAGAGGCAAACCAGTGCCTTGAATGAAGTCCCATCTTTCATAAAAGTCTCAGCCATTCTCAAGAGTGGGTTCCATGCCACTGCGGGAGAAAATTCTCCGCACTGGTCAATGAGGGTAGCCAGCGCCCTTGAAGGGAATAAGCGCCCCCTTCGGGAGCTGTTACCCGGGTTTCGTTTCGGAATTCTTACGAGGCAGAGATTAGATGCTTCGCGGCGGTGGACGCTTCTCGATGTTCGGATTCCAGCACGCAAGAGTTTGCAGCGAGCCATGAGTGTCGCGCGTTTCCCGCCACAGCCTGATCTTCCAGGAAGGAGAGATCGGTTGCACAAGCGCGGTGACCAGCAGGACCTGGAAATGCCGCGATTCGGGCGCCTTCAGGACATCTTGCAGTTTGTTGCCTTCGGCCAAAACCGGGCTTTGCGCAAGATCGTCGGTAATCGAGATAACCGGGAACAAGAGGACGAGAATGCAGCCGAGAACGAGCAGTCCCCGACCCAGGGCGGGTACCAAAGTGGAATCAGACCGGCGCCGCCAGAGAGTCCAACTCGTTAAGGCAGAGCCGACGATGAATACCCACACGAGATTGAGCAGTAATTCCACTATGTTTCAGTTAACCACAAACGGTGCGGCTGCTCAAGAGTACCTGGGATAGTAGGGAAGCGTTCTTCTAACGAGGCGGATACAACATCGGACCCGGAGGTGAATACGCTATGAAGTGTCATCCCTTCGACCGCTTTTCAACCCCGTCCGAAGGTCCTGCACTGTTGTTGCGGTCGAAGGAATCTGCTTGTCGAATTCCTCAGGAAAACAGCAGATTCCCCGCTCCGCAAAACCCATTTTGCCGTACAGCTAAGACTTCGCAGCGGAGCGAGGAATGACAGTTACATACGATATTCACGTTCTCACTCCACTCTGATGCTGAAGAATCCCGGAGCAACCTTAACAGTTATAGCCGTTTGTCGAGGCAATTCGGCAACCCTACATTGCCTCGGGAGTCTCAATTCCCAGAATGGCAAGCGTGCGAATCAGCTCACGCCGGACCACCGCTGCCGTAGCCAGCAGCATTGACTTTCGGCTGGCATTCTCTTCAGTGAGGATGTGATGCCGATGGTAAAAATTGTTAAACGATTGAGCCAACTGAAATGCATATTTGGCCAGATATGCGGGCTCGGTAGTGGCGATGCACTGCTCGACCATCAGCGACAGTTTGCCGGCACTAAGCCAGAGCTCCCAGATGTCGTCCTCGGCATCCAGCAGTTGAGTCCACGCCGGATCAAATGACCGGAGACTTTGCTCCGGCGAAGTTCCGCCTTTGCGAAAGATGTTCGAGCCGCGCACTACTGCATACTGGACGTAAGGGCCGGTTTCTCCTTCGAAGCTCAACGCGTCTTTGAAGTCGAAGGCGATCACCGCGTTCTTGGTGAACTTCAGCATGAAGTAGCGCAGCGCGCCAATGGCAATTTGCGTTGCAATTCGCCGGCGCTCCTCGGCCGAGCGCTCTGGCTGGCGCGCATCCACTTCTCCCTGCGCGGACGCGATTAAAGCGTCGAGCAGATCATCGGCTTTGACTCCAAATCCCTTGCGTCCCGAAACCTCGATGTAGGCGCGTTGGCGGTCTTCTTCAGAGATCTCGTATCCGAGTTCAGCGACGCAGCGCGGTGTGAGGGCGACCATCTCATAAGAAAAATGGGTGTAATGTGCGGCCTGATCCACATACCCGAGCGCGCGCAATGCCTCAATGACATTGTTCTGAGGATCCGACTGTCGAGAGTCGATCACGTTGTAGATTTCACTCACGCCACCGAAGTGAGGATGCTCTTTTTCGCCGCTCTCGGCAGAAATCCAGCAGTCGTGACCGTCAGGATAGCGATAAAAGCGGCGATATCCGAAGTCCCGCCCCAGCAGTCCAAACTTCCACAGGTGATAGGCGATGTCTTTGCCGACATACGTCACTGTGCCATTGGAGCGGACGATCACTTTGTCGTCTTCGTCCACCGATTCCTCAGATGCTGGCGCTGAACTGCGCTTCATGACCCAGCACCCCTTGTTCTTGCCCTCAGTTTCGTAGCGGAGTACGCCCTTCTGCTTCATTTGCTCGAAAGCCAGGTCCCAGAAGTGCAAGTGAAGAATCTCGCTTTCGCGGGGAAGAAAGTCATAGACGATGTCGAGACGCTGCATGGTTTCAAGATGACGCTTCAGAATCGCGGTGGAGACCAGTTCCGCCAGCCGGGCGGTCTCGTTGCCGCCTTGTTCCAGCTTGTGCAAAGTCTCGAGCCGGATCTCCTTGTGGGTCGCCTGTTCGTCATACCACTGCGAGACGCGCGCATAGAGGTCCCAGCAGTAGTAATCGAAGCGAGGTTCGCGAGCGAGCGCTTCCACATCGGCGTACGACTTGCGTTCGAGGTGCGCGAAGCCGACCACTACATCCGCCACTTGCACGCCGGTATTGTCGATGTAGTTCTGTACATCGACCCGGTGTCCAGCTTCACGCAGCATACGCACAAATGTATCGCCAAGAATGGCATTGCGCAGGTGTCCGATATGCGCGGCTTTATTTGGATTGATGCTGGTATGCTCCACCAGTACTTTGTCTTTAACAGCGGAACGATCCGTCTGGCGGGTGAGCACTTGGCGAACAAACTCGTCACGATCGAGGCGGGCGTTGATGTATCCGGCGCCCGCAACTTCAAACGATTTGAAGCCCGGGATTGCGCCCAGTCCGGCAACTACTTCCTCGGCGGCCTTTCGCGGCGGCTTGCGCAAGCGCTTCGCCAGATCGAAGGCGAGCGGCAGCGCGTATTCTCCCAGCGCGATCTTCGGCGGCTGCTCGATGACTATGTTCTGCAGCTCGAGCTGATACTTCTCGCGCAAAAGGGAGCGCATCCGCTCCGCGAGTATTTGTTGGAAGTGAAGGTACACGGATCCTCAATAAAATCTGAAAGCGGCATGCCCCGCTTAATTGCACTTCAGCCTGAGAGATAAAATCGCGATTATAGCAACCGCTCACTTTCTATTTGGCTGCGACCTGCTCGCGCGACCACGAACTCAGCCGCGTTTGACGCTGCATAGTGCAGACCCTATGATGAAAGATTGCGAAGTTAACCGAGGTACGTAGCGGTCGTGGGCGCCAGCAGCTCTTAGACGCAGCATGCTGCGTCTCTACAAAGCAGCCTCGAGGGCTGTGCCACAACACTGGTCAAAATGGAAAAAGGCGCAAAGTTTTACATCACTACTCCGATCTACTACGTGAATGCCCGGCCACACGTCGGACATGCGTACACGACCATCGTGTGCGACGTAATTGCGCGGCGTCAGCGCATGTTGGGATCGGACACCTTTTTCCTCACCGGGACCGACGAGCACGGGCAGAAGATCGAGCGTTCGGCGGCTGCTGCCGGTAAGAGCCCAAAGCAATGGACCGATGCCATCGCCGCGGAATATCGCGGGCTGTGGGACCGCATCGGCATAAGTTACGACAGCTTTATTCGCACCACCGATCAACAGCACGTCGAAGGGGTGCAGCAGCTCTTCCGCCAGATTCGCGATAACGGGCACATCTACAAAGGTTCGTACACTGGCCAGTACTGCGTTTTTGACGAACTCTATGTAGATGCTCCTCCGGGTTCCCCTTGTCCCGACTGCGGCAGACCAACCGAAACTATCAGTGAAGAGAATTACTACTTCAAACTCTCGCAGTTTCAGGACAAGTTAGTAAAACTCTATGAGGACAACCCGGATTTTATCTGGCCGGAAACGCGCCGCAACGAAGTGCTCGCGTTTGTGCGCGGCGGATTAAAAGACCTGAGCATCAGCCGAACCAGTGTCAGGTGGGGAATCCCGGTTCCGGACGATCCAGCGCACGTCTTGTATGTCTGGTTCGACGCCGTGACCAATTACATCACTGCGATCGGGTACGGATCACATACAGCGAAATCTAAAAAGAAGTTCGAGCACTACTGGCCTGCGGACATCCACATGGTCGGCAAGGAGATCGTACGCTTCCACGCGGTCTATTGGCCTGCCTTCCTTATGGCTGCTGGACTGCCGCTGCCCAAGCGGATCGTCGTTCATGGCTGGTTGCTGTTCGAACACGACAAAATGTCGAAATCGCGCGGCAATATCGTGCGCGCTGAAACTGTACTGGACGTTCTCGGCGCAGATGCGCTGCGCTATTTCCTTTTAAGGGAAGTTGTCTTCGGGCAGGACGGCAGCTTTTCCTTCGATGCTCTGGTGCAGCGCTATAACGCGGATCTGGCCAACGATCTGGGCAATCTTTCCAGCCGCACGCTTTCGATGATTGGACGTTACTTCCGGGAACAGATTCCGTATCCGTCGCCCAAAGCTTCGCGCAGTGCCGGCGACGATGCCATGGCGGAGCTCGCGACCGAGGTTATCAAAACTACGAATGAACTCTTCGCCAGCTTTCAGTTCTCGCGGGCGCTGGAGAACGTATGGTCGCTGGTAAGCGGCGTAAACAAATACATCGTAGAGAACGAGCCCTGGCAGCTAGGTGAACAGAAGGACGAAGCCAGCCTGGCTCGATTGGCAACGGTTCTCTACACCAGCGCTGAAGCTTTGCGCATTATCGCCGCGCTGCTGCATCCGGTGTTGCCCTCTGCCACCGCTCGCATTTGGTCGCAGCTCGGGTTAGGCGACATCGCCAGCTTCCGTCTGAACGACCTCTCATGGGGACAGCTCAAGCTAGGTACCAAGCTGGGCAAAGTGGAAGCAGTGTACCCGCGCGCAGAAAAAAATGCCGTGGAGCGCATGCAGGAAGCTGAATCTGGTTCCGGTTCGGCCGGTACAAATACCGCTTCTACATCGGGTAGCGGAGCTCAGGCGGCACAGCCGGCTACGCAAGCGGTAAACGGCGGCACTCCTGCGCCGGTGTCTGCGGGAACTAGTCCAATAATTGTTCAGCGTGCTAGCGAAGCCGGTGGACCCGGCGGAGCTCCGAACAGCACTGCCGACGGTCGTATTACCATTGACGACTTCGTCAAAGTAGAACTTCGCGTGGGACAGGTAAAGACAGCCGAAAAGGTCAAAGGCGCTGACAAGCTGCTGAAGCTCGAAGTAGATATCGGCAGCGAAGTTCGCACCATCGTGGCTGGAATCGCGGAGAAGTACAGCCCGGAAAAGATCATCGGAATGAAAGTTGTGATCGTGGCCAATCTTCAACCACGCAAGCTGCGCGGCATCGAGTCGAATGGCATGATCGTGGCCGCCTCAATCGGCGAAAAAGGCCAACCTGTGCTCGCCAGCTTTCTGGAAGACGTTCCCGTCGGCGCTCGCCTGAAATAAATGCTGGTCGATTCCCACGCGCACCTGGAAGGACCTCGATTCGATTCCGACCGGTCCGAAATGCTGCAACGCGCGCGTGCCGCGGGCGTCGCAAATATCCTTGCCATCGGCAGTGGTACCGGTCCGGGAACGCTGGACTGCGCCATTCGCATCGCAGAGGAGCACGACTGGATCTACGCCAGCATCGGCATCCATCCTCATGAAGCCAAGCTCGCAACCGAAGCCGATTACGCGGAATTGGAATCCCTGACGCGTCACCCACGCGTGATCGGCTTTGGCGAAATCGGCCTCGACTACTACTACGACCATTCTCCACGCGACGTGCAACAGCAGGTTTTCATCCACCAGATGGAGATCGCTCGTGCTGCCAAGCTGCCGATCATCATCCATTGCCGCCCGTCGGACAACTCTGAGAATGCCTGGGTAGATTCGCTGCGTTTGATTCGCGAACACTGGTCGTCCAGCGGACTTGGCGGAGTGCTGCATTGCTTTACCGGTGAGCAGAAGCAAGCGAATGCAGCCTTGGACATGGGATTCATGATTTCCTTTGCCGGGAATGTGACTTTCCCCAAAGCGGACAACATTCGTGAAGCAGCCCGCAGCGTGCCGGAAGATCGTTTCTTTATCGAAACAGATTCACCGTTCCTTGCCCCAGTTCCTTATCGTGGCAAACGAAACGAGCCAGCTTACGTAGTCATGACGGCAGAAAAGATCGCCGATATACGTGGCAGGACTGCGAGTGAAATCGGCTCAATTACTGCCCAGAATTTCCTTCGATTTTTCCGGCTGTCGACACCTCAAATCCCGACTGCCTTTTGAATTATCCGTGCGATCCGTGTGCTCCGCCTAATCCGTGTTCGTCTGTTGCTGTTGGTTTTCCGGCCTCTCCGATTGAAAGACCTGAAACTCGCGGATGCATCGTGCTTCCAAACCAATTAAGCTAGACTGCTAAGTACATCTTCAATCTATGGCCAGCGATAATTCCTTCGACGTGGTGAGCAAGATTGATCTGCAGGAAGTGTCGAACGCGATCCAGCAGGCGACTAAGGAGATTCATACCCGCTTCGATCTCAAGGACTCGAAGTCTCAGATCGGCATGGAAGGCAAGGACGCGATCGTCCTTTCTTCGGCCGACGAGTACAAGCTCAAGGCGGTGAACGACATTCTCCAGACCAAGCTGGTGAAACGCCAGGTTCCACTGAAGGGCCTGCAGTATGGCGCAGTAGAGCCGGCGGCTGGTTCGACTGTGCGTCAGAAAATCACGTTGCAGCAAGGCATTCCCATCGAGAAGGCGCGAGAAATCGTAAAAATCATCAAGGATTCGAAGCTCAAAGTTCAGGCTGCGATTCAGGGAGACACGGTGCGCGTAAGCAGCAAGGACCGCGACACGCTTCAGCAAGTGATCTCTACCTTGCGCAATAAGGATTTTGGTATCGACATGCAGTTCACCAACTACAGGTCCAATTAGCGTGACAACTTCCGCCAGCACCGCAGCCAAGGAGGTTTTCGACCTGCTGCGCGACGATCTGCTCGCTATCGAGCGCGAGTTCGAGCGCGATGCCGTCTCCGGCGTCGAGGTAATCACTGAAATCGGAGAATACCTCCGCGAAGGCGGCGGCAAGCGCATTCGTCCAGCCCTGCTGCTGCTTTCGGCAAAGCTCTGCGGATATGAAGGCCAGGGTGCCGTGCGGCTTGGTTCGGTAGTAGAGATCATCCACACTGCCACTCTCGTCCATGACGACATCATCGACGAGGCGCTAACACGTCGAGGACGGCCATCGGCCAACACTCAATGGGGCAATTCCAAGTGTGTTCTGGCCGGCGACTGGCTGTACATGCAGGCTTTCAAAATTGCCCTGGAAGAGCAGAATTTCAGAGTTCTCGATCTGCTCATCGGCCTGACGCAGCAGATGGTGGAAGGCGAACTGATGCAGATGGAAAAGCTCGGGTGCATGATCAGCCAATCCGAGCATCTCGACCTGATTTACCGCAAGACTGCCTGCCTCTTCTCCGTCTCCATGAAGCTGGGTGCAGTGCTTGGTCGCGCCAGCGACCCTGATGAAGACCGGCTCGGCGAATATGGCCGCAACCTCGGCTTGGCTTTCCAGATTGTCGATGATGTGCTGGATCTCACCGCGACGGAGGAGGTGCTGGGCAAGCCCGTCGCCAGCGATCTGCGCGAAGGCAAGGTCACCATGGCGGTGATTCACGCGCTGGATCGATGCACCCCGGAAGAGCGCAAGACCGTGGCTTCGGTTCTCGACGAACGCGGCTTCACCAGCGCCTCTCATCGTGACGTCCTGTCTATCCTTCAGCGTTATGGCTCAGTCGAATACGCAATGGCCTCTGCTAACGAGCACGCCGAACAGGCCCGCCGCGCCATCAGCCACTTTCCTGACAGCGAAATCAAACGCGCTCTGTTGTGGATTCCCGATTTCGTGGTAGGAAGAGAAAAGTGAGAATATTTCGCGATTTTGTGAGTTTGCGATTTCGTGAATTGAAATCAGCAGCAGACGGATGCTGGTTGCAGTGAAATTGCAAGCAACCCACAAGATCGTTCCGCTGCGCTAATCGCCCCGCAAAGACTACGCGCCGTATCTTTACGTTCTGCCCTGGATTTTCAATCGCGAAATCACAAATTCCAATAAAAAGGGGCCATCCCGATGTCACTCAGGACGGCCCTCCGGGGCTTCCTCGGGGTGTGCGAGGAAGACTTACCGGCTGTTGGGGGCAGCCGGAGTAACGTTTTGCGCTGCGGTTGCGTCCTGAATGTTAGTCATCAGCTGGACATCGACGCGCCGGTTCTGCGCGCGTCCCTTAGCGGACTTGTTCGGAGCAACTTCCTTGTCCTTGCCCAGTCCCGCGACGTAGATCTTGTACGCCGGAACGTCGTATTTGGTAGCCAGGTATTGAACTACGGCGGAGGCACGCTCTTCGCTGAGCTTGTAGTTGTACTGAGCGCTGCCGACTGAGTCGGTTCCGCCGATCAACTGGATCAGGTAGCCGCCCTTGGTGTTGGGAATGTCATTGCCGAGCTGATCGAGTGCAGCTTTGGCTTTCTTGCTCAACACCGCGCTGTTGAAGGCGAAGTGAACTGAAGTTTCCGACACTGCACGATAGTTGTCGAGGTTCGCAACCGTGTTAGTTAAGGCATCAACCTTGCCGGAAGTTTGATTCGCGGCTTGCTGTGCCTGGTCCGCAGCCTGCCCCGCAGCCATGGCCTTCTGATCGGCGGTAGCCGTCTTGTCATTTACTCCCTGAATGCCTTGCTGGGAACGCGCATCGACGTCGCGAATGTCCTTAGTGTTCTTCGCGGTCAGATCGTCGAGTTCATTGGTTTTGTTGATGACGGGCGCGGCTTCGTTGCGCACGTATTTCTTGGTGGCGCACCCTGCATTGAACACCATGGCAGCGCCTGCGAGCAGCACTAATAACGAGCGATTCATTTCCAACTCCTTAACCCTGAGCCCCGGACCTTGCTAAAACACTTGGGGGAGAATTAGTGATCGCCAAATCCTCCTGGGACTGGCAGACCTTCTTTGTCCAATGCAATAGCAAGGGCAATGCCAATCAATAATTGCGGGATTCGATCTGTCGGGTATTGTTTCCAATGGCTTGCGAAGTAAAATCTAGCAGCAGCTCCGGACAACCCCGGCGTGAGCGGTGCGGAAGTTCTCGCGCCATAGAATTTTTACCGAGCAATGATCTGCAGACAGAGCTGCTGCTGATGCCGGTATGGTCGTCTATGACCGCCTTAGCCCTCCCCTTGCTCCCAGTCAGCATCTTTTGAGACTGATTCAGTCAGCACAAGCGCGGCGAACAGCCGCTCTGGATTGCGAACCTGAAGCAAAATTCCAACATTGCAACGTTTCCTGGGAGGAAAATCCATGCGCATGACCCGTATTCTCGTTCTTCTTGCCGTCGCCGCGATGTTCACCGTCGCTTGCTCTCAGCAGAAGGCCAGCAGCCCCGATGTGACCAGCCAAATCAAAGACTCTCTCAAGGCGAATAACCTTGACAACGTGAAAGTAAGCGAAGATCGCGACAAGGGCGTTGTGACCCTCTCTGGCGACGTGAAAGATGAACAGGCCAAGGCTCAGGCCGAAGACATTGCCAAGCAGAACGCCGGTGGGCTGATCGTGGCCAACGAAGTCGGCGTACGGCCGGAAGGCGCCGAAGGCGATGCCAAGAAGGTGGACAAGAACCTGGATAAAGGCATTGAAGACAACTATCGTGCTGCCCTGACGGCAAAAGGGATGGACAACCAGCACATCCATTTCGACTCGAAGAACGGAGTAGTCACTCTTACCGGCGACGTTGATACGCCGAGTCAGCGGGACTCAGCCGAAAAGATGGCTGCCCAGATTCCCAATGTCTCTCAGGTTGTGAACGAATTGCAGGTCAAGGGCGCAAAGAAGGCGCGGTCGCGCGCTCCGGCTGGCGAATAGCCTCCGCTTCACGCTCACGAATGCAATGCCGCTCTGGATATATCCAGAGCGGCATTTTCTTTCATGGCGTCCCCGGGGATCACCGTAGAGACGCAGCAATGCTGGCGTCTCTACGATTACTGCATACTTGCCCGGGCGAAGTCGGTGCCCCCATCTGAAACCAGCGGCGCGACTTCCCGGCGTTTCGGGCATCTATTCCACGTCCTATAATCAAGAGTTGAACTATGCGCTCTACTCCTCTTTATGAAACGTTGGTCGCATCCGGCGCCCGCATGGGCGAGTACGGAGGAGTCGAGACCTCCCTTGTTTTCAGCGATGTAGCGGGGGAATTCCGCGAACTGCTCTTCGGCTGCGCCATTTATGACCTGGGCTGGCGCGCCAAGGTCATGATCGCGGGTGAGGATCGCGTCCGCTGGCTTAATGGCATGGTCACCAACAACGTGAAGGATTTGCCTGTGGGGAGGGGAAACTACAACTTTGTGTTGAATCCTCAGGGGCGAATTCTGGGCGACTTGTATGCCTACAATATGGGCGAATACTTTCTGATCGACACGGAGCGAGCGCAGCTCGAGAACCTGCTGAAACTCTTCGAGCACTTCATCATCATGGACGATGTTGAAGTAGCCGACAAAAGCGACGACGTAGCTGCGCTTGGTATTCAGGGGCCACGCGCGAAAGAGATTTTGAAGAGCGTTGGAATTCCCGATCCAGGACTTGATCCCATGCAGGTTGCCGGCCTCACGTGGAATGGCGCTGGTATCTCGCTTACGCGAATGGCCAGTGACGAGTTCCTCACTTATGAGGTTTGGGCCGTTCCCGCGGTTCTGGCGGAATTGTGGAAGATGTTAGTGCAGGCAGGCGCGAAACCGGTTGGAAGCGAAGCGCTGGAGAAATTCCGCGTGCTGATCGGCTTTCCCAAATATGGAACCGATATCGGCGAGCGCGACTTGCCGCAGGAAACCGAACAGACGCACGCGCTGAATTTCACCAAGGGGTGCTATATCGGGCAGGAGATCGTCGAGCGCATCCGCTCGCGCGGCAACGTGCATCGCAAGTTTCATGGATTCGTGCTCGAAGGCGAGCTACCGGCGCGTGGAGCGAAACTTCAGGCCGATGGCAAAGATGTAGGCGAAATCACCAGCGTGAGCCGTCTCCCTACGCAAAATGGAGAACGGCCGGTGGCCCTTGGCTACATTCGACGCGAGGCGCTGGAGCGCCATGCCAAGATTACTTATTCCGGGGGAGAGGCCAAGCCTGCGGAAGTTCCATTCTCATTGGCTTCTTAGAAAATTTATGGCAGAAAAGAAAACCGACTTCGTAGTAAGCGACCGGCGCAAGTTCACTGACGAGGGCGAGCTTCGCAGCGAAGTGCGCGACCAGGCAACCGAGCAAACTCTGTCAGCTCCTTCCAACGTAGCAGTGGAGACCGATCCGATGCCTGCGCCTCCATCCCACGCCGAGCAGGAGGCACAACACCAGGAGTACCGCGCTTCGGGCAGGAAGCTTGACGATCTGTTGGTCGAGGGTGGGCACGGCAAAGCCGAAGATTTCGAGATGACGTTTGACCGGCTGGTGCAGTCGCTCTACGTCACCGCGATGTTGCAGCTCGGAATCATGCATCGCGAAGGCGAGAATCCGCGTCCGGACATCGTGGGCGCGCGCCAGACCATCGACACGCTCGGCGTACTGAAGGACAAAACCAAGGGCAACCTGACTCCGCAGGAAGAGAACCTGCTGCAGAACGTGCTCTTCGAGCTGCGTATGGCTTTCCTCGAAATGACCAACGCTCTTACCCGCCCGCCGGCGCCGGCAGACGCCAAATCAAAGGTGAGATGAAGGCTACTCTCACGGTCCTGGGAAGCGGGACCTCCATGGGCGTCCCCACCATCGGCTGTGAGTGCAAAGTCTGCACTTCACCGGACACGCGCGATCGCCGAACTCGTCCCTCGGTGCTTCTCGAATTCGGCGGACACGCGGTGCTCATCGACAGCACGCCAGATTTTCGCGAGCAGGCCCTGCGGGAAAAAATCAGACGCCTCGATGCGGTGCTCTACACCCATGCTCATGCCGACCACATCCTCGGCCTCGACGATCTGCGACCACTGACGTTCAAGCGGGAGCAGAAGCTGCCACTCTATGCCGACGATGCCACAGCGAAGATTATCGAACGTATGTTTGCCTACGTCTTCGATCCTGATTCCACCTACGCCACGCGCCCTCTGGTGACGCTGCACCGTCTCAATGGGACTCTAGAGCTCTTTGGAGCGAGGTTCCAGCCCCTACGCGTTCTGCACGGTGACACTCCTGTGACCGCGTACCGGTTTGGTAGCGCAGCGTATCTCACTGACTTCAACAGCGTTCCCAAACCAACGATGGAAGCGCTGCATGGCCTCGATTTGCTCTTTCTCGATGCGTTGCGGCGACGTCCGCATCCTAGTCATTCGTCGCTCGACGAATCGCTCAAGATCGTGGAAGAACTCAAACCCGCCCGCGCGTTTTTCGTTCACATGTCGCACGATCTCCCTCACGAGGAGACGAATCGCACGCTTCCGGCTGGCGTGCGGCTGGCGCACGACGGTCTGAAGCTGGAGTTCGAGATCTGATGCGCCTTTTCCGCAGCCTGGACGAGGTTCCCGCAGAGTGGAACGCGACCGTCGTGAGCGTCGGCAACTTCGATGGCGTACACCGGGCGCATCGCCTGGTGCTGGCCCGAGTGACGGAGCGCGCGCGGGCGTTGAATGCCAGGTCCATGGCAGTCACTTTCGATCCTCACCCTCTTCGGGTTTTGCGCCCCGAGAGCGCTCCACTCCTCATCACTCCGACGCCGCAAAAGATCGAACTCCTGAGTCAGACGGGAGTCGATGCCACACTGGTCTTGACCTTCGATCGCGCTTTTGCTTCCCTCACGCCTCGTGAATTCGCGCGACAGATTCTGGCTGAGCGACTCCATGCAAGGGAAGTCCACGAGGGGGCAACATTCCATTTTGGGCATCGCGCTGAAGGCGATTGCGAAAAGCTCAGGGAATTTGGGCGCGAGTTTGGTTTCGGCGTCGTGGTTTACCCTGAAATGCGCGTGCGCGGCGAGACGGTGTCGAGTAGTAGAGTGCGTCAACTCCTGCTTGGAGGAGAGGTTGGCCGCGCGCGACAGCTTCTCGGGCGATCTTTTTCCATTTTGGGTACTCCTGCAAAAGGACGCGGGTACGGCAGCCGCTACACCGTTCCCACTATTAACCTGGCGGCCTATCCGGAGCTTGTTCCCAAGAACGGTGTTTATGTCACATGCACTCGCGTGGGCGGTGAAACCTTCGAGTCGGTCACCAACATCGGCACGCGCCCAACCTTTGCCGGGGAGTCGTTCGCGGTTGAAACTCACCTGCTCAACTTCCATCCTCTCGCCCTTAGCGAAGAGACGCAGGTCGAAGTGACATTCTTGAAATGGCTGCGGCCAGAGGTCAAATGGCCGAATCCCGAGGCGCTGAAGGAGCAAATCGGCAAGGATGTGAGAAAGGCGAAGCGGTTGTTCGCGCTGCTCTCTTACGAGGGCCAGAGGCCCGGACGCCAAAGGTGAGCCCACGGCGAGAGCCGTGGGTTGGCTGGCGTGAAAAAGATTGAGCGCTGTAGGCGCGTCACCACACTCGCGCTCATCGATCGTATTTTCTAGATGTCGTCCAGAAGCGCTAATCGCGAGCTCTTTCATCAACCGCTTGTTTGGTGACGCGCCTCTGGCGCTCGATTCGTGCTCTCCAACCCACGGCTCTCGCCGTGGGCTCACGTTTGGTCTCGGGCCTCCGGCCCTAATTGAACTGGAAGGCGCAAGGAGAACCGGGACCCTAGGGTCCTCTCTTTCGTTTTGTGGCTTCTGCCGCATCGATTACCGCATCATTTACAATTCCGCCCCAAACTCATTTTAGCGAGGCGTTGATGCGGAGACCCATTCTTGCAGTCCTGCTTTTCGTTGTACCCATTGCCACGATAGGCGCGGAGCAGCCAAACCGGTTCTTCGGCTATCTGCCGCAGTCTTCACAAGCCGAGCGGGACTGGGAAACCAAATTCCGCGCGCTTCCCGACTCCAATCTGCAGCGCGAATACATGCAGCGGTTAAGCGCGCGTCCGCACCATGTTGGTTCAGCCTATGACAAAGACAATGCCGAGTGGCTGCTGGGCAAGTTTAAAGAATGGGGACTCGATGCCCATATCGAAACTTTCCAGGTTCTCTTTCCTACGCCAAAGGAACGAATCGTAGAACTGATCGCGCCCACACAGTTCCGCGCCAAGCTGGAGGAGCCGGCGCTGGCGGTCGATCCCACCAGCGGACAAAAATCGGAGCAGTTGCCTACCTATAACGCTTACTCCGCCGATGGAGACGTGACGGCGCCGCTGGTGTTCGTCAATTACGGAGTGGTGCAGGACTACGAAGAACTCGAGCGCCTGGGCGTCTCGGTCAAAGGCGCGATTGTGATCGCAAAATACGGTCACTCCTGGCGCGGCGTGAAGCCGAAGCTTGCTTACTTGCATGGCGCGGTTGGCTGCCTCATCTATTCCGATCCCCGCGACGACGGCTATTTTGAAGAACCGACATTTCCCGACGGGCCGATGCGTCCCAAAGACGGCGT
>Ga0207094_1001_pt1 | contig 64703 bp, 58 predicted proteins | sample Alteio_BWMinHeat_90_FD_153518 | JGI IMG/M metagenome (GOLD analysis project Ga0207094, IMG submission 153518) | Enriched cells from forest soil in Barre Woods Harvard Forest LTER site, Petersham, Massachusetts, United States -... | ecosystem: Environmental > Terrestrial > Soil > Temperate forest >... | reverse complement strand
AAGGGCACCTTCCTCTTACGTATCGAAGATACCGACGTTGAACGTTCAAAGCCGGAATATACCCAAGCATTGCTCGATATTTTTTCCTGGCTTGAAATGCCCAGCGAAGAGCCGGTTCTTATTCAGAGTAGCCGCTTTCAAGAGCATCAGAAATTACTCTCTCAATTACTTGCTCAAGGCAAAGCTTACCGGTGTATTTGCACCGAAGATGAGCTTGAAAAAATGCGGGCGACACAGCTTTCTCAAGGAGGCGTTCCCCGGTACAATCGCCGCTGTTTACACAACCCACCCGCTGATCAATCAGCCGGCGCCATTCGATTTAAATTACCTTTTGAGCAGGGCCCGATTACGTTTGACGACCTTGTGCATGGCCCTATCACCGTTGATGCGCAGCAACTGGATGATTTTATCATTGCCCGTTCTGACGGGGTGCCGATGTACAATTTCGTGGTGGTTGCTGATGATGCGGTGATGAAGATTACCCACGTGATCCGAGGCGAAGAGCATATTCCCAATACCCCTAAACAAATACTCTTGTACCAAGCGCTCGGCCTCACGGCACCCGCATTTGCCCACATTCCGATGATCTTAAGCCCCTCAGGCGAAAAGCTCAGCAAGCGCCATGGTGCGGTAGCCGTTACTGATTATCGCTCCCAAGGCTACCTAGCTCCGGCCCTCATTAACTATCTCGTGCGTTTGGGCTGGGCACATGGTGACCAGGAGATATTTACCCGAGAAGAACTCGTTTCCCTCTTTACCCTTGAAGCGGTTAATAAATCGGGTGCGGCATTCGATGTAGCTAAGCTTGATTGGGTCAATGGAGTTTATCTGCGAGCTGCGGATGATGCCTCTCTCTTTGAGCAGATAGTTACGCATGTGGAGCCAGAACTTAAAAAAATCCTGGCCAATTTCACTCATGAACAAATATTAGCGGGTATCAACCTCTACAAATCGCGGGTGAAGAATCTGAAAGAACTCGTCGATGAGCTGGTCATCCTCCATAATCCGCTGGCACCAAGCGCCGAAGATTTCCAACTCTGGAACAACCAGGCAACCAAAGAACTGCTGGAAAAATTCATGGACCAACTTGCCGCTCTTGAACCATTTACGGTGACTGCGGTCACAACTCTTGGCAAAACACTCTGCAATACGTTACACATCAAAGTACCTGCGCTTGCTCAGCCAGTGCGTCTTGCACTGACGGGTAAAACAGCGAGTCCCGGTATCTATGAGCTGATAAGCCTCGTAGGTAAGCCGGTGACACAGGAGCGCATTGCGCAGTTGATAAGCCGTATTTCCTAAAATGGGACTTTCAAAAAGGACCCTATGAAAATTGCGTTACTCTTTCCGGGCTACGGAAGCCAATTTGTGGGTATGGGCAAAGAGCTGTATGACGAGTCCCGTATCATGCAGGAATATTTTGAGGAGGCCTCCACGGCGCTCAACACCAACTTTGTGAAACTCTGCTTTGCATCTTCGGATGCCGAAATTAGCAGCATAGATCAGTCGCTCGTTGCCACTTTTTTGGTAAGCAGTGCTATCTACGCCCATATTAAGGATCGAGAGGGCCTCGTGCCGGAAGTAGTGGCCGGGTACACCTCGGGTACCTACGCAGCGCTTTGCGCAACGGGCGGCATCAATTTCCCCGATATGCTCTATCTCCTGCAGAAGTATACGAGCTACTACCACGAGCTTCTTACCCAGATTCCCATTCGGGCTATTCAGGTGCGCGGCATTGATCGTCTGCGTATCGATAATATCGTGGCGCCCTATGCGGCAAGTGAAACACGTGCTTTTGTGAGTGTGTATGACGCGTTTTCTACCTTTGTGATTTCTGGCCACCAAGAAGCGATAGCTCAGATGAGTGAGCAGTTTCCGTCGTCCGCTAAAGTTACTGAACTACCTGCAGTTGAAGGGCTTCATAGCCCGCTCATGAGCATGATCGAGGCTCACATTAGAACCTACTGCGCCAAAGTTGATTTTAAGGACATTATGGTCCCTTTCCTTGCACCAACTTCTGCCCAAGAGCTTGCCACTGCCGATGGGTTAAAAGAGGAGCTCCTGCAACAAATAGTGACCCCGCTCGACTGGAGCCTCGTGACTAAAAAATTAGCTGAATATGATGCCTATATAGAAATAGGCCCTGGTACCCAAATCTCTGATGCATTGCGTGAGCTCTATCCAGAAAAGCCGATTATCGCTATAAATAAGGGCTCAGATAGCACCTTATTACATGATCTTTTGACTCAAAAACCTAGGGAATAGTTATGGCATTTGATCGTTCTGAAACTAAGACAAAAGTGGTAGCACTCATTGCAGCTCAATTAAAAGTTGATCCTGCTACCCTGCATGAAACAACTCCGCTGACCGAACTTGGCGCCGATTCACTGGATATTGTGGATATCATCATGGAGCTTGAAGAAAAGTTTGGTATCGAAATTCCCGATGCAGATGCTGAGAAGATCAAGACGCTTAACGAAATTGTTGAGTACGTGCATACCAAGCGGACTAAATAACTTCGCCTACCCACAGATCCGTGGCCTGCTGAAGTCGCTTCTAGCAGCCCCTAATTACATCCAAACGTAACTTTGCCCCAAATACCCCAGAACTGAGGTGCTTGGTTGAAGTTGCCCCAATCAATTTCAAACCCAAAGCCGGCGGCTATTGGGCAGCGACGCTGCCAGGTATAGCCTACGTGTGTCCAGAACTTCTGGGCCACCGCGAGGGGTATTCTGGCTGATTCCAAGTCGATGTAGTTGGTAAAGTTCTGGGCATTAATGAGGGTGCCTGAAGGTTGTACCAGGGGCGGAATTTGAGCGCCAGTGGGTGTTTGATAGGGCACCGCTTGGACGCCAAAGGTATTAATCGTGGTGTCTGAAGCATCGAGCACTTTGCTGCCAACGCCGCCGATAATTTGTGGCCCTTTCACCCCATACTGTTTGGTGCCGATAGCACTCGGCGAGCACTCGTGCGAGTCATTACAGGGGTTGCAGAGTGTTACATCACAATCAAAAGATTCATGGTCACGTGCTTTGCCTTCGTACCCAAACTGCCAGTTCCAGCCCCGGTGGCTCAGGTCAAAGTAGGCTAATGCATCAAAGTTCCAGTTAAAGCGGGAATTGACGCAGACGGTAAAGACATCGGCAAAGTTGACGAGCCGTCCGGTATAATTTCCTGCCGCATCTGCTTCCTTCATTAAGAGGTAGCGGGAAAAACATCCTCTATTCATATCCACCACCCGGCATTCGTGATGTCCAAAGATGTGGGTAACATACATGCTCGCGTAGAAGTTGATTGCCGAATCGCCCCCTTTTTCATAGAGCATGAGGCGGCCTTGTATGCCGGCCCCTGCTTGGTAACGATTGTAGCCAATCGTAGCATCAAAAAGGGTGCCTTCGTTGTTGATGCGCCCGGTTGGCAATACCGCTCGCGCAAAGAGCCCTAAATAACAGACTTCTCGTTGCACAAAGTTGTACCCAAGTTGTATCGGGATATCTGCGACGCCTGTTTTTTGACTTGGTTGGTTACACAAGATTCTGCCGGCCCGTAGTGGCGTCTGTTTATCACCCCACGTAGTTCCGGCAAATGCCTGGCAAATAGAGCGTGCACCAACGGGGGTCGACAGACCAATGTCCGACTGCACGGTGTCCGAGGGTATCATGCCCAACGAAGGGGATACCCCGCCATTTTTCATCGAGTTTTGTACCACTGTATAGGTGTCGATCGCACTCAACGGGGGGGCGGAAATTGAAGGTGGGTTAAATGAAGAGTTTCCAGGAGTAATATTCGATTCACAGGCATCCATGGTCCAGCGGGTATAGACAATAGGCAGCGTCATATCTGCCCAGAGGCCGGGTACCCAGCCGTCAAAACCGACGTAGAGTACTGGCTCTACAATAAGATTTTGAATTTGTGGGTTGATGGTCAGGAGTCCTTGGAATGATTCAGAGAGCCCTAAATCGGTGCCGCGTATATCGGCTGATCCACTCACGGTATGATCGTCGCCCACCAGAATGGTATTGGTACCATTGGGGAAGAAGTACATCCCCAAGCGCGCCCGGTCAAAGTTTTGTTGGTATTCGATATTCAGATCGGTATGGAAATTCCATTCTCGGATATCACCAATATTCTGCAGGTGTCCGACACCGGCAAAGCGCCGTGCTGCGTTTTCGCTCTGTGAAAAGGGGAGCAAAATAGGCTGGCAGGTAGAGTAGTTGATATTACAGTTGCCGGTTGTTGTGCAGATGTTATTGCACTCAATCAGGCCGTTGCAGCAACCTACTTTCTCAAGTGAGGCTACCAAGGGTGTTGCCAAGGCTAATCCAATGATCAGAATCAATGCTCCATTACGCATACGCTCTTCCTTTTTTTCTAAAGCTTGGATCGAGCTTAGCCCAACTTTCTCGAGAAAATAAGAAGGCCCGGAAATTTTCCGGGCCTCTTGTACTAGTTTGGCAACTTATGCGTTACCTATTCGTGCTGCGGGTTAAAATTTAGTTGGGCCTGCTACGCAGTCCCCATTAACTGCGCTCCGCTACATGAGCACACCCGAAGGTGTGCTCCGTAGCTACGCTTGTTAATTGTAAGCAACCGTCAGTTTACCCCAGACACCCCAAACGCGCGGTTGGCGGTTAGAGGCACCGAAGTCAACTTCAAAGCCTAGACCTGCGGCAAACGGATAATCTCTATCTGCCCAGGTATAGCCCCAGTGTGACCAGATCTTGTTAGAAATAGCTTGTGGAATACGAGTTGTTTCAAGATCGAGGTAGCTCACAAAGTTGTTGGCGTTGATCAAGGTTGTTGATGCAGCAGTACCACCTGGTACGGCAACCGGAGTGGTTTGGGTACCAAACTTGTTGATGGTGGTATCGGTAGCGTCGCGAACACGTTCACCAATTTGGCCGATAAGTTGCGGACCTTTTACACCATATTGTTTGGTGCCAATCTTATTGTTGATGCCGGTGCAGCCTGCACAGTCATCGGAATCGTCACAATTGATGTTGTCGTTATCGCACGGTGAGCAGAGTGAAATGCACTCACAGCTGATTTTTTCACAGGCGCGACCTTTGAACTCGTACCCAAGATCCCACGTCCAGCCTTTGCGTTGGAAGTTGAAGAATGCAACGACGTCTGCTTGCCATGGGAATGAACTTTCGACACAAGCGGTGAACATATCAAGGAAGTTAATCAGGCGGCCGGTGTAGTTACCATTAACGTCTGCTTCCTTCATGAGAAGGTAACGAGACCATGCACCACGGCCCTTGATATCAAACACGCGGCACTGGTTCTTGGAGAAGATATGGGTGACATAGCCACTCATGAAGAAGTTCCAAGAAGATTCCTCGCCTTCCCAGAGACGTGCTTTGGCTTGTAGACCACCACCCAACTGGAAGCGATCGTACCCAACGATTGGGTTGAATATAGAACGTACGTTGTGCATACGGCCGGTTGGGAATACCGTACGAATAAAGGCACCTAAGTATCCACGATCTTTATTGATGAAGTTGTACCCAACTTGGAGTGGTACGTCAGCAACACCCGTTTTGTTATTTGGGCAGTTGCAGAGGATGCGTCCCGCTGCCAATGGAGAGGTCTTGTCGCCCCAGATGGTGCTGCCACCAAATGCTTGGCAGATAGAGTGTGCACCGACCAAGGTTGGCTGACCGCGATCTGCCGCTGTTCCGTTGGAAGGATCAGCACCGGTTGCATTAGTACCTGCGTTACGCATTGATTGTTGAGTTACGGTGTAGGTGCTGAGCAGTGAAAGCGTGCCGCCTGCTGTTCCCGCATTTGGATCGAAGAACACACCGCCACTTGAGGTGGTGACTTCGCATGCTTGGAGCGTCCACCGGGTGTAGGCGATAGGCAACGCGACATCGAACCAGAGGCCTTCGACCCAACGATCAAGACCAACATATAATGCCGGTTCAAAGATCGCGTTTTGGATCTTCGGGCAGATGGTCAAGGTACCGTTGAAGGTTTCAGACAAACCAAGATCGGTACCACGTACGTCAGCAGAGCCACTGATTGAGGTATCTTCACCCACGGTGATACGGTTCGTACCATTCGGGAAGAAGTAGGTACCAAGTAAACCACGTTTGAAGTTTTGGTTGTATTCAACCGCAACATCCAAGTGCCAGTTTACATCTTCTTGGTCAGCAAGGTTTTGCAGATGGGCTACCCCTGCATAACGGCGTGCCAAGTTATCACTTTGTGAGAATGGTAGTAAAAAGTCTTTTGACTTTGCACAGCCGGTGCAGACATTCGGGCAGACATTAGAGCCTGTTGTGCAGCAATCATTGCAATCATCGTCGCAATCTTGGCAGCACGCCAGTTCGCAGTCGCAGCAGCAGCTGTTGTTGATTGCCGACGAAGGATTGCAACAATCACTGTTATTGTTGCAGCAATCGTCAGCCAAAAGTGTTGCTCCAAAAGTAGAAGCCATCAAGCTTGCTACGAGCAACATCAATCGTGTTGATTTCATAGGAAAACTCCTTTTCAGATCCACTGATGATATGGGGGAATGTTCAACTACTTATAAAATTTGTGTTGCATGATTTTGTGTTGAACAGGTCTCGATAACCAACCGAGGGTTATCGAAAGAACTAGATTGATTCTTGGTTTTGCTTCTGGGCTATCTCCTCCTTTCGATTAGAAGATGCGTTACTTCAGTTCCCCCCATCCTAGAACAGCCGGAAAAAAATAAGAAGGCCCGGGAAAAAATCCCGGGCCTCGTGTACTAGTTTGGCAACTTGCTGCTGCCTATTCGTGCTGCTGGTTTGATTTTGTGTAAGTAAACGATTCCTTACGGACTTCGCTTACTAGTTTGAGCCTTTGGCTCACACTGTCTGCGCTACGCTGTATAAGTATGCAAGCATCCTTAACAGCTCCGCTTGCCAGTTAGGGCCGCTACGCAGCCCACATGTAAGCTAGGCGCTTGCTAATTGGAACCTGCGGTTCCCACTAGTTGCGCTACGGTGCAAAGGCTGCCTTGCGGCAGCCATGCACCTTCGCTTACTAGTTATAAGCAACAGTGAGTTTACCCCAGATGCCCCAAACGCGTGGTTGACGGTTTGATGCACCGAAGTCGACTTCAAAGCCGAGACCAGCGGCAACTGGATAGTCTCTGTCAGCCCAGGTGTAACCAAGGTGTGACCAGACTTTGTTCGCAATTGCTTGTGGAATACGGGTAGTTTCGAGGTCGAGGTAGCTTACAAAGTTGCTTGCGTTGATCAAGGTGCTGTTGGCAAGAGTACTGCCGGTAACGGTGGCGCCGTTAGGATCGGTTTGTACACCAAACTTGTTGATGGTGGTGTCAGCAGCATCGCGTACTACGTTACCAACTTGACCGATGAACTGTGGACCTTTCACACCATATTGGAAGTTACCAATAGGGTTGCCATTGTTCGTGCAGCAATCATCGTCATCATCGCACTTCAATGAATCGCTGTCGCCACATTGTTGACAGAGGGTGATGCATTCACAGTCGAACTTTTCACAAGCACGACCTTTGAATTCATAACCAATGTCCCACGTCCAACCCTTGTGCTGAACGTTCAAGAATGCAAGAACGTCTGCTTGCCATGGGAATTGAGACTTCACGCAGGCAGTGAACTTATCAACGAAGTTGAAGAGACGACCAGTGTAGTTACCGCTTGAGTCAGCTTCCTTCATTAAGAGGTAGCGAGACCATGCACCACGGCCCTTGATATCAAACACACGGCATTGGCTTTGTGAGAATATGTGGGTTACATAGCCATCGAGGAAGAAGTTGACTGAAGTTTCGTCATCTCGTTCCCAGAGACGTGCTTTGGCTTGAAGACCACCACCCAATTGGTAACGGTTGTAACCAACGGTTGGGTTAAACATAGACTGGAGGTTGTTGATACGACCAGTTGGGAAGACGGTGCGAATGTAAGCACCGAGGTACCCACGATCACGGTTAATGAAGTTATAACCGAGTTCGAGTGGTATATCAGCTACACCAGTCTTGTTATTTTCGCAGTTGCAAAGGATGCGTCCTGCAGCAAGACCAGTTTGCTTATCACCCCAGGTTGCTTGACCACTAAATGCACGGCAGATAGAGTTTGCGCCCACCGGAGTTACCACACCACGACCAGCGGCAGTGTTTGCGATAGGGTCGGTACCAGCGGTTACTGTGCTACCATTATTCTTCATGGAGTTTTGAGCGATGGTGTAGGTGCTTTGAAGTGACAATGTACCGCCTGCAGTTCCAGCGGTTGGATCGAAGACCACACCACCACTTGAGGTAGTGACTTCGCACGCTTGGAGCGTCCAACGGGTATAAGCGATTGGTAAGGCAACATCAAACCAAAGACCTTCAACCCAGCGATCAAGACCAACATAGAGTCTTGGTTCAAAGACCACGTTTTGGATCTTCGGGCAGATGGTTAAATAGCCATTGAAGGTTTCAGAAAGACCGAGGTCGGTACCACGAACGTCAGCTGAACCGCTGACTGAAGTATCTTCACCGACGGTAATACGGTTCGTATTATTCGGGAAGAAGTAGGTACCAAGCAGGCCGCGCTTGAAGTTTTGGTTGTATTCAAGTGCAAAATCCAAGTGCCAGTTCCAATCTTCTTGGTCGGCAAGGTTTTGCAGGTGAGCTACACCAGCATACCAGCGGGCTTTGTTGTCACCTTGTGAGAAAGGAAGCAACATGTCTTTAGATGTTGCGCATCCGCCACAAACGTCGCGGCATGCGTTGCTGGTGCCGGTGGTGCAGCAAGAATTGCAATCATCATCGCAATCTTGGCAGCAAGCCAGGCAGCAGTCGCAGCAATTACAGTTATTGGTAGTGCAGCATGAGTTGTTGTTATTGCAACAACCATCATCTGCGAAAATAGTTCCGAAAGTTCCGCCGACAGCAGCCAACAGGCTTGCCATCAGGAACATCGAGCGTGTGGATTTCATAGAAAAACTCCTTTTCAGATCCTCTGATGAGTTACTTTCCGTACCAGAACATTAAAAAATAGACGTTGCATGATGTTCTGTGTGTACAGCTCCGTCATCCATGACGGGATTTTTGGGATTTGCTTGGCTCTCTTCTCCTCCTTTCGATTAGTAGAAGATGCGTATGCTCCGATTAGCAATGCAAAATTTAAAAACTAAAATATACTCTAGAACAAACATTTCGACATTTCAACAACTGCGAGCAGATGCAGGGTTACATGGCTTACAATCAATCTTTTTCCTCTACAGATGAGTTGTCGCAATCCCGTCTGAGTACTGTTCGCGATGCTATCGTAACCCGCGATGATCGATAAAATCAAGAAGGAATATTCATGATGTGGGTATATGTGTGGATTGCAACGCAGATTATCACCGAAAGTTTGCCGGTGAGCAGCTCTAGTCATATGCGTTTACTATCTTCGTATATCCAGCGCGCAGGCGGCTCCTCGTTTTTGAATGCCTTACCCCGCTACTTTGATGATTTTTTGCACCTTCCGACACTTTTGATGCTGATCGTTTTTTTCTGGTACCGCTGGGCACCGGTAGTTGGCCAGCTCGATCAAACCTTTCTTCCGTTCATACTCCGCGTGCTTTTAGCGAGTGGTATTACGGTTCTTTTCTATGGACTCTTTTCCTACACCGGGTGGCGTGAGGCCTTTCCGTTAGTGGCAGGCCTGCTGGTAACTTCGCTCTTGCTCTTTTCATTGTATCTACTTCCCAAGGGTGCACCGGAGGCACCCCTTTCGTGGGGCAGTGCGGCCATAGTAGGCGTCGTGCAGGGAATTTCTTTATTGCCCGGCATTTCTCGCCTCGGGGCAACATTTGTGGTGAGTCGGTGGCTGGGAATCTCAAGCCCACATGCACTTGAGTTTTCCTGTGCAATCCAAGTGCCCCTGATCATTGCTGCGGTGATCCGTAGCGTAGGCCACCTACTAACCAGCCCGCTTTGTGCACAATTATTGAACCCCGCTACCTGCCTCGTTATGCTTTTTTCAGGGATAGTATCCTACTATGGATTTTGGGTGACCTGGACCTGGGCGCTTACCGATCGTTTCTGGTGGTTTGGTTTCTATGTTGCGGGTCTGATTGCAGCCATCGTAGTGGGGGGCATATAAGTTCAAAAGGGGAGTCATGAAGGGACGTTTTCGATTAAAAACTTTGCCATATCAGCAGGAACTGGGCGGTATTGCAGCGCTTGCCGCCGCGAGCCTGATGGCTATTGCGCTGATTAGTGCAAAGGCCGATGATCCATCGATTTTTTGTTGGCAGAGCAGCCCGGTACCCGTACATAACTGGCTTGGCATCTTTGGTGCGCATATTGCGGCACTGCTCTTGTATCTGGGGGGGGTAAGTTCTTTCATATTGATACTCATGCTCGGCGCCTGGGGGTTGATGCTGCTGCTACACCGTTCATTAGCTCAAGAGTGGGACCGATTTGTGGCTGGTGGCATGCTTTTTTTTGCAGCATCCATGGCGAGTGCTTGGTATTGTCTTGATACCGCATTGGTGCCCGGGGGATTGGTAGGCGGACTCATGGTGCGCTTGCTGGTTTCTTGGTGTGACGCGTTTGGCACATGGATCATTATCCATGGTCTGCTGGGTGCGTGCCTGCTGCTGCTGACCCGGGTTTCGTTTCTTACCGTACTCCAGTGGCTGTATGCCCGGCGTGATAAGCCGTTGATTGCGGCGCAATGGCTCTACCGCGCACTCCAAGGTGCTTCATATTATACGCACCAAGCCTACATGGCCGTTAAAACTTTGCTCCAAGGTGACGAGATAGAAACTGCCCCCGAATCACTCTTTGCCTTTGAGGCGGGCGAGCAGCTTGATCCGGTAGTGCCGGTCATTGAACCGGTGACTGCCGACGAATCGATTGAGCAGGCGGTGCCTGTTCAGCAGACAGTGTCTGCTCAGCAGCTTACACCGGCATCGATAGTTCCCGTTGAAGAGACTCCGCACGCACCCCGCCCCTATAAACTTCCTGAAGCAACGCTCTTCGAGGCCCAAGACACCAAAGATGATAAAAAAGTCACCGAAGAAGGTAAGGAACGTGCACGCGTGCTCGAAGAAAAGCTCTCGTGCTTTGGCGTGCATGGCAAGGTCGTTGCAATCCGCCCGGGTCCGGTGGTCACCCTCTATGAGTATGAGCCGGCCATTGATACGAAATTGAGTAAAATTATTGCGCTCGAAGATGATCTTGCGCTTGCACTGCAAGCGACGAGTATCCGAATTTTGGCTCCCATTCCCGGCACTGCGTTTGTGGGGTTTGAGGTGGCCAATAACCAGCGCAAAGCGGTCCCTTTTGCAAACATGATACGCTCAAAAGAGTTTAAACAATCTACGGCCACCTTGCCCCTCGTGCTCGGTGTCTCAACCACCGGGGTGCCTCTCATTGCTGATCTGGCCCGGATGCCGCATCTCTTGGTAGCCGGTTCTACCGGGTCAGGTAAATCGGTGGCGCTGCATACCATGCTCACCAACTTGCTGCTTACCAAAACCCCCGATGATCTCCAACTTATTTTGATAGATCCTAAACGACTTGAGTTTGCCTGCTACGCAGACGTGCCGCACCTGCTGTTTCCCGTGGTCACCGACCCGCGCATGGCGATTGCCGTTCTACGCTGGGCAGCACAGTTAATGGATAGTCGCTATGAGCGGATGGCACACGCCGGCGTACGCTCGGTTGCCGATTATCGTGCTTCAGTTCCCGGCTCCCCGGCTACCGGCCGTGATGCTTTGATGCCCTACATCGTGATCGTGATCGATGAGTTTGCAGACTTGATGATGACGGCCGGCTCTGATGTAGAAGACCTTATTACGCGTCTTTCTCAAATGGCGCGCGCGGCAGGTATTCACGTGGTACTTGCCACCCAGCGGCCTTCCGTCGATGTGATTACCGGACTCATCAAAGTAAACTTCCCGAGCCGGATTGCCCTGCGCGTCACTTCTAAAATTGATTCGCGTACCATTCTCGATTGCTCCGGTGCCGATAAACTCCTTGGCCGTGGTGACCAGCTCTTTCTCGATGGCTCTACCGGTCAGTTGCACCGCATCCATGGCTCCTATATTTCTGATCGAGAAATTTCCGTGGTCGTTGCACATGTTCGTGCACAGCGTCCGCCGAACTACCTCTCCTTTGACAGCGTTATTCAGCACCAAGCAGCAGCATTGCCCGATGCGGATGATGAGCTCTATGACCAAATCGTAAACTATTTAGCGGAAGTTGATGAGGTCTCTATTTCCATGGTGCAGCGCCGCTTTAAAATTGGCTACAATCGCTCAGCGCGCATCATTGAAGCACTCCAAGCGCAAGGTAAAATTATGCCGGCAGAAGGCAGCAAACCGCGTAAAGTGGTTCGTTGACAAATGCTGGAAACCGAACCATGTTTTGCAACGTTTGCGGTGTCATTCAATCCGTTCGTAGTGTAACTTCGCCTACCTACGGATCCGAACTTTCCGAAGTCGTGAAGCCGAAGGCGAACAATGCGTTTCAATCTACCATTTCTTACACGTGCGGTGCCCAATGCTCAGTTGTTACAAGGTGAACTTGGTGAACCGCTTACTTTTTCCATCGATTCACGTACCACAACTCCCGACGAGCTCTTCGTGGCACTACCCGGCTCTCGCGTTGATGGGCATGATTTTATTCCCGAAGTGCTTGAACGTGGCTGCAAAGGCCTCGTGATTGCTCACGATAGAAAAGATTTGTTGAAGAACCTGTCGCCCAGCCTTCTCGCTCACAAAATTATTATTGCAGTACCCAATACCCATGACGCACTTCTGAGCTTAGCTGCCCACTGGCGCGCTCAGTTTTCAATCCCCGTAATTGCGATCACTGGTACCGTCGGTAAAACATCAACCAAGGAACTGCTTGCTGCAATTATGGAGCGTAATGGTACACCGTATCTGACGACCCAAGGTACCCAAAATACGGCACTTGGTATTGCACTCACCATGCTGCGCTTGCGTGCGCACCATGCGGGTATGATTGTTGAAGCGGGTATTAGCCAACGCGGCGAGATGCAACGGATTGCCGATATTGTGCGGCCGACCGCGGCACTGATCACCATGATCGGCCACGGGCATCTGGCAGGCCTTGGCTCTATTACGGAGGTAGCTACTGAAAAACGTGAGCTCTTTCACTACCTCAAAGAAGATCAAATTGCCTTTATCAATGGTGACCAAGAGCTTCTGACTCATGTAGGCTATCGCCACCCGGTGATTAAGTTTGGCCTCAAAACTACCAACCAGATCCAAGCACGCAAACTCGTGGTCAACTCATTTTCGCTCCGTTTTTCATTACGTATCTACAAAGAAAAATATGAAGTAACGATTCCCCGTAATCATGCGGGCATTGTGAACCAAATACTTGCGGCCACTGCCGTTGCTCACTCGCTGGGTGTTCCCATCCCCACGATTCTCGATGTTATCCAACAGCCGCCCGTTGTTCCCGGCCGATTCGAATCCCGCCCACTCAAAACCGGCGGCATCATTATTAATGATTGCTATAATGCTAACCCCGAAAGCATGAAGGCAGCGTTGCTTGCCTTCCAAAAGATTGAAACCACGGGCAAAAAAATCGCCATCCTCGGAGATATGCTTGAACTCGGTACCGAAACTGCCTTTTGGCACCGCCAAATTGGCCGCTTTTTACGCAAAGTACCTTCACTCAACCATCTCATCCTCGTTGGCTCCCATGTGCAATGGATTGCGCAGACAGCGCCGGCAGGTATTAAAGTAGAGCGAGTATCTACCTGGCAGGAGGCATTGCCCAAATTGGAGCAACATCTGCATGAGCAGTCGCTGATTCTCGTGAAAGCCTCACGCGGTATGACGCTTGATAAGATTGTGCAAGCGGTGTCGTTTGATGTGGCTAAGGCTAAAGGCCAGCGAGAAGTTCAGAGTTAATTTCGTAGCGTCACCGGTGTGGTTGGCCGATCTTTAATAATAAGTAAATGACTGTTGGCGCCATCTTGTTGAAAATCAAGTGTATCTTGGTTAGGCATGCCGGAAGAAAAAATGGTTACTGTCACTGTCCAGTGATCCAATTGGAAGGTAGTTTTTACTCCTGACCCTATCTTGAGAGAGCTTACGCAGCCTACTCCTGCCTTAAAAGCGCATGGATTTTCCAAGGTGAGTCGATAGGGAGGAAAGACGATGTCAGTTCTTGCATAGGGGCCTTGGTCGGTTCCCTGCGTGAGCAAGGCTTCTTTTTGGTCATGAGGGTTGAGGGTAAAAGAAGCTGTGTTTACGCCGCCTACGTTTTCGTGGAATTGCAAAGCCTTAGAAGTCTCGTTTTTTAGGGTGATTTTCACACCCGGTTTAGCATCGTCAGCAAGAATGGAGCTTGCTATGAATGAACAGAGAACTAAGAAGTAGCCGATAGTTTTCATAATGATTCCTTTATATTCCAAATACTAAAATAGTATAAAAGTTCAGCGGCTCCGGCTGCAATGTTTTTTTGTGATGGATTCTTTCAAAATATGTTGCTCAAACCGAGAAAATCACCAAACTAGAGGGCGCTTCCAGGAATGGGAGCAAGCTGACGATAATTGATTAATGTCTGATAACACGTATTGACCCCCTCATGACCAACCCAGAAACCACGCGACACGAACCCGTTCTTCTCACCGAGGTCCTCGAGTACCTCCACCCCCAACCCAACAAACTCTACCTCGACGCCACCTTTGGCGGCGGTGGCCATACGAGTGCCATCCTCGACGCAGAGGAGGGTTGCTCGGTTGTCGCCATGGATTGGGACCAGCAGGGTCTCGATCGTAATGGCCCACCGTTGGAGGAAAAGTATGGTGAGCGTTTGAGCCTCTGCTGGGGTAACTTTGCTACTGCTGACCGCAACCTCAAAAAAATAGGGATCACTCAGATCGACGGGGCATTGGCCGACTTTGGTACCGCCATGTACCAGCTCAAGCACGGCGCAGGCTTTTCATTTGCCCATGATACCCCCCTGGATATGCGTATGTCCCCGGCCCATGGGCAGGTAACTGCCGCCCAGCTGTTGAACAAGGCCTCAGAGAGTAAGCTACGGGAAATTTTCTTCGAATATGGCCAAGAGCCGCAGGCCAAGCGTATTGCCTACGCCATTGTAACCGAGCGGGCCAAGCGGCCCTTTGTGACGACTCGGCAGCTTGCGCAACTTGTTGAGGGTCTGATCCCCCGGACCCGGGGTATCCACCCCGCGACCCGGGTATTTCAAGCGCTGCGCATCTACATCAACCGTGAGCTCGATAATATCCGCTCATTTTTACCGGCAGTAGAACGCATCATACGCCCCGGCGGGCGTCTGGTAGTGATTACGTTTCACTCATTAGAAGACCAGATCGTGAAGCACTATTTTAAAACTGCTGAGCAGGAAGGGCGTATGAAAATTCTCACGCCGAGCCCCGTGAGTGCGAGCGAAGATGAGGTGCAACGCAACCCAGCATCGCGATCAGCAAAGTTACGTGCAGCTCAGATCTTGCAAAGAGAGCTTTGAGACCTGTTTCTTGGTTGACAAGCAAGAAACGGGTAAGTAGATTGAAGTACGTTTTTTCGCCCAATGAGGAGTATCAGAAACAACGTAATGAATGCGACTAAAGTTTAGATCAATAAGGGTTTGAAATGTCTAGGAAATTAGCAATTACTGAAGTTAAAGTTTTTCCCGCAAGAGAGAACGGCAAGCTCAAAGCGTACGCAACGATCGTCTTTGAAAATTGCTTTATTATCCGCGATCTCAAGGTAATCGAAGGGGAAAAGGGGTACTTTGTATCGATGCCGTCACGCCGTCGTAAAGATGGTACGTTCCGTGACATTGTGCACCCCCTCAATTCCGAAATGCGCCAAATGGTAGAAGACCATATTATCAAAGAGTATGAGCGCGTGATCGAGTCTGGAGAAGAAGTAGCACCAAGTAATCTACTGTAAAATTTTTTGGGGCGTAGCCAAGCGGTAAGGCACCAGGTTTTGGTCCTGGCACGCGGAGGTTCGAATCCTCCCGCCCCAGCCATACATGACAACAAAGGCCGCTGTAGCAATACAGCGGTTCTCTTTTTATGCACAAACTATATCTCGCCTCCCAATCTCCCACCCGCCAACAACTCCTCGCCTCCACGGGCATCCCTTTTGCCACCATCAGCCACTCGGCCTCGGAAGAGGTTGATCCCCACCCTGACCCCAAAACCTACGTCCTCTCGATTTCCCGACAAAAACTGGAACATGTACAACTTCCACCCGGATACCCCGGTGAAGTAGCCTTTGTGCTCACCGCAGATTCGCTCTGCCTTGATGCCACGGGCCGCTACCACGCCAAGCCAGTCGACCGCGCCGACGCCGTAGCCCAAATCAAAGCGTTGCGTGACTACGGCCGTGTCGTGACCGCCTTTTGCCTCGCCAAGCGTCAGTGGGACAACAAGTGGGTAACGCTCGATTGCCATGAAGATGCAGTGATTGTTGAATATCGCCTGGACTTACCCGACCACTGGATAGAAACCTACCTCGATCGTATGCCCCTCGCCTTACAAGTAAGCGGTGGCTACACCGTGGAAGGGTACGGTGCTCAATTCTGCAAATCGATCAATGGCTCTTATTCCGGAGCGCTGGGGTTGCCGTTAAGTGAGCTGAGGAATGGGCTGGAGCAGTTGGGTTTTTGGGGCTAATGCAAATTCTTGTTTTCCGGTTGCCAGCGCTTGAGAAGCTCCTTGAGGAACAGCTCCCGGGGATTTTCCTGTGGGTTTTGCTGCAGCTCGGCAGAGGCACGTTCTACACTGCCTTGAAGTGTCGGGTGGTCGCAGGAGCTGCTATCGATGCGGGTGAGAGCGGGAATTAAGTGGTTTTGGAGATTGGTGCGTGAGCTGTGTTGGTGCAACGCCTCAACGAGGTATCCTTCCATAGAAGCAAAGAACTCAATAATATCCTCGTGCGTCGGCTCTTGGTTGGTCTCCGGTGAGGTCAGCGCAGCGGTAGCCTGCGGCATGTGATGCACGGCGCGGTAGATCATGTTGCGGATCGCATCTGGATCATGGTAAACAATCCAGCGCATGAGCCGCATCAGCTCGAGTGAGAGGGTGTAGTGGTCAGCGGTGTGTGTATGTTCTACTTCCATGAGTATCCCTAATCTTGATCATCATAATCTACCTCCCAGTCACCTTGCTCGAGGGTCAGTTGCGCCTCTTGCGTGGGCTGCTTATGAGGTTTCTTTGGTAATTTTCCCTGTTTCAATGCCATCACACGGTTCACACCGGTGCGTATGGCATGTTTCGATGCTACCTCTTGTTTGGTTAATTCTGCCGAGGCAGCATCAAATGCGCTATTGAGCTCCTTTTGGAGTTTGGCGATTTGGCGTTTGAGTTTCAGTACCATCTCAACGCCGGCCAAATTAACTCCGACATGATGCGTCAAATAGACAATCTCTTCCAGCTTATTAACATCCTCTTCCGAAAATAATCGTGTATTACCCTCGCTGCGCTTTGGGGTAATCAACCCCTCTTGCTCATACAAGCGGATGGTTTGCGGATGTATCGAAAACATCTGCGAAACGGCCGAAATAGAAAAATATCCTTTTTTTCTGCGCATTTTTGGTATCCTTTTCCCCCTAGTGTGAGACGATTTACCGGGTTTTACAAGGAGCTTGCTTATGAAAACAACCGTCCCCTTTCTTTTTCTTTTCTGTTTGACAACCTCAGCTTGGGTAAAGAAGGAGACCCGGGTCTGGTATATCCATGAAGAAACAGATGGGCAAGTCTTTGACCACCGGACGAAGGTGATGGACGGGCTCATCGAAGAGGCCTGGACCATTAACGGGAAGGTGGTAACCGCCCAAGACTATGAGGACCGCTACCTGGCAGCCCGTTCGGCCGAATTAAAGGCAGAGCGTAAGGCCCAGGAGGCTCAACGCCAGGCCCAGGAGCAGGAGCTGGCCGAAGCTCAACAATTTACCCGCCATGCGCGGATTTTGGTCCATAAACGGACGTTGCAAGAGCAGGTCGAGGCGCTTGATAAAGAGCTGGCAAAAATTAAAAATCCCCGCCTGGAGCCCTATTATGTATTTGCCGAACAGAGCTTTGCGACAAGGGAGTTATTTGCCCAGGTAGCCGGTGATCTGATGTCCCAAGTAAAAACAACGCTTGCCCGCTCAGAAGATCAGCTGACCGAGACCGAATTGGTCACCTTGATTACCCAGCTTGAGCAACAGCCCATGAGGCTGCGAGAGTTTTACCGATCTTCGGTAAAGCATGCGATTAATACCTGTGATGATACGCAGCTGTTGAAGGAGTTTCTAGAGCTGTTGGCGTAGTTTGGCGCTAGCGGCTTGCGTGGAACCCTATAGTGAAATTGTCATCACCATATCCTGCGTTTGTTGCCATTGTTTTGAGCCGTTCGATTTCGACTTTGTTACCTACAATAGGATTTGCTCCTAACCACAAATAAAAATAAGAGCGCTCTGGCGTCTTACGTCTTGCTTTTTGCTGTCTGAGAGCAGTTTCTAAATTTTCGCCCAAATCATTGGCCGTTGTAATCTGGTTACCCGTGAGATCGATCGAACATAATTCTGGATATATCGCGACAAGGCCTGCTAACGGAAAGCGTGTGAGTTGACACGCTTGAGCCCCAATAGTGGTAAGATTAAGAAGCGGATTGAAAGCAGCTACCGGAATTTGCTTGAGTGGATTATGAGAGATGATCAATTTAGTTGCATCCACAGCAATCTCTTGCAAACCTTCGAGGCTATCGATTTGGCGGAGCGTTAATTTTTTTGGATGAGTGGTATGGAGAAATGGAAGCAGTTCTTTAACTGAAAAGTAATCACTGCTCAGGTATGACGCAACCATACTCGTTAGTTCGCGAGGAAAGCCAATGCCAGCCTGCGCAATGGCATCGTGAGCTTCGCGTACTACACGAAATGTAGGATCGGATGTAGCGAAAGCATTGTACATTCTCGCGTAGAATGCTCTATTGATATCGCGTGATCCAGGGACAGCCACAGTTACGTACGCCTTAAGAATATTGTCCTTGCTTGCGGGCGAAACATGGCGGACGATATCTAAATATTGTGCATGATCAGCGTCGGCATTTTTTGTATCAGCTTCTGAATGAAGATAGCAACCTCTCCTACCATCCCAGCCGGTAGGCATGGTAAGGACAAATAAGCCTGCTGCGAGTTGTGCGGCCATGATTTGCGTGAGGGCGGGGTCAGCCCCTGGTTGTTTTTCGTACTCTGCCAATTGTCCCGCTAATCGGGCCATTTGTTGTTGAGTAACAATTCGTGACTGTGCCAGCACTGCTGGGTCGAAACCAACTGCCTTTTCGGCAGTCGCAATAAACCCCCGTGCGGCATTGTGTAAAGCAGCGGCATGTGCAGCACGCTGTTGGTTCTTTGCCTGGGCAATATAGTCAACGGTTTGCATCGCAGCAGCATCACGTTTGATATCGGCAGCTACTTCTTCTTGGTCGTACGAAGCCGGGACAAAGACAGCCTGTGCGGCTACTGGGAACATGAGAAGGGGTATCAGTAAGTATTTCATGGTAAAATCCTTGGTGTAGAGGGTTATCATTTCTTCCAGGATACTACCCCGACCGCCCTCGTCAATGGCTATTATGAAATTATTTAACCAGGAGCCAGGACCCCGTAACCATCAAAATCAGGCCTATCCCCGAGACCAGGGTCAGTTGCTCACCCAGAAAGAGCATGCTCAAGAGCGCCGTAAAAACGATGCTCAGCCGATCCAGGGCCACTACCTGGGTCGCCGGGCCTGCCTGGAGGGCTGAAAAGTAACAGAGCCAAGAAAGAGCCCCTGCGACAGCCGATAGGGCTATAAAAAGCCATGCGAAGGGGGAAATAGTGGGAAGTGCCTGCACCTTCTTAAAAACCCCCGAAGCGCTCAGAAGGGTAATTGTCATGATCGCCGCCCGGAGGGTGGTGGCAATGAGCGGGTCGATACTCTGCATGCCCACTTTGCCAAAGATGGCAACCAATGCAGCGGTAGCAGCCGAGAGTAACCCATAGATAATCCACGACATAGCAAGTTCCTTTGGGAATGAGATGTGGTAGTTCCCTGGCACCATAGCGAAGGAGGGCGAGGAAATACAAGCTATTGAAAAAGCAGATCCCTGCCTGTTAGGGTACTCATACAAAGTGTTTTTGATGATTTGCGAGGGGAATCAATGAATACCTATACGAAAATTCTTTTGGTAACGGGAGTCCTTGCCATTCTTGGCATTACGGTATCGCGTACGGTGACTGCACGTCCATCGCTAGAACAAATGGTGCAGCGTGAAGTAGAACTTGCCATGGGAGAAACTCGTGCAGCCTTTGCGCAGATGAAGCAGGTGCTCATTAAAGTGGCTGAAGTGGGTACCCCTGCTCAGCAGCGTTTGGCGGAAAAAATCAAATAAAAAAAGGGGGCACAAAGGCCCCCCGATGTTTTAGGTCTTGGTTATTGTTTTGTACGTGTATCAAGACTGTGTGCTGACTTACCATTTCTGATCCATGCAGCGCGTAAGATCCATGCAGCGTGTAAGGCATCGGTCGGTGTCGGTACTGTGCAATTGCGTAACGAAAGCGTAGTGAGCTTTGGAGCGGCTGCAATGAGCTCACAATCTTGCGCAGTCAAAGGAGCTACGTGGCAATCGTCTACGTCCAACCACTGAAGGTTGGGAAATGTGCGCACAAGAGCCGCCACGTCAATGTTTTTTTGTCCTTTGATAAGAAGCGTTATGACTTTATCCCACCCACGCAACTTATCCACATTAAAATCAATAATTTGGCAGGTGTTGTTAATGTCGATCCATAGGGCTGTGTGTCGCTGTGGCATCTGTGAAAGGCCCGAAAGATCATTAACATAGCGTAAGTCTATGCCTTTATTGGTGATCTGCATGAACGGGCTCATGAACCCGACCGGAAAGCGTTGCTCAGTCTCAGGCAGATAAGAACCTACGAGTTGAGATATTTCTGGGGGGAAACAGTCCATCGCTGCGGTAACGCATAGGCCATAGGTGCGTGCCTGTTCTTCATACACTAAGCGCCGGAATGGGGCCATAATCAACTCGTATGCATTGCCATGATCTCTATAATAAGACAAAGCTTCTGCGTATCTTGCCATGAAGGCAGCGGATATGAGTTTACGCAGCTCTACGGGTGTCGCAGCCATTGCTGTGTAGAAACGTTCTGTAAATGTTTTGAGGCATCCGTAAAGTTGCAGGAGGCTTTCTCCAGGATTAGTTGTTGATACTCGTGATCCGAGTATGTCGCTACAATATGTTGCGTAAGTAAGTGCGATATAGGCGGCTTGTTGTTGCAGATCTGCCTGCTGTGGTGCCTTGGTTATGACGTCGAAGAAGGCTTCGATGTAGGGAGCGATTTTCTTGGTGTACTCTTCCATGCTGTTCTCATGAAATCTCACGTAATGTGTTAATTCGGGATCATTGAAAATATCCCGTAATTCTTCACCTATCTCTGCCACTCGTTCAGGTGTCAACGCCTCGGCGGTCGCTACCGCTTGTTTTTTTTCTGCATCGGTAGGAAAGAGCATGGTGTAGCGGGTAGCTCTTTGAGCCGCACCACTTTTTTGATCTGCATCTGTCATAGGGTTGTCTACTACGTGTGTAGCATGAGCAGCGGCAGTAGCCGAGGCTGATGAAGCACTTGTGGTTGCAGATGCATTTTTGTTGGCCGCTAATAATGATCCGGTGCTTGCGCTCAGGGCGAGAAGGGTAAGAAGTAGTTGTTTCATGATATCTCCATGATGTACGGGTTAATCTACTCTCTTATGATAATGTCTATTTGAAATAAGTCAAAGGCTGGTTTTCCAGGTTCGGCCTGTCAGACGTTGAATTTCACGAGAATAATATCCCCATCAGCCACCAGGTAATTTTGGCCTTCGGTGCGGAATTTACCCTGTTTGCGGATAGCTGCTTCTGAGCCATAAGCCCGTAAATCCTCGATATTAAAGACCTCGGCACAGATAAAACCCTTCTCCAGGTCTGAGTGGATTTCCCCTGCGGCCTGGCGGATGGGGGTACCCTTGGGGATCGGCCAGGCGTGGATCTCATTAGGCCCACAGGTAAAGAAGGTGATGAGGCCGAGCTGCTCATAGGTTTTCTGGATAATCGCGTCGATGCCGCGGGTGGTAAGGCCTACCATGCCCATAAGCTCCTGGGCCTCGGTATCGGGGAGCCGGGAGAGCTCATATTCTACCTTAGCGCAGACGGGAATCACCTTGGCATGGCCAAATTTCTTCTGGAGACTCTGCACATGGGGGTTATTGAGGTACGCCTGGCCCTCGAGCTCTCGTTCAGCCACATTAGCGATAATCAGCTCGTTCTTGGTGGAGAGTAGGGGGGTAATAGCTTCCTGTTCCGGGGTCATGAGGCTGCGCGCCTGGGCAAGATCTCCGTTTTGCAGCGCTTTGGTGATTGCCTGTAGAAGAGCTGCTTCGATTTCGAGCGCCTTGAGCTCCTTGGGCTTTTGGGCTGCCGCCTTGGCAAGCTGAGCTACTTTGACGAGCCTTTTTTCAATCGATTCGAGATCCTTGAGCATCAGCTCAGTGACAATCACCTCATAATCCGCAATCGGGTCTACGGCAGTTTGTGTCATCGTGACTTGCTCATCTTCAAAGCAGCGCAGCACATGGAGAATCAGATTTACTTCCCGAATATGGCTCAAAAACTGGTTGCCAAGGCCTTCGCCCGCAGAGGCTCCTTTGACGAGCCCCGCAATATCCACAAATGAAACGGTGGCCGGCACCAACTTCTTGGATTGGTAATAGTCCATCAACTGCGCAAGGCGCGGATCGGGGACAAAGGTAATAGCTACATGGGGGTCGATGGTACAGAACGGATAATTTTCCGCCGGCACCGACGATTTGGTAAGCGCATTGAAGAGGGTAGATTTACCCACGTTTGGAAGTCCAACAAGTCCTGCACGAATCTGCATAGCAATTTCCCATAAAAAGTCCGATACAAAGGCCTTCAGTATGCCACTTTTTCAAGAATGTTGGCAGGTGGAAGATATTAGGCTATGGTCGTCAAGAAATAATCACTTAATCTACTCAAGGAGAGTATATGTGTGGATGTGGATGTCGCCCAGGAATCATGGGCATTCTTGGTAAAGCAGCATGGCTTGTCACCGTACTTGCAGCCCTGAACGTGGGTCTTGCAGCATTCATGGGCTTCGATTTCTGGAAGCTTGAAATGGTTGCAAACAGTGAGCAACTTGCGCGCATTCTTATGCTCGTGGTTGGTGTCAGTGGCGCCTGGGGTCTCTTTACCTTTGTCATGGCGGCTATGCACTGCATGTCAGGCAAATGCTCTGAGTGCAAAAAATAAGCTCAGTGAGCGGAAAAACGAAAGAGCCAGGAGATGATCCTGGCTCTTTTAGTTTATAAGGAAAGCTGGTGGGCGATTTACTTCACTACCTCACCTTCTATCGGCCCCTGCTTATCATTATCATCCTTCTTCTCATCAGTGCCTTTCTGCTTGTAGAGCAGTTCAGCGACTTTCTGAGATGCTTGGAGAAGTTCATCAGTTGCCGTTTGGAGAGCGGTTGCATCGTTCGGTTGTTCTTTGAGTATGCCTTTGGCCTTATCAACGGCAGCGTGCAGTGAGGTAGCATCAGCTTCAGGGATCTTGTCTTTATTTTCTCGCACTGTTTTTTCGATCTCCGCAATAAGCCCATCGAGGCGATTACGCTTTTCTACCGCTTCTCGTGCACGGCGGTCTTCCGCTTCGTGAGATTTTGCTTCGGAGACCATCTTCTCGATATCTTCTTTCGAGAGGCCACCGCTGCTTGTAATGGTTATCTTGTGCTCTTTGTTCGTTGCTAAGTCCTTAGCCGACACATGCACAATACCATTGGCGTCGATATCAAAGGCTACCTCAACTTGCGGTACACCGCGTGGCGCTGGCAAAATGCCTTCGAGCCGGAACTGGCCGAGCATCTTGTTATCCTTGGCAAACTCACGCTCACCCTGGACTACTTTAATGTCCACGGCCGTTTGATTATCTTCTGCGGTTGAGAATATCTGTGCTTTGCGAGTAGGGATCGTGGTATTACGCTCGATGAGTCGTGTGGCAACACCGCCCATGGTTTCAATACCCAGTGAAAGGGGCGTCACATCCAATAGGAGCACATCGGTGACATCACCTGCAAGTACCCCACCTTGAATAGCAGCACCGACCGCTACTACCTCATCAGGGTTGACCGACTTGTTGGGTTCTTTGCCAAAGAACTGTTTTACCAGTTCAGCAACCTTTGGCATCCGCGTAGAACCACCGACCAAAATAACCTCATCAATTTGTGATGGATTCAATTTCGCATCAGCAATTGCCTGTTTGCAGGGCTTCAATAACCGTTCAAAAATATCAGCAATCAGTGACTCGAGCTTTGCCCGGGTAAGCTTCATATTCAGATGCTTAGGCCCGGATGCATCGGCCGAGATATAGGGCAGATTAATTTCTGTCTCTTGAAGCGTAGAAAGTTCGATCTTGGCCTTTTCCGCCGCTTCCTTCAGCCGTTGGAGCGCCATCTTATCTTTTGCTAAGTCGATCCCTTGATCGCGCTTAAACTCACCGATGATATATTCGGTAATGCGATGGTCGATATCATCACCACCTAAATGGGTATCACCATTGGTCGATTTTACTTCGATAACGCCATCGTTAATATCGAGTACCGAGATATCAAAGGTACCACCCCCAAAGTCAAATACCGCTACCGTGCCATTTTTCTTCTTATCCATCCCATAGGCTAACGCCGCCGCGGTCGGTTCATTGATGATCCGCATCACCTCTAACCCCGCAATCTGTCCCGCATCCTTGGTTGCCTGACGTTGCGAGTCGTTAAAATAGGCAGGTACCGTAATTACCGCATGGGTAACCGGCTCACCAAGATAGTTTTCCGCCACTTTCTTTAAGTAGCTGAGCACCGCTGCAGAAATTTCCTGCGGAGCAAACTCCTTACCCTGTGCCACAATAGCCACATCACCATTAGCTTTCTTTGCTACCTTGTACGGCATGAGCTTGATATCATCTTGGCACTCATCGTACCGCCGCCCAATAAACCTTTTCGCGGAAAAAATAGTATTCTCAGGATTGGTGACCGCTTGGCGTTTAGCCAAAATGCCCACCAACCGTTGCCCATCTTTAGTAAATGCGACCACCGACGGGGTAGTATTAGCGCCCTCGGTATTCGGGATCACCTTAGTGGATCCCCCTTCCATACAGGCAACTACTGAGTTAGTTGTTCCCAAATCGATACCAATAATACGTTTTGCCATGTAATCTCCTTGCATAACGAACTTGAAATCTATGCAGTAATTCTCGCTAAACTTTGCCCCCATGTCAAACAAGCGTGAAGAAAATCTACATCAATCCACTCAAGTTTTGTAAGGGCAAATGTGAGGCAATACGAGCCATGCCACCCCCTCCCACCCCTTGACCATAATTTTCAACTTGGCATAATAGAAGGTAATTAAACCCCTTTAAACCTGGAAAGCACCATGAAACTACTCCTTTGTTTACTGCTGATTACCCCCCTGGCGAGGGCCTCAAATGCCTCAGCCTCTGCAAGCGCCACGGCGAGTCCTACGGCCCCGGTATTTTCCGCCAACCGTAATGCTGCGGCATCAGCTTGCGCGCCAGTGCCCTCTGGCTCCGTTGCAGCTCCCGCACCAGGCTCATCTGAGCTTGATGTGAAAGGATCTGTAGCGCACTTGAACCTCTCGCAGCTTCCTGCTGACATGCGTAACCTTCCATTGGTGCAACGCATTACCCCTCCTTCAGATGCTGAGCTTAAGAGTGCTTACCAAGCAGCTCAGGCCGAAAAGACGCGAGTGGGGGTTTTGATGGCACTCAGCAAGCCTTATGCGACTAAAGATATCGATTATTTTGATATGGAAGTGTTTAACCGGTGGCATGAGGTATGTACCAGCAAATTTGGTAAAGATTGGGCGGTGAGCGTAGATATGGTGGCTCCTATCATTGGGGGGGCTCCGGTTCCTTACAAGACCCTCAATCGAGCATTGCGCAGGCAGGTTAATAGCACTCGGTGGAGTAATCAGGTCGATGATGCCTGCACTGATCGTGGTTTGGCGAATGATCCATTTTTAAATCCTATGGCACTACGTTGTATAGCTTTGGTGAGGAATACCGTTTCTGATTGGGAGTTGAATGAGGATAATTTCTTCCGCCCGCTGTATAGATTGCCGCAAGATATTTGTGAAAAAGCGCTTGATCCGCGACGTTTTGCAGAGATAGAATATAGCAGGTTGGCCCATCAAAAATATGTTGAGCAAACAAATCTTAGTGTGCGACTTATAGATCACCTCTCTCAGGAGCTCACTATTCCTCTTGATATCGCCGCTCTGATAACTGACTATGGTGAGAAAGGTCTTACCGTTGACCACATACTTGATACACCGTGTGGTGAAGAGGATTGGCGTAAACGTCTTCAGGATGGAGCTTACGCAGGTTGCATATCCAGAAAGTGCGTAACAAGCCTTGCAGGCGCGCATCGTATCAATAGCCGTAGTTTAATGATGCCCAACAATTGCATTTCCGTTATACCCCGCAATGTCTTGCGGCCTTCTCTGACTACTTTGAGCCTGCATTATAATGTAATTGCCTCTATAGAGGATGGTGCCTTTGCTGGTCAGGATCAACTTTACTCATTAGCTATGCCTCACAATTGTCTGACCAGACTCTCACAAGATTCGCTGCGAGGGCCTACTGGTTTGCGCAAGTTGGATCTGTCCTACAATCGGCTTCAAGTTATTGAAGATGGCGCCCTGGGTCAGCTTGTTTCGCTCAAGGAGCTGAATCTGGATGGTAACCGAGACCTTGTCCTACCGGTTGATTTGAAAGCGCTTGCTCAGCGAGGGGATCTGGAAAATCTTACGTTGCCTGAGCACCTCAAGAATAGCCCCGAAGGGCAAGAGATATTAGCTATCGTTGCTACAAACAAAAATAACCCAAGATGACAGCGCATCAGGTCTGAATAGGAGCAATCATGAACAAACCAACAACCCTCATCTTCCTTACGGCCCTCATGGCCTACGCCTTTAGTGCCTCGGCTGCGTCCGCCAACGCGTCGGCATCCGCGCCATCATTGCCCGCTCCCTCATCCGCAAACGCAAATGCTCATGCGGCCGCCTCTGCAGTGGCGATTGCGACTCATGCCTTACCCGAAACAGATGTGAAGTGTGGAGCAGGCGTAAAATCACCAGCAAGCAGCTCTGTTGCGGTAGCTGAAACTGATTCCAAAGAAGGTGGCGCGAATCGAATGTTAGTTGTTTACTCTCATTTTAAGCCACAGAAAGAAGCGGTAAGAGAATCGATAGCATGTGCTGAACAAGCAACCACTCCGCTAGCAATTTTGTCGGAACTTTGTAAGCCCTATGAGCATGGTGACCCTGATGAGTGCGCATGGCCTGTATTTCAGGAGTGGAAACGAATATGCGAAAGCAAGAATCTCATGAAGCAGGCCAAAACCAGGAAAGTATTTGATGCCGAGCAGTTGGGCAAAGAGATTGATGCGATGGGGGAAAGCTATGCGCGTAACCCATTGATGCGGTGTGTAGTGGGTATCGCAGGTTCATATGAAGAAGCTCATAATAACGCCATTCACTATGGGCAGCGTGGCTGCCGGCGTGTGTGGGAAGCGATGTATGCCTATTCGGTGTTTGAAGATGTAGTGCCAGCTCATACTGTTGATAGAACGGAAATTCTCGAAAGGGCCAGTGCATTGTTGGATGAGCTGCGCATTTTTCCGAAAGAGCTTATATATTTGCTCATTCAATACGTTTACTATAACAGCATTGGCTATACCGTAGCTGAATCTCTTACCCGTAAGCCCCTAACGATAGCAACGGATGGTACGGGCTACTTGGTTAATCGTTGGATCCGTGATTTAGCCGGACTGGATCGAGTGGCTTGTGACAAGGTTCTTCTATCCTCTTCTCTGATCCACTCTTTAGGAGTGGGCGATTTTTTACCAAATCAATTTATGAGTATTCGTATCACTAGCAGGTTGCGATCTATTGCTCCATATACCTTTGCACGACAATCTCGCCTTATGACTCTTGATCTGAGTAGTAATCTACTGGCCGCGATATCTAAAGATTCGTTAGTTGGCTTGGATCAATTGCAAGATTTAGATCTTTCTCACAACGAAATACGACGTATTGAGCCAGGAGCATTTGCTCATCTGAGAAATCTTATGCGCTTATGCTTAAGTAGTAATCATTTAACCGAGGTGCCTGCTGATATCGAGCAACTCGTGCGCAATGGGAATCTTGCTACATTTGCAATGGAGGATAACCCGCTTACTTCTGACGAACAAAAAAGATATGAAGCACTGCGAGCAAGAGTCTACAAAAATAGCGGATCGTATGCTGTCAAAGTAGCGCCCCCCTTCGATAATTTTTAAAGATTGTATTTACCCCAAGGTCTGAATAGGAGCAATCATGAACAAACCAACAACCCTCATCTTCCTCGCGGCCCTCACGGCCTACGCCTTACCTGTTTTCTCAAGTGCCTCGGCATCGGCCTCTGCTACTGCATCAGCGACACCGACTGCGCCTGTGTTTGGAGCAAATGCAAATGCTCACGCTCATGCTTCAGCTTCCGCAGCAGCCTCTGAGCCTCGTTCTAAAGAATTTGATGAGAAACGAGGGGCTTCTGCAGAGCTAACCGAGCCTATTGATGTTGAACTTGATACCGCGGCAGCAAAAGCACGCCTTACGCCTCCCTCTGATGTAGAGCTTAAAGCCGCCTACGTTGAAGCTGAACGGGCTACAACTCAATTAGCCATGCTCCTTGCCTTGAGCAAACCCTATGCACAAAAAGATCCCGATCGATTTGCGTTCGAGGTGTTTGAGCGATGGAAGAAGTTGTGTGAAATAAAAGGGTTTACTGAAGAGCAAAATCGTTCATGGTTTGCTAGGGCAGCTGAGAAGGCGGGTATATTCTCACAACCTCAATGCCTCATTTTTAAGATCGATGATTTTACCGTTGAAGTGAACGCTTTATTTAAAGCAGCGGTTGATAGGGCTCCGCTGAATCCCGTGGCGGCATGTTGTATGTGTATGCTTGCTGCTTTTAGGAAAGGTAATTATGGCCTCATTGATCCAATGAGTGGACTTAATTACGATGCGGGACGAGGTGAGTGGGAGGTTGCGGGATTTATGAACTTATTATTGAACCATCGAGAGATTAAAAAGATGGGTTGTGTAGTACCTTATACCAAGGCGCGTTACGAGGTAATGCAGCGCTCTTATGGGGCACATGCTTATGATCAGGCAAGGCAAAAACAATATGCGCGTGCAATTTGCCATGGTACCGGTTGTCTGGTGTACGATGTGGCATCGGTTATTGTTTCTTACCTTCACCATTATGGTCTATCCATAGATGATGTGAGAGATATTGCATTAGAAGGTAGAGCGGCAGCAGCGTTCCAAAGCGTACATGCCCTTCTTACAGATTTATCGGGGCTCGAAAGAATATCCCAGCCTTCAGTTTGGCTTGACCACAACAGTATTTCGATCTTGCGCAGCCATTTTAACTGGCCCACTACGCTGAGATCGCTTAATCTGACTAATAACCGTATTGCAACCGTTGAGCCATTAGCTTTTGCGCACGGTAATACTATTGAATCTCTTGAGCTGGCATACAATAAACTTAAGGTAATTAACCGAATGACTTTTGTAGGGCTAACTCGATTGCAGACGTTGAACTTGAATTATAACGCAATTGAACATATCGATGACGAAGCGTTGTTACCTCTCGCGTCACTTACGCTGCTGACGCTTGACGGTAACAATCTGCAAAAATTTCCTCGGGCAGTTAGGCTGCTTGCCGAGCAAGGAAGGCTTACATCCCTCTTTATTGCTGGAAATCCTTTCCGAGATAAGCCTGAAGAGATAGGAGAATACCAAGCGGTACAACGGATTATAGAGAAGAACATTGAGTCGTTGGTTGTAATACGACCAAGAAAATCTTACTCCCCTAAGTTTTGGAAAAACCGGCCCTAATGAATCCTGTAATTTGAGAGAGTTGATTCATCAGTAAAATTGGAATGACACCATGAAGCACTTACCATTTATTCTTGCCTCAGTCTTTGTATCTACCGCGCATTGCTCGAATGGTAATGCTGCTCATGCATCGGCCTCAGCCACGCAGACTGTGGTGGTCTTGCAAGAGACTGATGTGAAGCGAAGCGTATCAAATTTGGATTGCTCGCTCTTGCCTGCAGGGCTGCAGAGTACTGCTCTGGTGAAAAAGATTACCCCTCCTTCAGACGAAGATCTCAAAATAGCCTATGCGCGAGCAGAAAAAGCTTCGACACGCATGGAGGTGCTGATTGAGCTTTGCAAGCCATATCATGGTAAAGATATCGATTATTTTGATAGGCAGGTTGCTGAGCGATGCATAGCGTTATGCTGCAAAAAATTTGGTGGAGATGCGAGCGCCATGAGTGACAATTTTGATGAATGGCAAGAGCTTCGAATAATTCAACCGGCATCATTAGATCCTTTAGTATGGCGTTGCATGGATTTGATAGGCTGGGGCAGCAAGATTACCCTCTACTGGGGCTTTGAGGCGAATGTATTAGCTTTAAAATACATGCCCTTTAAGCGATGGGCTATTAATGGGCAGGCATGGGTTCTGGCTCGTGAAAAATATGTGAGGCAAACGAATGAGGGTATGCAGACGCTCGGAGTTATTTTTCAGACGTTGCCATTATTTCCCATTGACCTACTTGCTCTGGTGATTGTCTATGAACGTAACCCATTATTAACCGTGCAAGATGTTCTGAGCTTGGTTGATTTGAAGGGTTCATCGGTTGATTTATCAGGGTATATGATTGGCGATCTTGAAGGACTCCCGCCTCTCTTAGAAAAGAGATTGCGTGTATCGAGCAACAAAATAACAGTTATACGAGCGGAAGACTTTAGCGGGTGTCAACTGCGCAGTCTCGAAATTGGTAACAATGATCTGGTGCATATAGCGCCCCATTCTTTTGCTCAGCAAAATAAACTCGAACGTTTAGAGCTTTATCAGAACAATTTATCTAGTCTTTCAAAGGATGTCTTTGCAGGACTTACTCATTTACGAATCCTCAATGTGTCTTTCAACAAAATAACCCAGGTGGAACCCGGAGCTCTCCTGCAGTTGACGGAATTAGAGGAGCTGTATCTGCATGAAAATCCCTTTACTGAGCTTCCCGAAGGTCTTGAAGAGCTTGCTTTGAAAGGGAAATTACGATTGCTCCAGCTGCCATCCTGTTTTAAAGATGACAAAAAAGCACAAGAAATTATGGCTATCGTTGCTCAGAATAAGAAGAGCTGGGAAGCGAAGCCGAAACCAGCGCAATAAAAAGGACTCGCCATGAATATACAAGCATCACTGATTCTAGCTCTCTTAGTACCCCCATTCCTCTGCGGCTACCGCTGAGATAAGCGCTCAATCCTCTTTCGCCATCAGTTTCTTGCACATGGCTTCGACCAAGCTTTAGGCTTTGTCGCAGTATGGTACGCACATCGCTTGAGGAGACATCATGGTACTATTGTCGACGTTCTGTTTTTTTCTAACTTTTCTTAGCATATTCGCATCAAGAACGGGAGCTGCCATTGAGGAGCTTGGTTTGTTGCGCATGAAACATCAGGTAGCAGCTATGGCTGAAGCTCGTTTATTGAACTCGGTTGATGAACAAGGCTATACACCTTTTCAACGTGCGGTATTGGCTGAAGATTATCATCTTATTCGCGAATTAGTTGCGCATGGGGCGATGATCGATTTTGTGTATCAGGGCAGGAGTATTTTTGAGTGGGCAACTGAGCCCCAGATAAAAATTATGGATCATGCGCTTACGTTGCCTGGGTTTCACGTGAAACCGAAATTTGATACGCAGGTATACGACGCGATCAGACGGACTTTGGATGATCGGTGCGCTCCTCGTCCCTGGCTAAACAAAATTCTGTCGCGTGACGATCATGCATCATTTCAGAGATTTTTTAACACAACTGCAGAGCCCAATGCCCACTCGTATGGAGCCCTTAGCGCTGCACCCGCAAACCAAGTCGTATATTCTGAATCGCGTCATTTCTGTACTCGCCTGGCATGTTCGCTGTGAGACTCAATCGTTGTTAAGGCCGAGTCTGTTTGACGTTGAATGTAGGAAATCAGAATCTGCGCCATTGATTATCAAAGAATTTTTGTGCGCTGGTTACGAGCCCGGATACTGGGGTGGGGTAGAAAAAGATGTTCCTTATGTTGTTGCTTTGCGCATTGCTGCAAGAGATCAGGACGTATACACCCCTTATTGGATTGATGTATGTGAAATGCTTGCTGAGGAAGGTGAGCTGCCCGTAGTCACTACATGGTCCGATATATTGTCTCTCCCTGCGCACCAGAGAGAAATAGTAGAACGGTTCCTTCGTCTCGCACCGAATAATCGTCGCGAGAGGCGCGTTACGCCCCTGATAAGGGAGATAGCGGCGGTTTTGATAAAGACCAATCCTCCTGATAGTCATGTATTTTCTGACGTTGCCCCACTTATTCAAGAGTTTGCTGGTGTTGGCCGCCGCCCTTAATCCCCATTAAATATTTGTTGATCGACCAGCGCATTTCCAATTCATACGGAGATAATTTTTTAGAATGTCTTCGTGTCTACGCTCAACTTTTCTTCGACGTGTGGTTTTGAGGCCGTTCTTAGGACTCGTTTATTTGTATTTTAATGACGCTTTTTTTCCTTAAAAGGGAAGGGCGGTGTTTTGTTTTTTACGACCTAGTTTTTTAAGCGTTCCAGCTGGTAAAAATCTTCAAACCGCGGGCAATTTGTGGTTTTTTGATGCTCCACTGGCAAAATTATAAAAGTTTACACATGTCTGATAACGCGTATTGTGGAGCCTCCTCCATGCCTCCTTCGCACACAATGCCCCTCCGGTTGTCTTCATTGTGCTGCGCATCCCCGGTTTGCTTGTTTGGGTATCCCTCGTTGGCTGGTTCGCCCGCCGACTTTTTGATTGTCTCACTCTGGCATGCCCCTTTCTTTGCATTCTGGGGGCAACCCTTTCCGTCTCCTCTGTCGCCCCTTGTCCCTTTGCTCTTGGTAGATTGCTTTGTGGGGCAGGGCGCTTGTGTCGCGTGTTTTTTAATTTGGCGCAGTTAGTTTCGGTGTTTCCTTTTTTAGTTATCCTGCTCATATTGCTTTTATTTTGCCGAGTGCGGGTTGTTCTTTTGTGTCCTATTCTTTTTTCGGCGACTCTGTTTTCTCTTGCTACGTTAGTGTTTGTGCGCGGGGCTCTGCCTTTTGTAAGGGCGCAGCCGCTCATTTGGTTCTTGTGGTGGCATGCGTGCCTCTTTATTTCGCTCTGCGCTGCTTCCTGGCTTCCTCCTTTATCTTGTTGTACTTCATGGCGGCTTGCAGCCCGTTATCTCCCCTTGCGCGGCGGTTTGCGGGGCTCCGCCCCCCTCTGCACTCCCCCTCCGCCCCCACCCCACGGCCTCACGACTTCACGGCCACTGGATCTTCTTATATGCCCACTATTCTGGCTCTCTTAATCGGTCACTGGGGCTTGCTTTGGTCTTGCTCGTGACTGTTCTCGTCATGGACGACTATTTTGATTCTCGTTCCCCGTACCCACCACACGTTCTTGACGGCGATCTGCCTGCCTCTGCTCGGGTCCCCTCCTGGGGTTTGCATGGGGGGCAATGGTGACCCGGGGCCAATTTCCGGCTTTGGGTACGGATGGGACGGATGCGGGCGCTTGGGCTGCGTGCCGGGGGGCGAGATGTGCGCACAGGACGTGGTGCGAACAAAACAGGGAGAGAAATGGTGGGCTCTTGCCCCACCTCACTCACTATTCACTCTGGGGGGAATAGGGTTGGCAATGGGAGGGGTGGGGTTGTCGGGTCCGTGATAATGGCGGGAAGAGATGAGAAGGAGTACAAGGAGTACAAGGAGTACGAGGATGAGTACAAGGCGATGAGGAGTACTCGGAGATACAGATAAGTGATAAGTGAGATGCGCTCGAGATGTAAAAAAGTTAAGGAGATATTAAAAGATATAGAAGTATATACGCACAATCAGACCCAAGAGTCACCTGTGTGCATACTTCGCACACAAAAAAAGGATGGCCTTGTCAGTATGCGCACCCCGCTACGCATAGCTAAGGTACTCGCACATACAACCAATCGTACGTAATACCTTATAAGAAGTAATGAGACCAATAGACGTCATCTATAGTTATTCTCATAACGATCTCTCTCTTAATAATGATGATGTAATGGTGTAGGAAACTCGTCATCAAGACCCCCAACAGGGGACGATTCCCAAAAAGGGGAATGACGGCGCGGCATCCTACGCTGTGAGTTTTTTTACCCACAAACTTGCGCCCAAAGTTCAATTATTTTTTCGGATCCTGGGTATGGGGATGGGATCACCCGACTACCTGCACTACGCCATGCATCCACTGAGAGTGGCTGATGGCTCCGTTGGGTAGTTGGGGCATGTATTGGGTGGTGAGGTTGATCAGCTCACGAGGGAGAATCGGGCCAAGCACCCGTGCTGCTTCTTCCTCGCAGCGGATCTGAGCGGCCTCGTCTCTGATGGCTTTGAGAACGAGGAGGCGGGATGCGTCGACGATCTCGCAGCTATAGGCAGAGGGGAGGAGTGTGGAAGATAGTTTCTCTATGTAGTAGTCGAGGGAGGCTCCTTGCTTGTAGGCGAGGCGGGTAAGTCTGCGCAGAGTCTGGGGTATGATGGTGTTGCGGGGATGAGGGGGCTTCTCGGCGACGGCTATGAGGCGCTGTTGTCCTTCCTGGATGGCAAAATCTAATGTCCGGGAAGAGCCTGAGGGGCTGATGAGCAGGCGGGGCTCGAGGGCGAGGACTCTATCGAAGAGGGAAGAGTCGCAGGGGAAAAAGAAGAGGTCTTGGGTGAGGAGCTCGAGGAGGGTGGTGCTGAGATCTGATGGGTGGACGGCGTCCTTACGCAGATGGGAGTCTTTTTGGAGCCAGACTTCGACGATGGAGTGTTTAAGGTGGGAGCGTTCTGGTGTGCTTTCCCAGAAGAAGTGTCCGGGGATAAGGAGTGGGGCAGCGTCAGCGGCGGCTCTTTTGATATCTTGGGCGTTAAGGGTTTGATCCTGATGAGATTGATAGTACTGCCATCTCTTTTCTTCCCACGCAGTTTCATCTGAGGATGCAGGAAAAGGTGTCGCAGATGCCGAGGCATGAGCGGCCGTGAGATAGCCAGAGGTGAGGGTAATGAGGATGCATAGTAGGTACTGCATGGGGGCTCCTGGGTGTTTAAAGGTTAATCTCCTACCAAATTATGATGCTATTTGAAAATAATGCAAGAGGTATGCACCTCCTCGGGGGGGCTTGTAAACCTGAAGAGCCCGGAAGCTTGGAGTTCTAATTATTATGCTCGCCGCAGATGGTGCGGTACTGAGCCTCGTAATTAGAGGGTGTCTTGGTGTAGAAGAGGACACTGCTGCGGCCTTGTGGAGCGCAGAAACCGATGTGATCGATGTAGGAGGAATTTTTGCAGCCCTCGGGGTGGACGAGGAAGAGTCCGTCAGGGAAGACCTGATGGGGTGGCTCGTCGGTGCTCCAGGCTTCTACCTTGGCGATGCAGGTGGCGTCGTCGAGGGTGATGGGCTTAGTAAAGCCGGAGGGGTGGGACATATCGGAGCCGGGGACGGTCTCGCGGGCGATCTCACCGGAGCGATCAAAGAAGATGAAGGTGACCGGGTCATCCGAGTGGTTGTGGAGGGTGATGGAGTAGGCAGCAGCGGATGATGCAGTGAGGAGGGTGAGGGCTATGAGTAAAGACTTCATTTGGAGGTTCCTTTTTTCTTAATAGGCAGGTCGGTAATGTAATCTTGAGTGACGCTGATGAGCTCGCGGGGGAGGGTGCCGTGGAGGAGCTCTGCGGCGGCTTGGGCTTCGAGGAGTTCCTGGCGGATGGCGGCGATTTCGTCGAGGATGGTCTGACGTATTTCTATTTTTTTGCGTATCCTCGGATGATTAGTGTTTCTGTAGGGTGCGATCTCGCTACGCTGTTTTTTTTCGATGATGTCTAAGGAGACTCCTTGGCGGTAGGCGAGGCGGATGAGCTGGCGGAGGATGTTAAGCGCGGCGGGGGACAATTCTCCATTCTCATATACTACTCTCTCGAGAGTATGCTCGAGCGTTTTGGAGCGGCCGTTGGCGTCTACTCTGAGAGTCGGCTCAAGTTGTATCAAACGTTCGATGATGGGTAAGAATTGTTTGGAAAGGTTATAGCGATCCCAAGACCAGTAGCTTATCCTGCCCATAAGAGTAGTTAGGATGGGCTCTTCTTGTGGTAGTTCCAAATCGCCTATTGTCCCGTATGTCTTCACGATGACAACGGCATCTTTATTTTTTTGTGGATTGTCTTCCAACCAGGCGACAATTGTCTTGGCATGTTCGACGCTGGGCTTAGTGATGGCCTGAAGTAGGTTGTAGGCCTCGGTATCTTCATGGACTTTGAGTAGGTTGTGGGCGTCTGCTGCTTGCTTTAGCTCTTCAGTATTAAGAATAGCATGAGTGCTTGCAGTAGCGGCGACTTGTTTTACCTCGGCATCGCTGGGGGTAGCAGAGGCTGCTGCTGATGCATGGGCATGTAAGCCAACTGATGATGACATCATGAGAAGGCTTACAAAAATAATCGAACGCAGTGGCATGCCATAATCTCCGAAAAATTACTGATTGTGCAGATAAAGTAATGATAGCGCGGAATAGAGTGGTTTTTCAATGATTGAAAGATCTTTCTAAGTGAAATGGTCGGGCGTGTAGCCGTAATTCGATAATTATGACTTGTATTGCCTCGTAAAATTTAATGAGTGCATAAATAATTATTGTCATGATGATCGTGAGTGAGGGGGTTAGCAGATCAAAATAATGTTTATAGGGCGTTGGAAGGTTTTGATATAAGTGCATGAGACGAGGAGAAAAGTTTTTAAGGATATGGCGCGGTGAAGGAGATTTTTTTGGTGCGGTTGCCATGACAGGGGAGGCGAATGATTACCGGCGAGTCTTGGGAATATCAGTTATGTATTGCTGGGTGAGGTCGATGAGATCACGAGGGAGGGCGCCGGTGAGAGACTCGGCGGCAGTTTGTGATTCGAGAAGTTTTTCTTTACGAATATCGCCAATTTCATCAAGGATGGTCTGTGCGACGACGATGTATGACATGGTCAGTGCATCGAAGCGAGGTAGATTGTTCATCTGTATCAGTGTTCCTGCAATAGTATGATTGATCGCAGCCGAGAGATAGGATCTTTGATCTTCTTCGGTGGCCTCGATGCTGGCGCCCTGGTCAATAGCAAGGCGGGTCAGTTTTTTGAGGAGGGCGATGAGGCGGGTCTTTTGATCGGGTGAATACTCGAGGGTCTGTAAGCTAACTGCTGCATGGTGGGTAGTAGAGGTGCCCAGAGAAGGCGAGGTGCGGCTGGAGCGATACATGCCGAGTGCTGGCTCGTAAGACAAGAGACGCTCGAGGACGGGAAGCATGATGGGGCCGTGTGGTGCGTCGATTCTACTGAGGAGCAGGGCGGTAAGGGATGTGGGCACGTTCATGAACCCACTAGCGGCAAAGAAGTTTTTGTGTTTTTGTGGATTTTGATCGAGCCAGGTGATGACTTTCTGCGGGCTGAACAAAGTCGGGTCGATGATGGCCTTCTGGATCTCATCAGGGATGAAGTTTTCTGCGGATTGCTTGGTGTCTGCATCTGAAGGCGTCGACACGGTGGTGGGAGTAGCAGATGCCGCTGCTGAGGAATGGGCATCAAGGCTGAAGGAAAAAATTTGCAATACTAAATAGAAGTAGATCATGGGGGTTTAATCTCCGAGTTTTCTGCGGACAGCTTTATTGTAACGAAGGATTTCGGAATATTTAAATGGTTGCAGGAAGTACAAGGCAGAAGATATTGCATAATCGCACATGCAAATACAAAAACAGAAATTTACTTTAGTTTTTTGGCTCTAAATTATTTCTGATCGTGTCTTGTTTCTTTGATAATCAATAAATATTACCTCATAAATATATTTTGATCACAATAATTTTCTCTTGTAGTTGAATTGGGAATGCCAAAATCTTCTCCCAATTCTCATCCTCGTCATCATTTTTATTCCGGCGTCAAAATTGTGGACTCATTCGGCTTCCGGAGGCTGATACCCCATTTTTTAAAGCCACTGCGGGCGATGGCGAAGATGCTGAGCAGGCGGGTGGTGATGATGAGGAAGGCAGTTACCATAAGTGGGAGAGTGTTCCAGAGGAGGGTGGTGGTACCGACGGCGAGAAAACCGAGCACGTTGTAGAGGGTAAAAATATGGACATGATCCTCGGTGAGGAAAAAGCGCTCGTAGGTCATGAGCAGATGCTCAGAGAGGGTTATGAAAAAAAGAAGGTAGAGGGGAGTGTAGTGGAGGGTCGTGGGGCAGTCGATGCAGGAGAGGAACAATGACAACATAAAAGGTAGCGCGATGATGAGGACGATGAGCGAGCCGTAGAGGAGTGAGGTGGCCTGTGCAAAGAGATGCTGTTTGGTGGCGGCAACTTCCCGACGGGCGCGGGCAAACGAGGCGCCGGAGGCGATACCGAAAGTTCTTTTAAAGAGCGAGCCCAAAAAATAAGAGAGGTAGCCGACGAGTGCGGCGACGGCGGAAGATTCCTGGTCGAGGAGCGAGGCGGTCAGAGGGACGAGGAAGGAAGTAGAGAAAAGTTGGTTGATCAGTTGGTTGACATAGCCAAAGCAGCGAGTTTGCAAGATGAGGTGGTAGGGCAACGGAGCGCTGCTTGGGGTATCGGGGAGTGAGTAGTACAACTCGCGGAAAAATCCTGCCAAGAGGATGATGCTGAGTGCATTGACGAATAGCAAAGATGCGAGAAGCATAGTGGGTGCAAAGGGAATACTTATTGCATACATGCTCCAGACGAGTAGGAGGTAGAGCGCCGTGTACATAATTTCGATGCCCGCAACCATTTTGTAGCGCCCGGAAAATTGGAGAATAATACGTAACGATCTTCTCAGGCCTTCGGCGAAGGCACAGGCGGCCAAGAGGAGGCGGAGCGGAAGAGTTACCTCCAGCTGCATACTGCCGGGGAGCACCTTGAACATAAGGATGGAGAGGAAGAGGAGTGCCGCCGATTGCAAAAGAATTATGTTGAGGTGGGTTCGGAACCCGGTGGGTGAAGTGGCGGCTGCAAGGAGTAGCCAAAGGAGGGGGACTACCACGAGGGCTACCGGCTGAGGTGCGAGGGTAAAAAGGAGGAGGGAGCCAAGACCGAGGATGACAGTTTGTACTATGAGCGGCTGGAGAATGGTTTTTCGAAAATGAGAACGGTTACTCAGAGCATCGGCAAAGAGCGGAGACAAGGTTTGGTCAAAACCAAAGTTCATGAGTGCGCCCGTCAGCCAGACGAGAGAAAACATAACGCTGATAGATCCGTAGGAAGTGGGGCCACAGACGCGGTAGAGGAAAAATTGGTGGGCAAGTAGGGCGAGTTGGGCAGTAAACTGCTCAATAGCGCCCCAGCGCAGGCCGGTGAAAAAAAGGTTTAAATAGGTAATCATGGGGTTCAGTGTATACCAGATAAGGTTTTTGCGAAAAGGGCGTCATTTCCAGGTTTATTTGGTGATGGGCAGACGTAATTTTCTCTGGTAGACTGCTTCGCGTACGGACAGTGTGGTCGGCCAACCTCTTAAAGGGGTGTCTTATGGCCATTAAATATTCGGTTGATGACCGAGTTGTCTATCCGGGGTACGGGGTCGCTCAAATTGCACGCATAGTAAAAAAGGTAGTAGGAAAAGATACGATCGACTTTTTTGAGCTTAAATTTCTGAGCAAGGAAATGACCGTCTTGGTACCTACCGCGAAATTAACTCTCGTTGGCATACGCCCACTCAGCCCAACTTCTCGGGTGACTGCTGCTTTAAAAATCTTAGCACAACCTGCGCGAGAAATTTCTCCGTATGAGTTGACGGCGAGCAACTGGAATAAGCGGAATAAGGAATATCAGAATAAAATACGTCGTGGCGACCTTATTGAACTTTCTGAGATTTATCGGGACCTCAAGCATATTTCCCAGCAAAAAGAACTTTCCTTTGGTGAGAAAAATTTGTTGCAACAAACTGAAATGCTGCTTGCCGAAGAAATATCATTAGTAGAGGAAGTAGGAGCTGAGCGAGCTATTACACAACTGCGCGCTCATTTTGTGATATCGCCGAAAATCTCTGCCAAGGCTCACACACTCTGATGCGTCCTCCGTTGCTTATTCTTGCAGGGCCCACCGCAGTGGGTAAAACGGGGATAGCGTTGGAGCTTGCACGGATGGTGCCACTTGAGATCATCAATGGAGATATGGGGCAGCTCTATACGCCGCTCACTATCGGAACTGCTAAGCCAGATCTGAGCAAGCAAACGGTACCACATCATCTTTTTAACCTGCTTGATGAACCGGTCGATTGTACGGTGACTCAGTGGGGGCAATTGGTGGTGGAGCAGGTGGAAGAAATAAGGAGTAGAGGTCGGATGCCGGTCCTTGTAGGAGGATCAGGATTCTATCTTAAATCGCTCTTTTTCCCGCCGGGGCAAGAGCATGAAGTGCGCGAGCCGCTTGCGGATGATGAATTGCAATCCCCAACTATGTGGTGGAAAAAACTCGAGAGTATTGATCCGGAGCGCGCTCGCCAGCTTCACCCGCACGATCTGTATCGGATACAGCGTGCGCTGGCTATTTGGTATAAGACCGGGAAATTGCCTTCATCGGTAAAACCGATTTTCAAGCCGCTGGTGAGTCCTTTTTCCTTGGTTGTTCTGACGCGTGAACGCGAGGAGTTGTATCATCGGATTAATGAACGAGCACTGGTGATGTTGCAGGAAGGCTGGGTGGGTGAAGTGGAGAAGTTGGCGGGCACCGCGTGGGAGCCTTTTTTGCGGCGCAAGAAGATTATTGGGTACGATCTGATCTTGGATTACTTGCAGGATATGTATTCACGGGAAGAGCTCACCGAGCTGATTCAGCGCAAAACTCGCAACTATGCCAAGCGACAAATAACTTTTTTACGCTCGTTGCACGAGGAGCTGATGAAGATGTGCCCGGGAAGTTGTGTGCAGATAGAGTGCGGTGGGAAAAGGGATGAGGAGATTGCGCAGGAGCTGCTGAAGCTGGTGGGTGACTGATCCGCGTAAATATTCTACACTCGTGGCCATCTTATTTTTGTTACCTGAGTTTTCAAAACAAAAGGTTCTATGGATACAATACAGAAAATTTTCGCATGGGTTAAAAATCAGATGAGTTCTCTTGCGGCGACGATGCAGGGAGCTGTGAGCACCGATGATTCTCAGTGTAGTAAGCGAGGATTGCATCTGGAAAAGAAGCAGCTCAATCGTACGATCGCTCTTCTGATTATTACCGGAGTTGCGCTCTTTGTGGGCGGTTACTTTTGGGGTCAGTATGCAGCTACTGAGCAGGTGTTAAACGCAGTCGATCGAGATTCATTTGCGGATCAAATTTACTACTCGATGTGTTCTGCCAATGAGCAGAAGGATGAGGAAGAGGAGTCTGCAGAAGAGGCTGCGGAGACTGAGGGAGAGGATGCTTCGGAATCGAGTGAAGAGTCAGAAGGGAATGCTGACGAATCTAAAAAATCAGCGGGTGAGCCGTCGTCTGATTCTGGAACTAAAAAAACCTATTTCGCGGCACTTGCCGGCTTTGGTCAACACAAAACTGCCGAAAATTACGCACGACGTTTAAAAGCACGTGGCTACCCGGTGCATGTTGCCAAAAGAGTGAGTCGATCAGCACGAGGTAAAACGGTTGCGTGGTATCAAGTAGTTACCGATGATTTTACTGATCGCCACGAAGGTGAACGTGTGGTAGCTCAATTACGTACGCAAGAAAATTTACGATCCATTCAATTAACTGAAAAATAAGATCAAGGAATGTAATGATACATACCCGAAGAAAGAAGATATCGCATACTATTTTTAAGATTGCGCTCTGGGCCACTATTATCTCCATGGGCATGAGTGCCGTGCTTTTCAAATTCTTTGGCAAGTCGGATGCCTACTCATTTGCGACGGTGAATGGGGATGTGATTGAGGTGAAAGACTTTAATCGGCGTCTTCAGGCAACGCAACGGAGATTGGATATGCTGCGCATGCAATTTGAGCAGGCGGGTATGCAATATGATCCGCGGATGTTTGAACGTAACCCGGCGGCCCACGCGGTACAGAGCTTGATCAATGATGCGTTGCTTGATCAAGTAGCGCGTGATCTGAATATTACCATGGATGAGCAGTATATTGCGGGTAAAGTAACCGACCCTTATTTCTTGGTAGGAGAATTGCCGGAATTTGTGCCGCCCTACGTGTTAGCCTCAATGGGGGAAATGAGTAAAAGTTCTATTGAACGCATCTTACGCCGCGAGGGGGTGCGAATTGCCGACTTCGAACAGTATCTTGAAAAGAGCCTGGCGCGAAAAGTGGTGCGCGACCTTGTGGATGTTGCCGTCTATGTGCCTGCCTTTGCTGCCAAACAGGTCTACCTACAACAGTTTGCGGCTAAAACCTACGAAGTGGTGACGATACCTTTTGAGAAAGTGGTGGATAAAGAGCGGTCGAAAGAAATTTCAGATGCGGAAATGAAGAAATGGTACGAGAAGAACCGCAAGAACTACACCATACCGGAGCATAGGTCGGGGGTAGTGTGGGAATTTGATCCGGAAAAGTATGGGGTCGAATTAACCGATCTCAATGTGTTGCGTTATTACAACCGGCACAAGAATCAATTTATTAAAAGCCCTATGCAGGTGAAAGTTCGCCGCATTCTTTTCAAGGTGCCAACTCCTGCCGATAGCTCGATTGTGCATACCCGTGCTCAATTGTTACGACAAGAATTGATGCAAGCGCCCGATACCTTCGCCGACAAAGCGCGGGAGGTCTCCGAGGACGCTGCAACGGCGAAAAATGGCGGAGTGATTGAGTTTTTCGCCCGCGGTGAGCAGGACCCGATGCTAGAGCAGGTAGCCTTTTCGTTGAAGGCGGACAAAGAGATTTCGCCCGTGATCCAAACGAAGGAAGGGTTTGAGATAATCCAGCGCGTTGCCCTCAAAACGACCAGCTTTAAAGACCTTGAAGATGTGCGCAGTGAAGTTGAAGGTATGCTGCGCCAACAAACCTTCTTCCAACAATTTGATGCGGCGGTGACGAAGTTGCCTAAATCTCCGGAAGCGCTGGCCGAATTTGCGCGTGAAAAGCGGGCGACCAAAAAGCAGTTGGATATGGTGAGCAAGAACAATGACCCGGCAGTGATAAAGCTCTTTAGCCTCAAGGGAGCTGGGGATCGAGGGGTGACGCGCACCGAAACCAAAGGCATCCTCGTGCAGCTGACGGCGGTCGAGCCGAGCGTGGTGCCTTCCTATGAGAAGGTAAAAGATAAGGTGGCTGAGGATATCTACCACTCACGAGCTCAGACCACCATTCGAGAACTGGTCTTACAGGCAGCGCGTGCCGCAAAAGCTGAGGATATGTCCTCTGTGGCTGAACGGTGGGGGGGCAAATTTAGAAGCATCGACAACCTCAAGGGGGATGATGCCAGCCGTATTAAGGAATTGACCAAACAAGGCCTTCCGGTGGTGCAGATGGTCACCATGGAGAAACAGGGGGAGGTTATCAGTGCCGTGGAACAGCAGGGGTACATAGTGAAGCTGATGGAGGTAGAAAAGGTGGCTGAGGATGTCTGGCAGAGTAAAAAAGAAGAGGTTATTCAGGCGGTTCTTAAGGAGTGGTCGGGGTTGGAACTCAATAGCTTTATTGCCTCTTTAGCCCGTTCTGGTAAAATTTCCATCAACGAGAAAGCAGTAAGGCAAGGGGGACTGGGCTCCTATAATCCGGACGAAGAATAAGGATTGGTGTGGAACAAGAAATTACGAAGAAAGCGGCACAGGCTTCCAAGGTAGCAAAGGATGTCCTCGAAGGTCGCAAGAAGGCACTCGAAGTAACCTTTTCACAAATCGATAAGCAATACGGCAAGGGCGCCGTCATGCTGTTGGGCTCTTCCCAAGCACAGCGGGTTGAAGTGGTCTCCAGTGGTTCGTTGTTGATCAACCAAGCGCTGGGCGTCGGCGGATACCCCCGCGGCCGTGTGGTTGAAATTTATGGTCCCGAAGCTTCAGGAAAAACTACTATTGCGATGCATGCCGTGGCGCAAGCGCAAAAGGCGGGCGGTGTTTGTGCATTTATTGATGCGGAACATGCGCTTGATCCTGCACATGTGGCTCGGTTAGGGGTTGATGTAGATAATCTCGTGATCTCGCAGCCCGATTATGGTGAGCAGGCGCTCGATATTGCTGAGATGTTGATTCGCTCGGGTGCGGTCGATTTATTGGTGATTGATTCGGTAGCGGCATTGGTACCCAAGGCTGAGCTTGAAGGGGATATGGGCGATAGCCACATGGGTCTTCAGGCACGATTGATGTCCCAAGCGCTCCGGAAGTTGACGCCGATTGTGCATAAATCGAAGACGGTGCTCATCTTCATTAACCAAGTGCGCCAAAATATTGGTGCAATGCCCTTTGCGCCTAAGGAAACCACGACCGGTGGTAATGCATTAAAGTTCTATGCTTCCTTGCGCCTGGAAGTGCGCCGTGTGGCAAGCTTGAAGAAAGATGAAAAGCACTTTGGTAACCGTATCGCGGTTAAAATAGTGAAGAACAAGGTAGCTGCTCCGTTTAAACGAGTTGAGCTCGACCTGCTCTTTACCGAAGGAATTTCTCACGAATTGGATATTCTTGATGCGGCGTTGGGCAATAACATTATTACCCAATCAGGCTCTTGGTTTGCTTTTGAAGGTGAGAAAATTGCTCAAGGAAGAGACCAGGCGCTAGAGTACCTCAAAGATCACCCGGCTGAGACCGAAAAAATCGAGAAAGCAATTAAAGCATTATTTGAACAAACCCCTCAATCATAGTTACGTTATGGAAGGCCACTTGAAAGAAAGAGAACAGCGTCCGGCAAGCAGTAATCTGCCATTGGTTAATGAACAAATTAGGTATCCCCGGCTTCAGCTCATTTCCGCTGATGGGCAAAACGTGGGGGTGATCCTGCGGTATGATGCCCTGCGCATGGCAAGCGAAGCGGGCCTCGACCTCGTGATTATTGCCGACCATGGCTCTGAAGGGGTCCCGGTTGCCAAGATTATGGACTTTGGCAAAGCAATCTATGCCAAGAAAAAGAAGCAGTCGGCAGCTAAAAAGCACCAGAAGACCATCCAGGTTAAAGAGGTCAAAATGCGCCCCAAGATTGGGGAGCATGACTTCCAGACCAAGCTCAACCAGGCGGTTGGGTTTTTAAAAGAAGGGATGCGGGTTAAAATCACCGTTGAGCTCAAGGGCCGGGAAATGCACCAGGGCCACGAGCGGGGTAAGGATATGTTTGACCGCATCAATAAATACCTGGCTGAAGCAGGCCTTAAAACCATGGTTTCAGAGGTAGAACAGAAGCGGGAAATTAAGTCTGGCCAGCATATGAGCCGGCTCTATTACCAGAAGGATTAAGCCAGTACACCTGCAGATAAATTCTGCTATACTGGGCCTACAACTCAAGGAACTATATGCCAAAGATGAGAACCCATTCTGGGGCGAAAAAGCGTTTTTCAAAGAAAAAAAGTGGTTTGATCAAAATCACCGGTGCGTATCGCCGCCATTTGCTGGCTAAGAAATCGGCAAAGCGCAAGCGTAAGATGCGCGTTTCAAAGTACGTAAATCCTGTTGAAAGACATCATCTGATTCACTTGCTTCCCTATTAAGGAAAGACTATGACGCGCATTAAACGCGGTGTTATTACCAAAAAACGTCACCGCCGCATACTCAAGAAAACTAAAGGTTACTGGGGACAACGTAAGAACGTGTTCCGTCGGGCAAAGGAAACGTTGCTTCGTGCAATGGCTTTTGCAACCACCGGACGTCGTCTCAAGAAGCGTGATATGCGGGGCCTCTTTATTACCCGTATCAGCGCTGCTGCAGAACGCAACGGTACTACCTACAGCAAACTTATCCACGGCCTTTCAGAGGCGAAGATTGCGCTTAACCGTAAAATGTTGAGCCAGCTCGCGGTCTATGAGCCTGAGGTTTTTGCTAAGATTGTAGCGCTTGCGACCCCCTCTCGTTCGTAGCCTTGACTTTCACTTTTCTCGCTTTCTAGACTTCCCGGTGGAAAGAGTTTGCCTCTTTCACCATGCGGTGTGTTGTACACTGCTATATAAGGGGAGTATATGGAAACGTTTGAGCTACTTGAGAAAAAAATCTCGCAGTTAGTTGGCCTTGTTACCCAACTGAAGGAAGAAAATAAGGTCCTTGCTAAGGAAAATGCTTCATTGCAAAAGAAGCTGGGCGCCCTGGAACGGGATGTGCTCGAAGGCAATGAGAGCATAGAGATCCTGACTTCTGAGCAAGAGAAGGCAAAAGGGCTGATTACCGACCTGATCAAAAATATCGACCGTATGGTTGAGGGTAGCACTCAGCTATGAGCGCGCAAAAAATCAAAGTGACTATTCTCGGGGAGTCTTATTCCCTGGTTTCTGATGAATCTGAGGAACTCGTGAAATCGAGCGCATCTCTTGTTGATACCATGATGCAGGATCTGACGCGAAAATTGGGTACTGCGGTGGAAGCGCGAAAAATTGCGGTCCTCGTGGCGCTTCAGCTGGCTAATAAACAGCTTGCTACCGAACAGGCGGCGGCCAAGAAGCTGCGGCAGATTGAGCGGCAGGTGGATGAGGGTATGGAAGCGGCGCTGAGCTAGGGTACGGAAAAGGTTCTATGAAGCACATACTGCTTGCATTGGCGGTTATCTCTTCTTGTACTTCTGCATTTGCAGACAAAGAGGCAGCGGCCGCAGTGGCGATTGTGGGTCCCCAGAAGTTCCGTGATCTTGTCCTGATTTTAGATCCTCAAGGCTCTGAATTAAAAGAAGGTCGGGCAGGCGCACTTACGTTTGAGCTGGCTCGAGGAATTTTTGAAAAAAGTACGCCGATAATTGTATCAGGATCTATAGTCCGTCTTTTTTTAGAGCGACAAAGTGCGCAAGCAGATTCTGCGCTTTACGCGGCGCTCAACATGGAAATATTTCTTGAACGGCAGGATCGGAGGGCTGATTTTATAAAGAGGCTTGAGAAAAAATACCCTCTTTTAGCGCTCTCAAAACTTTCTATACAAGACGCCTACCCATTACTTCCATTCAATACTCATGATTTTCATATTTTTATACATGATCAGGCAGATCTGGTGCTGCTGGTACCCAAAGATTACTTAAAGAATTATTTCTCACATGAAAAATCACAAAAAAAACAGATTTTGGAAGCTGGGTTTGCAGTTGGCGAAGACGAATTTGGGTTTGTGGAATGGCAAGGTGCAACGGGAAGCGATTTGCTTCAAAAGATTGTAACTGTTCAGGAAAGCCCTTTCGGACCGATGCAAGCGCTTGGAAAATGTCTTATTGGTAATCGAAATAACGATCCGTATCAATGGAATGTCTATCTGACCGGACATGGTAAAAGCTCGTGGACTAGAGCTGATCTTGAACGGACTTTGGCTGAAATCCGTAAAGAAAGGAAGGCAATCGAGGAAAAAATCGCTAAAGGTGAAGCTAGTTTTGGGGTGCAATTTGCGCTCAAGGTTGCCCAACAACAGGAGTCTCTCGCAACAAAACAACTAAAATCAGTGGAAAGTGTTACGCCAAATACGGTGGTGTCCGGAGATGCGGGGATCGCTGGGCTTAAGGGAAGTGAATTTATAGAACTTATTAAAATTTTGGAAAAAATAGGGACTGTGTATTTGCATAATTCGACCTGTTTTTCCGGTGGATATAACCAGGCGTTTCTCCAGCAAATCCTTAAAAAAGTGAATTGCAGCTTTCTTATCTCCTCAGCAGGTCTCACGGATATGACGCTTATTGTGACTGCTGCTGTGAATATCGCTTTTGATGCTCAATCACACTATAAGCTTACATTTGAGCGGTATTTTGGAGATTTTTTTAAAAAACTACGAACTTTTTTTGGTGACCCGCGTTATTATATAGAACAATACCAAAAACAAGCAGCGTCTGAGCGGATCAAGGATCCTATTCAAAGAATATTATCTTCCATATTAACCTTTTATGATCTGAGCAACCAATGCTTCCTCAGGGTTCCTCGGGTTGGAATTTTTACCCCAATATCCTATTCAGATGACGTGCAAATTCTCACTTCTGCCCAAGAAGCTGCAGCTTCTTTTGAAAACCGCACTATAGAAATAGAAGCGAAACGAGCTTTTGAAGTCCTCGTATCAAAGGTGAATGTTCCAATAAAATTTAAATATCCGTGGTGTCAGATTGTTGCGCTTGCGAGATCTATCGCAGTAGTAGGGGGTACCATGGTTGGTGAGCCTTACTTAGTGATGCTTTTTAAAGATATAGAGATACCAAACAATTTTGCCGGTTTTGTGAACAATATTTTTACGCTGAACAGAAACAATCGGTGTCTTTTTCTTATCGAAACATTAACGTGTTCATGGAATGGGAAAAAAGAGATTTGTAAAGATTGTATGCTGATGGGTGAGTTGGATAGGAATGGTCTATTTTATATGCGAGGTTCATTTGTCAGACATGATAAGGGGTATCAAATAACAGTGCAGGATGACCACGTTCCTGATGAGGGATTCTTAATGCAGGCAGTGAGCCAAGCTACATTCGCAGAACAAACTGTGAAAGAAGCTTCAGATGCATTTAAGAAAGCGGCTGATGGGGTAGGACATTTCAAGGTAAATGTGGGTTCGTTGGGGGAAATCCTTAAAAAACGGGAAACTAAGCTGAAGGAAATGCCCACCGAGCGGAAAAAGTCGGTAGATGCGCTCGTGGTTGAGATTGCACAAGCAGAAAAAGCTGCGAGTGCTCAAGAACAATCCGCACGATACCAAGGAATCATACAGCGTATTGACCGTATGTATGAGGCGGGATTCTTGGATGATGAGGGGTATCAACGGGTTTTCAACCTCTTGCCGAAGCTTATGCAAGAGAAGGCGAAACAGGTTCGTACGGCTGCCGAGCAAAAGAGGCCGGAAGTGGTCTGGAAAGCGAAGGCAAAATAGCGGCCGAACGAGTACCTTCGATTATTTGCCGAGCCCGATATTCCATAGTTTGTGATAGTTTTCATGTGATTCTACAATACGCCGATACAACTCATTACGAGTTTTTTGATCTGACTTTGGATCAAAAAGATTAACGTATTGCTCAGCGCGTTGCCATTCAGGCAAATTAACTAAGATCATTGTGAAGGTGTCAAGCATCACAGACGCTCTCTGATGATTGGGTGAATGGACATTACTCGCTTCTTTCGCCATATACATCACTAAAAATCCCATGGTATATCGGTAGTAATCATTCACATCTACAGGAATATCATCTCCATATGCTGGTTTTTTGAATTGAGGAAGATTTGAAACTCGAGCAAATTTTCTGCAGCCAGGTGCGTGAAAATACTGCGGTTCAATGCATGGCAGTAGCGTCTCGGCGTTGCCGCATCCTTCCTTTCCCCCACATTTCATGAGAGGCGCTGGTTGTAACTTGGGATAGTGTTCAAACCCTGTTTCTTCCCAGTGTTTTTTGATATCTAAATTATGAGGCCACGGTACCCCCCATGTGTCTCGCTGAGCTTTGTAGTCATCATGAGCTTCTTTGTTCTTTGCGTACAACTTGTCGCGAGCGGCGACTGCTCGTTTTATAAAGTGTTCCCATCTTGCTTGCCGCTCTGGTGTAACAGCATCGGATAATAAATTGGCTAAAATCCGATTGCGAAGACGCTCAGGTGAAACAAGTTGTGATAGCAGTCGCTCCTGGAAATTGCGCGGGTTTGGATGTAACACCGAATGCAGTTGTTCTCTAGCAGGCATATTACTGCTTACGGCTTCATAGATTTCCCTCAATATTCCACTTGCTTCCTCAACCAATGCCTCTACGGGTAAGGGGTGCGCATACTCTGCGATAAGTGTTGCGACATCGAGAGCCTGTACGTCTTCTCCAAGCACTGGTTCAACCTGTTGTCTTGTTGCGACATCATAGACTGGGAATACGTATTCGGTGATGAGTTCTGAAACATCTGCAGGAAGCTTTTGTGCACGGAGGATTTCTTCGGTCTTTCGTTTCTTATCTGCGGGCGCTGTTTCTCCTGCAGCTACTGATTTTACATCTGCCGCTGCCCTTGCTTTTACGTCATAGCCAGCGTGAGCGGCTGCTCTTGTTTTTACATCTGTAGCCGAGCTAGTCGCCGTGGCAGAGCTCGCCTGCATATTCAACGTGGTAAGTGTCAGTACTATTAGTTTCCACATAATCATCCTTGGTTGGCGTCGAAGTATATGACTTTTGTTCAGGATATCTGGTTAGTTTGGCCGTACGCAAGGATGCATGACCTGACGCGCAAACTGGGTACTGCGGTGGAAGCGCGAAAAATTGCGGTCCTCGTTGCCCTCCAGCTGGCTAATAAACAGCTTGCTACCGAACAGGCAGCGGCCAAGAAGCTACGACAAATTGAGCGGCAAGTTGATGAGGGTATGGAAGCCGCGCTGAGCTAGGGTTACTCTTGAGTGCGGTTCTTCGGTTTTTGTCCGCCAACCATATATTGTTTGACGAGAACCAACGATTGATGGTCAAGGGTGTGGCCGAGAGCTGACTCTTCTACTTCTTGTATTTCTTTTGGCATGTGATGCGTTAATGGAACATCGGTGATGTACCCATTAATAATCCCCATAAGGTCCCGGGGGAATGTTAAGAAAAGAATTGTTTCAGCTGCTTCGCTGCTCTGGATTTCGTGTCGGATGATGGCTAATTCATTGAGAACTACCGTGGGCCGTGCGTTTGCCGACCGATATTTTGGTGCCTCGGCACGCACTTCTTCGTTTTCGTCGCTTTCCCAATTGATAGCGTCTTGATTATTATGCGCTATCTGATTATTGGCTTGCCATTCTATGCCTCGCCAAGAAGCGCCTTGTTGAAACATCATGCGGGATAGTTGGCGTATTAATTTTTCTCCGCCTGGTAAGGCATAGCCCTGCCATGCACCTATCGCATACGATAGCACATTCCTATTGATGGATATAAAACTCCGCTTTCTCAGAATACTTAATACATCGGGGTTAAGGCCCAATAGTGCTCTTAACAATTGCGTGTCCTTCCTCACCTCAATTAAAAGTGGTACCGACATGTCGCCGTGTCGGGTTACCGCATTTTTGTGGGCATCGGGATTGAGCATTACCCAGGACATGATAATGGTAGATGATTCCGAGGAAGGATGAGCTATCGCGTGTACAATTTCCGGGGGTACCACGACGACAGCTTGTTCGCCGTTGGTAGCCGCTGAGGCCTTAACGTCCGCATAAGACTTTACGTCTGCAGATGAGGAAGCCGAGGCTGTTGCGCTTGCAGATGCGGAAGCATGAGCGGCTGAGGGTACGGGCACAGAGGGCGCAGACACCGGGGCGGCGTTCCCGTTTGCTGCCTGTAGGGAAGCGCTCAAGAAGGGGGTCAGGAGTAGGGTAAGTAGCAATTGCATGAAGATCTCCAGGGTTGTAGGTTAAACTTATAATAATTATGCCAAACTGAAAATTTTGGTCAAGGGGTATCGGGGGAACGATCTCCAGGTTCAAGCCTGATACGGGCAGGTCCCTCTTGGCAGGTGGGCTATGGTTCAGGAGGAGATCATCTGCCTTCATATCTCCGATCAGGTGCCAGGCCTACCCCTGATGGCCTACCTGGTAGCCACAGGTGCTCCGGTCTGCCCCCAGAAGGCCTCCGAAATCCCTCAGCCCGGGTTCCACTTTTGCCTGCGGGGTGGCTATTCCCGGGATCCCATTATGTACTCTTTCTGCCTCCTGCAGACGCCCCCCAAAAAATTCGATACTATGATCCCACTTTAATCGCATTATTTTGTAAAGAAATAGGTATAAGGAACGTATGGAATTTTCTTTTTCGGCACTGCCGTTCATGCTGGTAAACCTGGCATGTGTGGTGGTAGCTGTAGTCTTTTTTTTGTATACCCGGCGCAAGGCGCGGGTAGCGCAAAAGCTTATTGCTGAGGCTCAAGAACAGCAAAAGAATGTTAAACGAGATGTGGACGCAGAGCGTCGTGAAGCTCAGCTGAAGATGAAGGATGAGCTCTATAAAAAGCGGCAAGAGTTTGAATTTGAGATGAAGCGCGACCGCTTGGAGCTGGAAAGATCGCACAGCAAGCTCCAGGAAAAGTATGAGATGCTGGAAACGAAAGAGCAGCGACTCGAGGATTTAAAGCGGGACCTGCAGTTGAAGGAGCGTAATCTGACGCGGACCTCGGATATGCTCAGAACGCATGAAGCGAAGTTGAAGAGTACCTATCAAGAGCTGGTGACTAAGCTGGAAAAAACAAGCGGGATGACGATCGATGAGGCGAAGCGCACCTTGTTCGATACATTAGAGGATGAGGTAAAGCTTGCTAATGCGAAATGGGTGCAGAAGGTGGAGGATGAGGCAAGGGAAACTGCTAAGGAAAGGGCACTGCATATTGTGGTCTCCTCGATGCAACGGTATACCGCTGAGCAAGTAGCTCCTCATAGCACCGGGGTGGTCCATCTACCGAATGAGGAGATGAAAGGTCGCATTATCGGTAAAGAAGGGCGGAACATCAAATCGCTTGAGATGGCCACCGGGATGGAATTTGTTATTGGCGAAGTACCGGATGTTATTACGGTATCGGGCTTTAACCCTATTCGACGGGAAGTGGCAAAACGCTCATTAGAAAAATTGATTATTGATGGCCGTATCAACCCGACGCGCATTGAAGAGACGGTTGCCCAATGTGAAAAAGAAATCGAGGATATGATCCAAGAGTATGGCAAGCAATCGATTTTGGAATATAACCTCCAGGGTATCCATCCGGAAATTGTTACGTTACTCGGCAAGCTCCATTTCCGCACCAGCTTTACCCAAAATGTGTTGATGCATGCCAAGGAAGTAGGGGTATTTTCCCGCATGATTGCGCAAGAACTAGGGCTCGATGGCAACATGGCACTGCGTGCCGGCCTCTTACACGATATTGGTAAGGCGGTCACCGCGGAGGTCGAAGGGCCTCATGCAATTATCGGCGGAGAAATTGCCAAGCGCTGTGGTGAGGATCCTTTTGTCGTAAACGCGATTTCGGCCCATCATGAAGAGGTGCCGTTTGCTTCGGTATATGGACCGATCGTGGTTATTGCAGACACTATTTCGGCATCTCGTCCGGGTGCACGGCGTGAAACCTTGGCAGCCTATTTAAAACGCTTGGAGAAGTTGGAAGATATTGCCAATTCCTTCGAGGGAGTTAAGCGGACGTATGCCCTGCAGGCGGGACGAGAAGTGCGGATTATTGTCGAAGAAGATTACCTTGATGATGAACGATCAGCGGCCTTGGCGCGGGAAGTTGCACGAAAAATAGAGCGTGAAATGTCGTTCCCCGGTCAAATTAAAGTCAACGTTATTCGTGAAAAGCGAGCCATTGAGTATGCGAAATAAGGAATGCGGTGACTAAACAGGGGGTGCGCATACTCTTCTTGGGCGATGTGGTAGGAGCCTTGGGATGCGCCATGGTGCAAAAACATCTGCCGCGCTTGCGCAAAGAGTTGGGGATTCACGGCGTCGTAGCAAATGGCGAAAATAGCTGTGAAGGTAAAGGTATTACCCAACGGCTGGTGAGATTTTTCAAGCACCACGGTGTTAATGTGGTCACCAGCGGCAACCACATTTGGGCAAAACGAGATATTTGCTCCTATTTGACTGAGCATGAAGATTTATTGCGCCCCGCCAACTTTCCCGAGGGCTGCCCGGGGACCGGCATGACCTTCTTTACCGCCGCATCGGGTCATGAGGTGGCAGTTATTAATGTGCAAGGGCGGGTTTTTATGCAGCAGCATACCGATTGCCCCTTTCGCCGTGCACGGGCGTTAGCAGATAAAGCGCGGGAAACAACCAAGATTATTTTTGTCGATTTTCATGCGGAAGCGACTTCGGAGAAGATAGGCCTCGGGTTATACCTCGATGGCAACGTCAGTGGGGTGGTAGGTACCCACACCCATGTCCAAACGGCCGATGAGCGCATTTTGCCGCAGGGTACTGCCTTTATTACCGATTTGGGTATGGCCGGCGCACGATTTTCAATGATCGGCATGAAGCCGGAACCTATTATTTCTATGTTTTTAACCCAAATGCCCCAGCGTTTTGAGGTGGATGAACAGGCGCCGGCGATTTTGACCGGAGCGTGGATCGAGGTTGATCCGGAAACGGGCAAAGCAGAGGCTATTGAACGAATACAAATTGTAGATAATGATATTGCGGTACATACGCAAACGGCTGGGTGACCATGTTTCTTATCTTTCTTCAGAATGCGGCGATGGCCGCAGGATTTCCGATCAGTAAGTTTTTGGTGCGCTACATTACTCCTTTTCATCAGGCGGGGATACGCCTGCTGTTCTCAGGCCTTATTATGAGTGTCTTTGCCCACCGCATTCGGCACCTGTGGCTTCCCGCAACCAAAGGGATGAGCTGGCGTACTAAGCAACAGATTTTCGGCTTTGGCTTCTTCTTTTTTTACTTGAGCATGGGTTGCGGTGCGTGGGCACTGACCAAGATCCCTACGGGCTACACGAGCTTGGCCTACAATACGGTCCCTTTTATTGTGGCACTGCTCTCTTACTTCTACTTTGGTGAGCGATTAGTTGCGCTACAGTGGCTGGGCATGGTGATTGGGTTTGCCGGCATGGCCTTGGGTATGCAGTTTTCTGCCGCTGTTCCGTTTGATACGGTGGCCACCTGTATGCTGGTGCTTGCCGTTACCTCGTACGCTTTTGGCTTTGTGTTGCTCAAGATATTGGTTACGGCAGGACTTCCCGGAGAATTTGTTAATGCATGCGGGATGTTAAATGGAGCTGCTCTTGCGTTGCTCACGAGCTACTTCCTCGAATCTGGTGAGGTACAACACGGGTTACATACCATGGTTCCTATGGCGATTGTGGTATGCAGCAGCATGATGGCGGGGTTGTTGAACGGGTATCTGATGAAGATCTATCCCGCAACGCTGTTGGCATTTTCCAGTTTCCTCATTCCGTTATGCGCCACCAGTTATAGCTGGATATTCTTAGGGGAATCTATTCAACCGCAATTTTTTGCAATGGTAGGGTTTGTGTTAGTGGGGCTGTATCTGTTCTTGATGCCAAAGCGACGAGTGGAAAGTAGTGTTGAAGAGAAGGAAGTGAGTGGAAAAATTTGACGTTATTGTGATCGGCGGCGGTGCCGGTGGCCTTGCAGCTGCGCGTGCAGCCAAACGCTTTGGATGCCGTGTGGCACTGGTGGAAAAAAACCAACTGGGTGGCGAATGTACCTGGACAGGCTGTGTGCCGACCAAAAGTTTAATGCGCATTGCGCAAGTAGCGCATGAAGCCAAGGAATTTTCCTGCTACGGCCTTCGCGCACAGCAACGCATTACGTGGGATGCTTCGGGAGTTTTTAACCATATTAAACAAGTGATACAAAAGACGGCGCAGACCCATACGCCGGAGGCACTGCGTGCGGAGGGTATCGAGGTTTTTTTCGGCTCCCCACGATTTATTGACCGCTCTTCCATTGCATTAGGACATAGTGCGTTGTCGGCAAAACGATTCATTCTCGCCACGGGCTCGCGGCCTGCTATCCCGCCGATTCGGGGTATTGATGAAGTTCCTTATCTGACCAATCGCACCTTTTTTGAGCAAGATACGTTGCCTTCATCGGTGATTATTCTGGGGGGTGGGCCCATCGGATGTGAATTCGCCCCGATGTTGAGCAAACTGGGGGTCAAAGTAACTCTTGTGGAAGCAAATCAGCGGTTGCTCAACAATGATGATCCTGAGTTGGTTGGTTTGTTAACCGAGCGGTTTACGAGCCTCGGCATTGCGGTGCATGCCGGGCTTAAAATAAGCCAGGTAGCGCAGAATGGTGAGCAAGTAGTGCTTACCGGTGCTACGGCAACAGGTGAATCTCGTACACTCACTGCGGACAAATTACTCATAGCTGCGGGAAGAAAGCCCAATTTGGAAGGCCTTGGCCTGGAAGCCGCAGGGGTTAAAACCACGCCGACTGGTGTGGTGGCTGATAAATATCTCTGCACTTCGGTAGATACTATTTACGCCTGTGGCGACATTGTAGGCCCGTATTTGTACAGCCATGTGGCATGGCGTCAGGCAGAGGTGGCCGTACGCAATGCGACCCATTCGTGGTGGCGTACGAAGGTGAACTACGACGATGTGTTGTGGATTACCTTTGCCGATGAGGAGTTGGTGCGTGTCGGCATGCTGGAAGATGAGGCACGGAAAAAATATGGCAAGATTGAAGTGATACGGATTCCTTACAGCTCCATCGATCGAGGCCGCATGGATTGTGCAACGTATGGTCTCGGTAAGTTTATTACCAAACGTGATGGCACCATTGTGGGAGCGAGCATCATCGGCCCCCGAGCTGGTGAGCTCATCCATGAGATACAAATGGCACGTGTTGCGGGCCTGAAGCTCTACGAACTTGCACGTGTTATGCACGCATATCCTGCCTACAATGACCTTCTCCTCAAGGCGGCACGAGAAGCGTATCGGCTGCGCTTGGAGCAGAGCTCATGGGCACGCTGGCGTCACCGCTGGTTCGGGAGTTTCTAATGCGCAAGTGGGCTATTACGGCGCTGCTCTTGGGCATTTTTTCGTTTTACGTGCTGATCTATACGGCGCACTTGGACCGGTATCTGACGCTTGAACAATTTAACGCCCATCGGGAGCTTTTGCAGGAGTTTGTTGCCAGCAATCTTTTGGTAGCAGCTACAGTATTCATAGTGCTGTACACGATGGTAGTAGCCTGTGCCATTCCTACCGGCGGGCTGATTACGGTTGCCGGAGGATACTTTTTTGGAATAGGCCCGGGTACAGTCTATGCAATTATGGGGGCAACGCTTGGCGCTGTGCTGGCTTTTCTGATCGCCCGATACCTGATGCGCGATGTTATTGAGCGACGGTATGGTAGCCGGGTTGTTCGGTTGAACAGCGCGCTTCACGATAATGGAGTCAGCTATCTTTTGGTGCTCCGGCTGGTGCCGTTCATGCCGTTCTTCCTCATTAATCTACTGGTGGGCCTGACGCGGGTGCCGCTCATGCGCTTTGTCTGGACGACGGCGGTGGGTATTTTCCCCGCTACTTTCCTGTTGGCTTTTGCGGGGCGCGAGCTGACGGAGATTCATGAGCTGAGTGATCTCTGGTCGGCCAATATGTTAGCGGCGCTATGTGCGTTGGCACTGTTGGCTTTAGTCCCGGTGCTTGTGCAGCGATTGCCGCGCATCTATCGAAGATGAGCTGCGGCTGCGTTTGGTAGTTCAGGATGCCGAAACTGGCACCTTGGCAGTTTTCTTTTTTTCAACCCGTTCGCGAGCTTCTCGTGCTTTTTTCTTGAGTATGACGTTGGGCGAACTTTGGAGCGCTTTTGCGAAGGTCATTGCTTGATACAATGCCGAGGCAGCACGGTGCATTTCCTGGATAACCTTGTCTGATGTTCCCAACTTCTCATCGATTTTTAAAATGACCGCATTTTTTGCCATATAAGAAGCAAAGAGTGAGGCATGGCGGAGGGCATCTCGCTCAATGATGAGCATCTGGGCACGATCTACAAAATTGCTTATCGCCAGTCCTATAACCGTATCATCCTTGATAGTCGCTACTGTGGTTCCACGAGAATGGAAAAATTCACCTCCGCCTAAAAAGCTACCGAGCGTTGAAAGGGGGGAAATGAAGAATAATTTATCACAACGGTTCATCGCACTTTTGGCTTTAGTTGGTGCGGCGAGGTACGCATATTTATCAATCGAAAGAGCGTAGACCAAATCGGAGTCTGCAATGTAGGAGCACGCGCATGCATTAGCATCTAAAATGCTCCCTGCAAAAAGCGAATTCCCAAAGGAAATGGAGTAGCGAAGAAGTTTATCGCTTTTATAGTATGCGAACATTTCTGCGGGGGTGAGCATGGTACGGGCCTGGTTTTTTTGGAAAAAAAGAGGGTTATCAAGAAGCAGTCCAACTGACCGAGGATCATTGTTGTCTGCAAGGCGCACGTATTGTTTGACTCCCCCTGTTGCCCGGAGGATGAAAGCCTTGTTCTGATTTCTCAAGGAATACTCTAAATCTATCATCTTTTTTACGATGCCAGATTCCTTCAATGCTGTGCCCTGTAACTCGCGTTCCAGATGCAGGCCGTCCACGCCTAGATTCCACTTATTCTTATTTATTGACTGTAGCGCTGTGGTAATTTCTTGTGCGGCGATTGCCAAAGCCCTCTTTTGGAGAATTTCTGCAGCGGTATCGATGCTTTTATGTGCGGTTCCTACATAGGAAGTAAAGATGATTTTGGCTATCTGCTGATTGATATAAAAGGCCAGCGAAGGTGACTGAGGTAGCATTTTAGAGAATACTGCTGGTGCTTGAGAAAAATCAGGCTGAACAAACATTTGGTTAACTGGTCGGTAACTATTTAAAACTTGCTCCAAGGGGCCTTTTGCGGCTGCCGCAACGACTTGCCCCTGAAGGGTGTTGTAAAGTCCGGCCTCCTGACAATACAGGTAAGTTTTTTGTAAGAGGTTGAGGCTTTCAAGCATCGCAATGTCAGAGGACGCTGGCTGACTTAAGGAAGCACCAGAGGGATTTTGTGTAAGCGTAAAGTTACTCAGCATATATCTGATGCAAAAGAGCTCATAGATGGTGGTAGGTACAAAAAGCACATCGAAATCGGGGTTAACGCGCTGCACTTTTTTACGGATAAAAATTTCTTCTGCTGCGGGTATACCAGGACTATAAAGTTCTTTTTTTTCCGCTTCTGGCAATGAAGAAATAATGCACATTGGCCATTGGAACCTCTGCAACAGCAAGGTAATGACGTTGTATGTTTTTTCATCGTTATCATCGAGGGCGACGATTGCGCCCTGGGGGTTTCTTTTTACGATTAACAGCTCGGCATGGGCAACCTGCCAAGCAAAGATGGTTAACAAGAGGAAGGTGTTTTTTAAGGCCATATATTCCTTTGGAGACGCTACTTCAAGGAACAACCTAACAACGTCAAGCCCCGAGCACAAGGGATTTGCCGAAGCGGCGGATCTGGCTAATATGGGAAAGTGGAGGGCGCAAACAACCTCGGTGAAGCATAAGATGCCTCCCTTTAAGGAAGAGGTTCTATGAAGCGAATAATTTTGATCTTTTGTATGGTGATGACGATGAATATGGAAGCGAAACAACCGGTAATAAAAAAAGTGTTAGCCAACGGCCTGACGGTCTTGGTCAGACCAGTAAACACCAGCCAAAAAGTGGCGGTGGAGCTCTGGTATGGCGTTGGCTCAAAGGATGAAAAGACGGGTGAGCGAGGACTCGCACATCTGCTTGAGCATATGATTTTTAAGGGAACCAAGCAGCTCTCGGAGACTGATATTCAGGTGGTTACCCATAAGCTGGGGGGCGACTGCAACGCCTTTACGATGCCCGATTGTACCTGCTACGTCTTTCATATTCCGGTAGATAACTGGAAGCATACCTTACCGATTCTTGCCGATTGCATGCGCAATTGTACCTTCAAACAGGAGCACCTCAATTCCGAGTTTAAGGTGGTGATCCAGGAGCTGAAGATGTACCGGGATAACTGGGGCCGTTCATTAGGAAAAAAACTGCTCTCTACTATTTTTGCTGATCACCCGTACCATTATCCGACGATTGGGTTTAAGCAGGATCTTTGGAATGTCTATTCGGAAGATTTACATGCCTTTTACCAAAAACATTATATCCCCAACAATGCAGCCCTTGTGGTCGTAGGCAATGTGGATCCGCAAGAGGTGTTTTCGTTAGCAGAGCAACACTTTGGTGCTATTGCGGCCGACCCGAAGTATAAAAAAGAAACGTTCTACCGCAATGAGGAGCTTACCAACCACCTGGTGACCCTGCATCGGGATGTAAAACTTCCACAGTTGATGGTTTCCTACCTTATTCCTGGCTATGGCGAGCGTAATGATTATGTGGTCCAAGCACTCCAAACACTGTTGGGCGATGGGAAAAGCTCCCGCTTGTACCGTACCCTCGTTGATGAGCTGCAGCTGGTGAATTGGATTTCTTGTTTTACCTGGCAGTTACAAGATCATGATCTTTTGTTTATCTACTGCGAACCTAAACTACAAGAAGATATTGACCGTGTTGCGGCGGTGATTAATCAGACGCTCAACGAGCTAGCCACCACCGGCCCTGATGAGCAGGAGCTGGCAAAGGTAATGGTCCAGATCCAACGTAGCTACTACGCAATGCTTGAACAAAATGCGGAACAAGCCACTGCTATTGGCTATTCCTTCGTTACGCGCAAAGACGAAAATTATCCCTTTAAATTCCTGCATAATGATGTGGTACAACTGGCCCATGATATTAAGCAGTTCATTTCCCACTACTGCTCGTTACCGCAACAGCATCGGGGGGTTATTGTACCGCTTGATGACCAGGGCAAAGCTCGCTGGCAACAGGTGCAGCAGCAATCGGATGCGGAAGATGTTGCATTTCTTGCCCAACGAGTACGTACTTGTGAAGTAGAGGCACCAAACTATGCTCAGAAGCTCACCGTTGAAGAACCGGGTCTCTTAAAGCTGGTATATCCGCAAGAATATACATTGGCTAATGGGCTGAAGGTGGTAACCGCCGAACGGCAGGATGTACCCCTCGTGCATATCAGCCTCGATCTCAAAGCCACTGCAGAATATGATAATGAGCAGTTGCCGGGCCTTCACCGCATGATGTGTATGCTGATGTACGAAGGAACACAGCAACATCCTGATGGCTCTTTTGCTCAGGCACTTGAATCTTTGGGTATTGAGTTGGCGATCTCCCCGGGCCACATTGAAATGAGCACCATTAAAGCTCATCTTCCGCAAGCACTTTCCTTGTTTCATGAACTGCTTACGCAATGTACTTTTACCCCTGCAGCGCTGAGCAAGATTAAGGATATGGCCCGTGCAGAATATCGCCGCTACTTGGACTCACCAGCTGAAATTGCTCGCCAGCTTGCCCGCGAGGCGGTGTACCAGGGGCATCCGTACAGCAAGTTGCCCTATGCAACGCCCGAGGTTATTGAGCGTATTACTCGAGAAGATATTCTGAACGCCTATCAAAACTACATCACTCCCCATCATGCGCGCATGGTTATGGTAGGGGACTTTGATACCGAGGCTCTTAAACCTACTATCGAAGAAACGGTTGGTCGTTGGCAGGGGCCGGTAGCGCAAGAACTCTTTTACCCCGCGCTTAATGCGACTCAAGCGCAGCAGATTGTGCACCAGATGAACCGTGACCAGGTCGTGCTGCGGTATGCCGGATCCTCGATTGATCGTAAACATCCAGACTTCCTTCCGCTGGCCATTTTTGACCAAATTTTTGGCGCGGGCATGCATAGCCGACTGTTTGCTCTGCGTGAGCAACATGGGATCTTCTACAGTATCTCCGGCTCTACCCTTGCCGGTGCGGGGCTTCAGCCAGGCATGGTGGCGATTGCCATGATTACTTCCCCTGAGCATGTCGGCACTGCGCAATCGCTGGTATCAAAAACGTTACAAACGGTTATCGATTCGATTGAGGACCACGAGGTTGAATCGGCAAAACAAACGCTGCTCAATGAGCCTGCAGATTGGTACTCCACCAACCGCTCTATTGCCGGGACCTTCCATATGCTTTCCCGCTACGAGTTGCCGTATGATTATGTGCACCAACGAGCGCGTGAGATTAAGGCGATTACTCCCGCGCAAGTGCGAGAAGCTGCACGCCGCTGGTTACGCGCGGAGAACTTGGTGACGGTGCATGTAGGGCGTGTTCAAACGCCAGTACGGGAGAAGGTGGCTGAGGAAGTCGCGGTGGCATAAGCGTTTTTCTCTCCCTCCGTTCGTGGTGAACTTCGCCTACCCGCGGAACCGAACTTGCCGAAGTCGCCTTTGGCAGTGATTGCGTTTCGCAATCGTATCGAACCACATTTGCTATGCACGAACTTGCAGAGTTTTCTTTCTGAGAGATACTAGGCCGCATCTAACTCTCAAAAGGATCTCTATGCTGTTAGTTGCTCTCTTATACCTTATCTGCGCCAGTACCTTCACCATCTCCAAAGCCGCCTTGGCGGTCTCCGAGCCTATCTTTTATACCGGGGTGCGGATGTTGGCAGCAGGGGTTTTGTTTCTCTTCTACTACTGGTGGCAGCGGGGGAGCTTCAAAATCAAGCGTGAGCATTACCCCTTGTTCCTCGGTGGGGTAGGGGTTTATATCTTCGGCTCCTATGTGGCGGATAATGTTGCCCTTAAATATGTATGCACGGCTAAAGCCTGTTTTTTTTATAACCTCTCCCCCTTCATTACCGCCCTTTTCTCCTATTGGATTTTCCGCGAGCGCATGACCTTTAAAAAATGGCTTGGTATGGGCATTGGGTTTTTAGGGTTTGTTCCCATGCTCATCCAACAAGAATGCCTTCCTTCCACCGTGCGCGGCTGGCCGGAGCTGTTGTTGCTGATAGCCGTGGTATGTTCGGTGTATGGGTGGATTATTGTGCGGCAGTTGGTGAAAACTCATGGGTATAGCCCTGCGCTGGTAAACGGTATCTCGATGACTGGTGGTGGAGCGTTAGCGCTGGTAACTTCATGGTTCTTGGAAACATGGCAGCCGATACCCGTTACTGATGGCAAACAGTTCTTGATCTATACCCTCATGATTATGGTGGTTTCAAACTTGATCTTCTCAACGATGTACACCAACCTCCTCAAGGTCTATACCGCAACGTTTCTTTCGTTTGCCGGCTTTACGGCGCCTATGTTTGCCGGAGTTTTAGGCTGGTTCTTCTTGGGTGAGCGGCCTGCCTGGGATATCCTTCCGAGCACCATTCTGGTGCTCTTTGGCCTGTATATTTTCTATAAAGAAGAGCTCAAGCAGGGTTATTTGGCGGCTTGAAAGCTATTTTTTCTCCACGATAACCGCAGTCCCATAGGCTAAAACCTCGGTGACGCCTTCAAGTACTTCATTGGCATCATATCGCATGCCAACTATGGCATTTGCCCCCATCTCTTCAGCGTGTTCCACCAGAAGGTCAAATGCTTCTTGGCGAGTTTGTTCACAGAGTTTGACATAGCGCTCAATACTTCCGCCCAGCATGCTTCGAAACCCGGCAGCGATACTACCACCCATACTCAGTGATCGTACCGAGATACCACGGACGATTCCTAAGGACTGAACGATGGTATGGCCTGGAAGTTCAAGTGAGGTGGTCACCATGGATTTGCTGATCTTCATATAATCCTTTGATTAAGGTTTTGATTCTTTCCAGTTCCACCACTTGAGTAGTTCAGGGTTGTGGTTGGTGTGCGAGACGAAGTAAACGGCGCACCTAAACACGTAGAGCATACAGCGATCTACTTGTGTCTGCTGAAGGGTGCACAGATTGCGGTACATTGCTTCGGGATTAGCTGTTTTGAGCTCATCAAGCGAACGGTATCCGAGATTCCACAAATCTTCTGCGATACTTTTTCCTACTCCAGGGATGCGCTGGAATTGCTTGAGGGTGTCTTTTTTTGAGGTGGACATGCTATTGCCTTAATTTAAGGGCTCGAATGCGGTGACCATCGGGGTCTACCACGACGAACGTCCTACCAAAATCCATATCGGTCGGTTTTTGCTCAACTTGGATACCGAGTTTGCCCCATTCCTTGTAGAGAGCATCGACATCATCAACAGTAAGTAAACAACCCTCCACTGAAGTGGAAGGCTTTATAGTCAACCTCGGGTTGCTACATCCGGGTGGTTTACATCACCCGTTGCACAGACGGCAGTCTGAGCAATCCTACGGATATTCTGACTCGCATTTAAGTCACTGTGCCGTTGGATTCCACACAATTTACATACAAAGCGATGCTTCTTGCGCTCACCAAGTTGCCCACAATCAGAGCAGGTCTGACTGGTATAAGCAGGATTTACAAAGATTACATGTAGCCCAGCAGCTTCTGCCTTGTAGACAATAAACTCCTGGAGCTGAGCCCACGCCCAGCGATGTAACCTTGCTCGCATCCTCTTTTTGGCCTTAATACGCTTGCGAATGTTGGTTAAGTTTTCAAGAGCTATGGTATCGCATCCTGTATCGAGAGCCTCTTGGACAATCGCTTTGCTTATGCAGTGATTAATATGCCTCATATGCCGTGCTTCTCTACCAGAGATCTTGCGTAAACGCTGTTTAGCGCTCTCGCTACCGTTGGCTTGTAAGCGGCCTCTATGGGCTAAAAATTTGTCCCTATCGAATCGTAGCTGTCCTCCTCCGAAGATTTTACCTGACGAGGTAGCTGCTAAATTGTTCTCCCCCATGTCTACACCTAAGACCTTACCTATTTGAAGGAGCAAGTGTATGGGATCAAATTCGATAACTAAGTGAAGGTACCAAACACCTTTTCGGCATTTGAGTTCAGCCTCCTTGATTTTTTTAGCTTGCGCCAAATACTCCTTCTGAAACTCGCCGAGAATCATTGGTACTTTGATGCGTTTCTGGAGGGTATACAGGGAAATGGTTCCATCTTTTTTGAAAGAAAAAGTATTTTTATCGTAGTGAACACTCATGTTCGGTCGGAAGGTAAT